>Ga0207796_1000664_pt1 | contig 13113 bp, 11 predicted proteins | sample Pon1CUnioCityCA_6_FD_187274 | JGI IMG/M metagenome (GOLD analysis project Ga0207796, IMG submission 187274) | Marine sediment microbial community from Union City, CA, USA - Pond 1C Sediment 1 (SPAdes) | ecosystem: Environmental > Aquatic > Marine > Intertidal zone > Salt pond sediment ...
CTCGCTCATATCAATTCGAACCATGGCTTCTTCATCATCAAACATGAATTCCGCCAATGCTTTGGCGAGCTCTGTTTTTCCAACACCAGAAGGCCCAATGAAAATAAACGAACCAATTGGACGTCGGGGATCTTTAAGACCGCTGCGAGCCCGACGGATGGCATCGGCCACGGCTGCCACAGCTTCTCTCTGCCCCACCAGGCGTTCGTGGATGCGTGATTCCATCTTCAAGAGCTTGTCCTTCTCATCTTCCATCATTTGGGAAACAGGGATACCCGTCCATTGATTGATGACTTCAGCGATGTCATCTACATCGACAACTTCATCGAGCATATGATCTTGTTCCCAATGGTCACGCGCTTTGTTAAATTTCTCCTCTATCCGCAGCCTTTCCGACTTCATCCGGGCAGCACGCTCGTAATCGCGATCAACCCCGGCATGTTCCTCTTCCTTCATCAGCCGGTCTATTTCAGATTTTAAATCCTTTAGGTCATCCGGCAAAGAATATAAGGCAACACGCAGCTTGGCTGCAGCTTCATCAATCAAGTCAATCGCCTTATCTGGTAGGTGACGATCAGTTACATAGCGTGAAGAAAGCTTGGCAGCTTGCACCAGGGCATCGTCTGAAAAGGTGACTTTGTGGTGTGCCTCATAACGATCTCGTAAACCCCTCAGCATCTCAATGGTATCCTCAACGGAGGGTTCTTCCACGTAAACCGGAGCAAACCGTCTTTCCAGTGCCGCATCCTTCTCGATATGTTTATGATATTCATCTAAGGTTGTCGCACCCACACATTGCAATTCCCCACGTGCCAGGGCTGGTTTGAGCATGCTCGAGGCATCCATCGCCCCTTGAGCCGCCCCTGCACCTACAACCGTATGCAGTTCGTCAATAAAGAGGATGATCTCACCTTCTGAGCGCTGGATTTCTTCGATGGCTGCCTTCAACCGCTCTTCAAATTCACCCCGAAAACGCGAGCCGGCAATCATCGCGCCAAGGTCCAAAGAGACGACACGCTTTCCCATCAAAATTTCTGGGACATCATTATGCGCGATCTTTTGGCTCAAACCCTCAACAATAGCGGTTTTTCCCACACCAGCTTCACCAATCAATACCGGGTTGTTCTTGGTCCTTCGGCAGAGGATCTGGATCAAGCGCAAAATTTCAACATCACGCCCGATCACCGGGTCCAATTTTCCTTCACGAGCCATGGTTGTCAGGTCTCGTGAATACTTTTCAAGGGTGCGGTAGCGAGATTCAGCTTTAGGATCTGTAACCTTTTGACCGCCGCGCAATTCATCAATAGCATCCAACACACGTTGACGGTGGATGCCCAAATCTTCCAGCAAACGAGCAGAGGGGGTATTTTTCTCGCCCAAAATCGCCAGGAAAATGTGTTCTGTTGATATATATTCATCTTTTAAGCGGTTGGCTTCTTCATTTGCCTGGTCAATTATCCGCTTGACTCGGGGGGTGATGAAAACCTGCCCCGCTCCACCCCCAAAGATATTCGCTTTGGGGCTGGTACGCAAGATATAATCCAAACGTTCCTTAAAATTGTCTGGATCTATTTTCAGGATCTCAAGTAATTGTGAAATCACACCCTGGGGTTGTTCAATCAATGCCAGCAGGATATGCTCTGTGTCTATTTGGTTGTGCCCATATCTTTGAATAATTTCCGCCGCGCGTTGAGCGGCTTCTTGAGCACGTTCTGTAAATCGATCAAATCTCATCATAATTTGTTTATTCCTCAGTTAATTGTATGTTCATAATTAGAACATTTGAATTATAACATTTTCAAGGCTAGAAATAAACTATTTTTTATAAGAAATCTATTAAATATTATGGACTAAAATGGCGTTTTCGGTCCTTTAGTATTGACTTCCAATGTAAAACCTTTGAAAACACCTAATATTTTCACTGAGATCAACATTCAAAAGCCTCGGACTTATACCTTAGAATATGGTATTAGCCAACCTCGAACCGTCTACTTCCATTCAACTTGTGTCAGACCCTCAAACGAGGATCAAAAGAACCCTTTGAATAACCTATAAGCGCTTGTTTTTTACAACCTGATGATTGCAATAATTGAACCAGAATGGGTTTATATAATCAACATGGCATCGCCAAAAGAAAAAAAGCGGTATTCCATATCGATGGCTTCTTGATAAGCCTTCAGGATCACTTCTCTGCCAGCAAAGGCGCTGACCAGCATTACCAGCGATGACTTTGGCAAGTGAAAATTGGTGATCAAAGCATCCACAACCTTAAATTCATAACCGGGCAAGATGAAAAGGTCTGTTGGACCAGAAAAAGCCCCCACTATGCGTTCATCCTCAGTGGAAGATGCAGCCGTCTCCAGTGTTCGAACACTGGTGGTGCCTACTGCGATAATTCGCCCTCCCGATTGTTTCGCTTGGTTGATCTTCGCGGCTTGTGTCTCTTTCAATTCACACCATTCAGTGTGAATCCTGTGAGCTTTGGGGTGTTTTTCAGTCACAGGCGCAAAGGTATCCAGGCCAACATGTAAAGTTAACTTCGCAAATTCTACACCCTTCTTCTTCAGCTTTGCAATCAGCTCAGGTGTAAAATGCAAGCCTGCAGTTGGCGCAGCTGCTGAACCGGGTTCCTTGGCATAAACGGTCTGATAGCGTTCCGGGTCATTTAGATGCTTATGGATATAAGGTGGCAAAGGGACATGCCCCACCTGGTCCAGGTAAGGCTCTATCGGATTAGAAAAACGAACGATACGCTCTGGACCATCCAGAACCTGTATGACCTCTACATTTGGTCCGTCTTCAATGATAAGTTTACGTCCAACTTTAAGTCCTTTCCCGCCGCCTAATACTCTCCAGGTTGTGGTATTGTGTTTTTTTAGTAACAATAACTCTGCTTTTCCACCTCCGGGCTGCTTACGAGCATAAATTCGGGCTGGTATAACACGTGTTTCATTTATCACCAGGAGATCACCTGGATTAAGGTAATGATCAATATCCCAAAATATGGTGTGTTCTAGTGTGCATTTGGAACGATCCAAGACCATCAAACGTGAAGAATGCCTGGGAGTGACGGGGGTTTGGGCGATCTTATCCTTTGGAAGATCGTAATCAAAATCTTCTGTTCTCAGTACGGGTTTTCCCACAACTAGAACAACCTATGTTGATCATCTTGGTGCCGAAACTCCAGACCAAGATGTTGGTAGGCAATGGGTGTCGCCTGCCGGCCCTGGGAAGTCCGCTCCAAATAACCCAACTGGAGTAGATAGGGTTCTACCACATCCATGATGGTGTCCGGTTCCTCACTGACGGAAGCAGCAATGGTATTTAGTCCTACCGGCCCTCCATTGTATTTCTCGATCACACATAGAAGTACACGTCGGTCCAGGTCATCCAATCCCTGTCCATCAATATTGAGCAAATCCAGGGCAGCCTCCGATACTGGACCGGTTATTTTCCCATCGCTACGTACCTGGGCGTAATCTCGCACCCGCCTGAGCATACGCAGGGCAACTCGAGGGGTACCTCGGGCTCGTTTGGCGATCATGTTGACGCCATCATCCGTGAAACCTACATTGAGTAATTTCGCCCCGCGTTCGACAATTTCAATGAGAGCATCGATGCCATAGTAGTCCAGCCGGTAGGTCGCCCCGAATCGGGCTCGTAAGGGGGAGGTTACCAACGCCAGGCGCGTGGTGGCTCCAACCACAGTGAAATGAGGTAATTTCAATCGAATGGACCTTGCAGCAGGACCTTTCCCAATCACAATGTCCAATGAAAAATCTTCCATGGCTGGATAAAGCACTTCCTCAACAACGCGACCCAGACGATGGATTTCGTCAATGAACAAGATGTCACCTGCATGCAAGTTGGTCAGGATGGCTGCCAGGTCTCCAGCACGTTCGATTGCTGGTCCCGATGTCACTTTTATACTCACACCCATTTCATTCGCCAAGATGTGAGCTAATGTCGTCTTCCCGAGCCCTGGCGGACCGTAAAAAAGGACATGGTCCAGGGCTTCTGAGCGCATTTTTGCGGCGGCAATCAAGATCTCCAAATTTTCCTTGATCTGAGCCTGTCCAATCATCTCGGCTAAATAGCTGGGACGCAAAGCCCGATCAATGTGATCCTCGGGGCGTTCTTCACCGCTTGAGATGCGCTTTTTCTCGTCTGCCATCATAGGGTCGATTATACCTGAACATTTGAAACCCAATACAAAAGATACATTAGGGGCAGGTCAATCGCAAAGTTAGTGAAACCTTTGTTGAAGTTCACTGGGGTAAATATTTGCAATCTCAAGCTCAAAATTGTATACGAAGACAACTAAAAAATTCCTGAATAAATATCTCTTCATGAACAGGCGTAGGGGCGACGCATGCGTCGTCCCTATAATATTTGGACCTAACAATTGCCCTGACATTAGGGGGAGATTTGTGAACAATGAGGTGGTATCATCTATACTATGGAAAGGAGAAATTATGCAAAAAAAACCTGTTACACTTGATCAACTCAAAATTCAACCCCATGATCTATTTCATAACCAGTGGGTCTTGCTGGCTTCAGGAGACTATGCGAATAACGATTATAACGCCATGACGATCGGTTGGGGTGCGCTAGGAACCATGTGGAGCAAGCCCTTTGTTTTTGTTGCTGTTCGCCACTCGCGTTACACCTTCCAATTTATGGAAAAATATGATACTTTCACCCTGACGGCTTTCCCTCACGAGTACCATTCGGCACTCAGTTTATTAGGCAGTCGATCTGGGAGGGATGGGGATAAAATTACAGCATCGGGTCTCACAGCCGAACCTGCACAAGTTGTCGCTGCACCATCCTTCAAGGAAGCAGAAATTTTAATTGAGTGCAGGAAGATCTACGCCAACGACCTAAACCCTGCCCATTTTCTTGATGAATCCATCTACCGGCATTATCCAAAACGCGATTTTCACCGAATTTATTATGGAGAAATCGTCAGCACCTTTGCCACCGCAAAATATATCGCGAATGAATAAACATCTCTCTTCATTTGGTTCTGCAGAGCAGCCAGAATGTTCACCGCGCAAATAGTTCTCGCAGGTTCTCAATGATCATATAAAAACCAGTGATCATCAACACAACCAAGGCGAAAATCCAGAAAAACTCATAAGCTAAGATCAAAAATCCGAAGATCGCCAGGCTGATTGCCACCCACCGCACTAAAATCGCTAAACGCCGTCGGAAGGCTGCTTCGATGAGACTCAATACCAGAGCCATACCAATAAAACCCACCAATAAGAATCGTCGGGCAAAAAGAACCATAAGGACTACGCCAATCATCATCAAACCGATACTGATGGCTGCCCATATTTCTGCCAGGGTTTGAAACCGAAGGTTTCGTTTTATCTGCGGTCTGTGGGCATGTTGGATATGCGCTTGAAGTGCTTGGATGGTTTCTTCATGTGTTGATTGTCTGTATCCTTCAAGAGATTTTAGCGCTGCTTGCTTGATCATCAATCGCTCGCGTTTCTCAGCCAATAATTGACGTTCTTCTGCTAACAGCTCTTGTATACGGGACACTTCTGATTGCAAATTTGGTTCATCTTGATAGGCTCCCAGGTCAATCCCACGTTGGAAGTGGACTGCCTGGATTTTTGCAATATCATCTTCTAAAGTTTGTATCGTTTGCTTGGTTTCCCCTATCCGCTCTTCCAATGCCTTCTCTCGCATGTTGGGTGGAACGACCTTTTCCATGCCCGCCCAACCCAGAGGATCGTACCATGCCCTGCGCACCGTCCCGTCTCGATTATAGCGTGGGCCAGCCGGTGCATCTTCCCCTGAGAATTTATCCTGGGCATAATATCCCCACAACCCATCGTAAACCGCCACCCAATTTGGAGTTGGTTCGATCACTTCCGGCTCCGACCATTTTTCTTTAAATCCAGGGCCAATGGCAAGCCCATCACCAAGGGCATAATCGACAAAAGGAATCGAAAATAGCTGCGACTTTTCTCCCCCTCCCCCTGTTGGTGATCGTTCCTCCTGAAAGACTGCACTGAAGAATTTCCTTAGACCTGAAACAATCCTCCGAATGGGGCGTAAAAATGGAAGACTCAATTCCGTCAGATATTCTCCAGCTTGAAAATAACTGGCATGGGAACCGCCGCCCACATAAACAATGGGGTGTCCATCAACCTTCTCCAATTCAGGATCCCGCCAATGTCGACGGAGATCATCGCCGGAAAAATTATGACTGGCATAAGCCACCCAATTGGGCTTGATCACACCTTGCTGATCTTGATAGCAATAGATGTTAACCATCTCCCAATCTGCTTCGTGATCGTTCGCACCAAAAAATCCGCTGCGCCAGTTATTGAAAGGATAAAAATACCAGTACTGGAGGATAATCCAACCGCTCTGTTCAATCACCCGTCCATAATATTTAAAAGTATGGTTTTCTTCAAGCATTTTATTAAATGTCTGCACAGCGGCAATCATGGCATCCCCTGGAACACGCCCTCTGAGAAACAATATCATGGAATAGAGCGCGTCTACCAATCTTGCCAGATAGCCCACTCTGGCTAATCGACTGCGTGAAGGTTGAAAGTCCTGTCCTTTTACAGAATCCCGAAATTCCTTGATACGATAGGCTGCCATTTCTCGGATGTTCAAAGGAGAGATGAATTGTAGATAGTAAACATTATGCATACCCTGAAGCTTGAGAGATCCCAGCATCTCCAAATCCAACGCATTCTCTGGAATCATGACTTCAGGCGGTGTTTCTGGTGATTTGACCCACAAACTTGACCGCGAAACATAGTCGACAACATTGTAAGGATAAAATTTTTCACCTTTGGTGAACTTTAATACCGGCTCAAAGCGCCTTAATAAGGAGCGTTTTTCAGCCTCATTCATAGTCCCCCACCTCACTCACAGATCCAGACTTTAGAAACCACTGGCGAACATCACCATAATTGAGATATAGAACCATCAGGATACCCACGGCCATTAACCAGTAAGATTGGGATGGCCGATCAAAAAAATATAAGCCGATTCCAGTCAATAGGATTGTAATTTGTGCTAATAAACTCATAACCCACGAAAAAGGACGTCCCCGGTTGAAGGTTACCCCGGCAATTAATGCCATCAGCGCGCCTATCAGGAGAAAAAAGTAAGCAAGCAGGTGATAAAACAGGATCTCATCTCCCTCAACGAATTCCGGTGTTCTCATTAGAAGTAAAAATGCTTGCTGTAAATCTTTAAAGAACACAGACCAGGATAATAAGAATGTCCAGTTCTGGGTGATTAGGTTTATACCGAGAAATAAAATCAGCGGAGCCTGTAAAATCAGGAATATCGATAAAATTTCAATTAGACGGGGGTGAGTTTGTTTGTCTTTCGCCATCGGATTCTTCTCAACAAATAATGAATACTTTCATCTTATTGTAGCGAAATTCATACCCCAAAACAAGGTCACATAACAGTTATTGATTTTCCAATAAAAAGGCAGAATGAACGCGGTATAATCAGATTTGTAAATAAAGCAAACGGAGAGATGCATGACAGAGCGGAAAATACGAGTATTGATTGCCAAACCTGGCCTGGATGGGCATGATCGCGGCGCAAAAGTCATCGCCCGTGCCCTGCGTGATTCAGGAATGGAAGTCATTTATACAGGACTGCGCCAAACACCTGAGATGATCGCCGAGGCTGCCCTCCAAGAAGATGTGGATGTTGTTGGGCTTTCCATACTTTCAGGTGCGCATAATGCTTTGGTGCCTTCTGTTCTTAAGAAGATGCATGAATATGGATTAAAGGATGTCAAAGTTTTCGTCGGTGGTATTGTTCCGAAGGAAGACATCCCCAATTTGCTGTCACAGGGTGTCTACGCGGTCTATGGGCCCGGAACAGATACGCGGCATGTTATTGAGGACATCAACCAGGCTGTCAATCCCTAGAATTAATGATGAAGTCTTCATTTAACCCAGTTGCCATTCGCCAGGGCGATCGCTTGGCACTCTCACGAGCATTGTCAGCGGTAGAAAATGATATGCCTGCAAGTAGAGAAATTTTGGAGGCATTGTTTCCACATGCTGGGAAAGCTCACCTCGTTGGCATCACTGGGGCAACTGGCACCGGAAAGAGCACCCTTGTGAATCAGGTTGCAAAAACCCTCCGCATGCCTAATACAGGTGAATTACCCAGGATCGCCATTATTGCTGTGGATCCAACCAGTCCCTTTACAGGCGGCGCTTTGCTCGGTGACCGCATTCGAATGAACGATCTTTCTGGAGATCAAGGCATATTCATCCGTTCAATGGCTTCGCGTGGGGCTTTGGGCGGATTAGCTCACAACACGGCAGCCTTTACAACTGTTTTAGATGCGGCAGGATTTGATCTGATCCTGATTGAAACAGTGGGTGCTGGGCAGGCAGAGGTAGAAATTGCAGAATTAGCACACACAGTGATCGTCGTCGAAGCCCCCGGATTAGGCGACGATATTCAGGCGATAAAGGCTGGTATTCTTGAAATTGCTGATATCCTGGTCGTGAACAAATCCGACCGCCCTGGTGCTGAGAACACAGCATTAGCCCTGCAATCAATGCTATCTTTAGCGGACGGCAACCAAAGAAGCCAAGTTTCTGGCAAGCATATGCGCCAATCGCTGTCCAAAAAATCACCAGAAAATGCACCTGCTATGCCAGGATGGAAAATTCCTGTCCTTCAGGTCACAGCAACCCAGGGTGATGGTGTAGTTGGTTTAATTGAAAAGATTCACGATCATAAGGAATACTTGTTATCCTCAGGGTTGTGGCAGGTTAAGGAAGCCAACCGTCTCCGTCGGGATTTAGAGGCAATCATTAAAGATCTGCTGGTTCAAAAATGGGAACGAAAAGTTGATTCTAAACAATTTGAAACGGCATTATCTGAAGTCACTCAAAGGGCGCTTACGCCCCTCAAGGCAGCTGAATCGCTGGTGAATTAATTATCTTAAGATTAAGTGTTATCAAGAACTGGAGAAGAAAAGTATGGACCGAACCCTCATTAAAGACCTTAAAAATCACATTGATGAACAGGTGACCGTTCAAGGTTGGCTTCACACCCTGCGGGATCAAAAAAATATGCAGTTCCTTATCCTGCGTGACCGCACAGGTCTGGTCCAGGTCGCCCATTATAAAAAAGGAGACCCTGAGCTGGCTGAAACTGTTTCAACCTTGGGCACGGAATCAGCACTCACTGTTCAGGGCAAGGTTGTAAAAAATGAGATTGTCAAATTAAACGGCCTAGAAATCCAGCTTGAAGAGCTTGTGGTTGAAGGTGCAGCAGAAATCCCCCTGCCCTTTGAACCCTTTGGAGAATACCTTCCAGAACAGGATTTCCGCCTGGATTGGCGCTATCTGGATTTACGTCGTGATGAAAACCGCCTGATCTTTGAAGTACAAACCACCGCAGAACAAGCCATGCGGGAATATTGGCTTGAACATGACTTCATTGAAATTCATTCCCCCAAAATTATGGGTGCCCCCAGCGAAAGCGGCGCAGAACTATTCTCCCTTCCTTACTTTGAAACCACTGCTTTTCTTGCCCAATCTCCCCAATTCTACAAACAAATGGCAATGGCTGCTGGTTATGAACGCGTTTTTGAAGTTGGCCCTGTTTTTCGAGCAGACCCTTCCTTTACATCCCGTCATATGACCGAATTCACCGGTGTCGATATGGAAATGTCCTGGATTGAGTCTCATGAGGATGTGATGGCTTTCATGGAACGATGGTTAGCCTATACCTATCAACGCGTGATTGAGGAACATCAAGAAGCAATTGAGGCTGCCTTTGATGTTGTGCTCGAAGCACCAAAGCTACCCTTCCCCCGAATCACCATGGCAGAAGCACATGAACTGTTGAAAGAAATTGGATACAAACTGCCTCCGGGGAAAAAATATGATCTTGATCCCGGAGCTGAACGGGCGTTGGGTGCCCATTTTAAAGAAACACAGGGACATGATTATCTTTTCGTCACAGAATGGCCCTTTGAAGCACGGCCCTTTTATCATATGCTTGAACCAATTAACCGGGATGTGACAAGAAGTTTCGACTTATTAGGTAAGGGTTTGGAGGTTGCCACAGGTGCCCAGCGGGAGCACCGCTATGAGATACTAAAGACGCAGGCATTGGCAAAAGGTCTTACCCTCGAACCCGTCCAAAATTATCTCAATTACTTCCGCTACGGCACACCGCCCCATGGTGGATTTGGCTTTGGTCTCAGCCGCTTCTTAATGATCCTGCTGGATCTCGCCAATATTCGTGAGGCGGTTTTTATCTTCCGAGGTCCAACACGTTTAACGCCCTAACTTTCTGACTGCAAGGATGGTGAAAAATGCCTTATTTATACGCAAAGCGCGTTCGTCTAAGAGCTGCAGAAAAAGAGGACATCACAGCTTTTTTGCGCTGGGTGAATGATGAGGATGTGACCGAAAACCTATTGCTCACTGCCCCAATGTCCCGCTTTGAAGAAGAGCAGTGGTATGATTCCATGATGAAAAAACCCGCCAGTGAGCATGTCCTTGTGATTGAGGTCAAGGATCCTTCCCCTGGTCAGGACTATCGACCCATTGGCACCTGCCAGTTCCACAATATTGACTGGCGCAATCGCTCAGCAGAAATCGGCATCATGATCGGTGAAAAATCATTCTGGGACCAGGGATATGGCACAGAAACCATGCGATTGCTTCTGCAGCATGGGTTTAATACCTTAAATATGCATCGTATCTGGCTGCAGGTTTATGCAAAGAATAAACGCGGTATTCGTGCCTATGAAAAAGCTGGATTTATTCACGAAGGTAAATATCGTCAGGCGGAGTTTCAACACGGCGTTTACCAGGATGTGCATTTAATGAGTGTTCTGCTCGATGAATGGCGCGAAAAACAAACACAATACGAATCTAAGGAAAGTTAGAAGGAAATTATCCGGATGCCAACCCCTCATATGCAACACGATTTGCTTTATGGAAACATTAAGTTGTTTGCCGGAACGGCTTCACCTGAATTGGCAAACGAAATCGCCAATTATCTTGGAAAGCCTCTCTGCGGCCGGGATATTATTGAATTCCCTAATGAAAACTTGTTTGTCCGCCTCCACAATAGTGTGCGGGGTCAGGATTGTTATGTGATCCAAACCACCTCAGCCCCCGTGCATAGAAACTTAATGGAGCTCTTGATTCTGATCCAAACCCTCAAACTTGATTCAGCCGGTAGGATAACAGCGGTAGTGCCCTATTTATGCTATGGTCGCTCAGACAAAAAAGATAAACCCCGTGTTCCGATCACAGCGAGACTCGTCGCTGATATGATCCAGGTGGCTGGTGCCGATCGTTATATGACCTATGATTTGCATGCTGGTCAGATCCAGGGTTTCTTCTCCATCCCAGGTGATGTTTTACGAGGCATTCACATCCTTGAAGATTATCTTTTGGAGATCGCACCTTGTTTGCACAATCCTGTCGTGGTCACTGCAGACCTTGGCTTTGCTAAAAAGGGTCGGGTTTATGCAGACCTTGTCCATACTGGCTTGGCTTTCATTGAGAAAAAACGCACATCAGATATCAAAAATCCACGCTCAATGACCATTGTTGGCGATGTCAAAGATCGAGATGTCATCCTGGTAGATGATGAAGTCAACACGGGTGGTTCAATGGTGCATGCGGTGGAAATCTTAAAGAATCACGATGCCCGAAATATCTATATGCTGTTTATCCACCCTGTCCTCTCAAATAATGCGGCAGAGCGTCTATCGCAACTCCCGGTCAAACGCTTTGTTACAACCAATACCATCCCCATCCCCCCTGAAAAGAAAGCACTCTTTGGAAAGCGCTTGATTGTCCTCTCCATTGGTTCCATGCTGGGCGAGGTAATACGCCGTGCGAACGAAGGGCGCAGCGTGGGTGCCATGTTCAATGAATAATCATTCTAACAATCCCCAAGGAGAAAAGGGATAATGGACCAAGAAAATAAAGAAATCCACAAAAAATTTGCCATCAATCTATTTAATCAAACATGGGATTTGATTGAAAAACCAGATCGGTCCCAGAAAGAAACGGACCGCATGATCAACGCCGTTCACGCCTCCCGCTATCATTGGGAAATCGCTGGAGCGGCAGTCAATATTGCCCGCGGTGAATGGCTTATCAGTCGAGTTTACGCGGTATTGAATCGCACTGAACCCTGTCTGTATCACGCTGGTCGCTGTATGGAAGTAACCCTAGAAAACGACTTAAAGGATTTTGACCTAGCTTTTACCTATGAAGCAATGGCTCGTGCCTGTGACCTTGCTGGCGATGAGGTTGAGACTGCAAAGTACATGACTCTGGCTGAAGAAGCGGGTTCTGCGATCAAAGATAAAGGCGATCGAACGTACTTCTTCAGCGAACTCCATACAATCCCCCCTGGTTCTAGCCAATAAGGTAATTTATCAATACGTTGATTTTTTTTGGTTACAGTAAGTTGACTTTTTTCCAAAATATTAACAAGAGGAACTTTTAATGAAATTATTTCCTTCAAAACGGGCACCAGCCTTTGCCGATATACCTGATGAAAAATGGTCAGATTGGCGCTGGCAGCTCAGCCACCGCCTGAATTCTGTCGATGATTTTGAGCAAATTGTCACCCTGACCGAAAGTGAAGGAAAAGCACTTTCACAACGTGGTCTTTTCCGGGTGGATATCACACCTTATTTTGCGTCATTAATTGACCCGTCAAACCCGCAAGATCCCATTCGTAAACAGACCATCCCAACCGCTGGAGAGATCTTGCCCTTTACTGGTGAAATGGAAGATTCACTAGCTGAAGACGCCCATTCTCCCGTTCCTGGTCTTGTACACCGTTATCCTGACCGAGTTTTAATGCTGGTTACAAACCAATGTGCCAGTTATTGCCGTTATTGCACCCGGTCAAGAATTGTTGGCGATCCCACGCATTCCTTCACCTCCAAAGACTTCGAAGCACAACTCGATTATATCCAGCGAACCCCGCAGGTGCGGGATGTGTTGCTCTCAGGTGGTGATCCATTAACGCTATCACCAAAAGTTTTGGAACGCTTATTAACAGCTTTACGAAATATTCCTCATGTAGAGATCATACGAATCG
>Ga0207796_1000665_pt1 | contig 13111 bp, 13 predicted proteins | sample Pon1CUnioCityCA_6_FD_187274 | JGI IMG/M metagenome (GOLD analysis project Ga0207796, IMG submission 187274) | Marine sediment microbial community from Union City, CA, USA - Pond 1C Sediment 1 (SPAdes) | ecosystem: Environmental > Aquatic > Marine > Intertidal zone > Salt pond sediment ...
GGCACGAATAAAGGGCACCTCGGGGGAAACCCGCGTGTTGCATCGGGCGGCCGACTGGAACGGTAGACATTTCGCTGCGCCTTTTCAGCCGTCGATCGCCTTCCGCATGCACACCGCAGAAGACGGACAGAAACGGGAAAATTCGGCCGTGGCGCGGACCCTTTCCGGGGCCCGGTCGCGGTCGATCTTTTCATAGCCCCGCCCCTCGAAAAAGTCTTCGGCGGTCAATGTGAGCAGATACAGTGTCTTTACGCCGCAGGCGCGGGCGGCTTTTTCCACCGAGTCGGCCAGCTTGCGGCCCACCCCCTGCCCCCGGTACTTCTCGGAAACGGCCAGGGACCGAAGCAGCGCGTCGCCGCCGCAGATTTCAATTCCGACGACGCCGGCCAGGTTCCCGCCCTTCCGGGCTACGAGAAAGTCGCGCAGCATCGGGGCGGTCAGGTCTTCGGTGTGCAGCCCGCAGGCGTCGATCAGTGCAAGCACCGCTTCGCGGTCTTCGGCCCGCACCCCGGATACGGTCACGCCCAGAATCCCGTTCAGATCCATTCTCCGGTGTCATCCTTTCTCTTCGGTCCGAATACGCAGCAAATCGTCTCGGGTGCTGTCTGCAGGCTCCTTTTTGAAATAGAGCCAGATCAGCAGCCCGATGAAAGCAAAGACCATGACGTTGAGCAGGGTGTCTAACAGCGCGTTCATCGGGTCCTCCCCGGTTTTTCTTCCTTCAGCGCCTTGAGCAGGCAGACCATCAACACCAGCACGATGAAGACGAACGGACCGGCGCTCATGGCGATGATTTCCCGCACCGCCGACACGCTGTCGGACAGAATCATCGCAAGCCCCAGCAGCCCCAGAATCACCCCCCATGTCAACTTGACCCGCACCGGCGGCGTCTGGTCGCCGCCGGTGGAAAACATGGCCAGCACGTAGGCGGCGCTGACCACACTGGTGACGATGAACAAAAACGCCGCAACAATGGTGGCCGCGGTGGTCAGGCGCGAAAAGGGAAGCGTTTCCAGCAGCAGGAACGTAGTCTGGTTGATGTTGTTGGAAACCACCGCCGGATCGAGTTGGGCGGCCGCACCCTTGTAGAAGGCCAGCCCTCCGAACACCCCGAACCAGAGAATCGAAAAGGCGGTGGGTGCCAGCAGCACCCCCACGAGAAATTCACGGATCGTCCTTCCCCGGGAAATCCGTGCAATGAAAACCCCGACAAACGGCGCCCAGGCCAGCCACCAGACCATGTAGTTCAAGGTCCAGCTCTGAAACCATTCCGCCACCGGTTCGTCGAAGAAGGCGTAAGTCTGAAACCCGTTGGGAATCACCTTGGCGGCATAGTCGCCAATCGAGGCGACGATCGTGTTCATCAGAAAGTGGGTGGGCCCGGCCATCAGCGAAAAGACGAGCAGTGCGATGGCGATCACCAGCGCGGTGTTGGAAAGCACGGCCATGCCGCGTCCCAGGTCGACGGTCAACGGAAAGAGATACGCCAGCACCAGGACGGCGAAAACCCCGAGCGGCAGCGCAAGGCCGGATGGGGAGAATCCGAACAGGGCGGCGATCCCGTCCTGCACCTGAAATACGCCCATGGCCACCGAGCCGGCCAGGCCGATGGCGATCGCGTAGATCGACAACAGATCGACGACCCAGCCGACCCCCCTAGTCCAGGGGCGGACGCCGAACACCTGCTGCACCGGCGCGCTGATCAACTGGGGGGTTTCGCGACGGAATCCGAAATAGGCGATCACCAGCCCGGTGATGCCGTATATCGCCCACGCGTGCAGCCCCCAGTGAAAATCGGTGAGCGTCAGGGCGAGAAACGCCGCGCGGCGGGGTTCCATTTCCCGGCTCAGGAACAGATAATGGGTCACCGGCTCGGCCGCGGCGTAAAAGAGAAGGCCGACCCCCATGCCGGCGGCAAACATCATGGTCAGCCAGCTGGCGGTGGAAAACTCGGGCTTTTCATCGTCGAGGCCCAGTTTGATCCGACCGTAGGGCGAAACCGCAAGCCAGATGGCCACCAGCAGCATGACGCTGGCCGTGAGCATGACGAACCAGCCGCGGCTTACCAGTACGATTTTCACCTGGCGCGCGGCAAAAGCCGCCAGGCCGGCGGTGTCGAAAATGCCCCAGCCGGCGACCAAAACGGTCAGGGCCAGGGCACAGAGCATCAGCGGGCTTCGAAACACTATTTGATCTTCCACTGGGGGACGCGCTTTTCAAAAAACGCGTTCACCCCTTCTTTGGCGTCCTCGGTGGTGCACAGCCGGGCAAACGCCTCGTTCATGAACGCAAAGGCACGGTCGTAATCCATGTTTTCCGCCGCATAATAGGCCTGCTTGGCATTCTGCACCGCCAGCGGGCTCTTTTGCGCCAGCGCCGCCGCCCAGCTTCGGGCCTCTGCCGCCAGTTGGTCGTCTTCGACGACCCGATTGACCAGCCCGTGGGATAAGGCCCGTGCGGCGCCGATCAACTCGCCGAACAAGAGCATTTCCAGGGCGCGCTTTCGTCCCAGCGATTTGGATGCCGGCACCACCGGCCCCACGCAGTTGAGACCGACGTTGATCGCCGTCAGCCCCAGCCGGGCGCTTTGCGCCGCGATCGTCAGGTCTGCAGCCACGGCAAGCCCCGCCCCGTTGGCCGCCGCCACCCCGTGGACCTGGGCGATGACCGGTTTGGCCATCCGCGAAATGGTCACCAGGGGGCGCTCCATCTTTTCGATCCAGACGCGGTATTCCGTGGCGGTCTTGCCGGCGAGCTCTTTTACGTCGATCCCAGCACAGAAAGCCTTGCCGGACCCGCTGAGCAGAACCACCCGGACCCGCTCGTCGGCATCCAGGTTCTTTAGCGCGGCGTCGAGCTCCTCGGCCAGGGGCGTGTTGAAGGTGTTGAGCTGCTCGGGCCGGTTCAGGGTCAGCTCGGCCACGAAATCCTCTCCGACATTCACTTTCAGGGTGTCGTAGGACATGTGCGGCTCCTTTCGTGTCTATGCTTTGCTTGGATTCGATGAAACGGCAACGGCTTTTTTTCACTCTGCCACTTCGCGGACTCCTGTGCAATGCCCCTTTGAACAGGTCGGCCTGCCCCTGAAACCCGGCGGCGGCAGACGCCCCTCATAAATTCGCGCCAGCGAATTTATTTTTAGACTTGGATGTCCAGAATCTTGTCGGTCCGGTATTGCTTGAGCACCTCGGGGACCCGCCGCGGCAGCGAGACCGCGAACCGGGTGCCGTTGCCGGGCTCGGATTCGAGTTCGATCGTGCCGCCGTGCTGCCGGATGATTTTGTCGGTGATAAACATGCCGAGGCCGGTTCCCTTGCTTCCCTTCGTCGAGAAAAACAGGTCGAAGATCTTTTTCTGGGATTCGGCGTCCATCCCCGGCCCGTCGTCTTCGATCACGAAACGGACCTGCTCCTCGTCGGCATCGACACGGAATCCGATCCGGTGGGCGGTCTTTGCGGTATCGGCGGCACAGGCATCGGCCGCGTTTTCCAGGATGTGGACCATGGCGGTGCGCAGCATCGTCGTGTCGGCTTCCAGCGAAACGCCGGAGGCGGAAAAATCCGTTTCGAAGACGATGCCCGTGCCCTCGAGCTTCGGCTCGAACGTGCCGACGATGTCTACAGCGATCGCCTCGGCGTCGAGCTCTTCCAGTTTCAGTGCCCGCTTCTTGGTGTAGTACAAAATGTCTAACACCACCCGCTCCATGCGCTGCATCATCTGCCGGGCGATGGTGATCCCTTCTTTTACCTTCTCGGCCTGGTCCTGCCGATGGCCCGACTCGATCAGGTAGATGCCGCCGTTCAGCCCGGTCAGCACCCCCTTGATGCCGTGGGCGATGGTGCCCATCATCAGTCCCAGCGAAGAGAGGTTGTCCCGCAGTTTCCGGATCTGGGTGATGTCCACGAACATGACCAGGATCTGGAGCAGCTTTCCGGCGGCGGTGGTGATCGGAGAGGTCCACACCAGGGCGTTGTACCGCCTCCCGTCGGAGCGCAGCAGATTCATCTCGGCCTCGTGGGGGCGGGCGTCTTCCAATGTGCGGGTAACCGGGTTTGCACCGGTGGTGGACGCCTGTTCGAACACCTGGAAAAAGCGCCGGCCGGTGTGGTCGCCGAAATCGTCCTGAAAGGGGCGGTTCAGCGCCGTTACCCGAAGATCCCGGGACAAGACGGCAATGTAGCACGGCACCGCGTTGAAAAGCTGTTCGTAGCGCTGCTGGCTCTTGCGAAGCTCCTTGCGCAGGCGCCGAACGTCCCGGGTGCCGGCGGAAACCTCCAGGACCAGCTCGACGGCACCGTCGTTGTTGTAGATCGGTGCGGTGTGCACGATGACCGGCACCCGGATGCCGCTCCGGTATTTGACCACCGCCCGGGTCTCCTGAACCTGCTCGGTCTGCAGGGTTTTGCCCACCGGGCTGTCTTCGGCGGTGGCCCACGGCGCCCGGTAGATTTCCCAGCTTTTCGCCCCGACCTTGTTGCCCAGCAGCTTTCGATAGGCGGCGTTGATGATCAGCACGTTCTGCCGCCGGTCGTGCACCGACACGAAATACGGCATCTGGGTGAAGTATTTCACCCCGCCTTCGACCTCGTCGGAGATCTGCTCGATGATCAGGGAGATGTTGTCGAGCACCTGGTTGACAGTGATGAAGCGCTCGTCTTCCAGGATTTCGTCGACCGGGCGTTCGAGCGGGGCGCCCGCCGGACGGGCCGGAAGAGCGCCGGGGGCAGCGAGACGGGCGGTCAGAGACGCCCATGCCGCCGGGTCGTCGGGGGGGGGAAAGACGGCCGCAACACCGCTGTCATAGCAGGCAAAGGCGTCGGCGGGTTCTGCAATGGCAAGAATTTCGGCGCGAGGGTCGGCATCGCGGATCCGGCGGATCAGCAAGGGGGCCGCAAGCGTCCCGCAGCGCAGATCGATGAGAATTTTCGAGGGTTGAGCTGCCGCCGCCGCCGCTGCTGCTGCTGCTGCTGCGGGTTCGGCGGTCTTTTGCCATTGAAGCCCGGCGCGCACGAGGGCGTCGGTCAGGCCGCGGTCGGGTGCGGCTTCGGCGGCAACCACCAGAATCGGCGGTTGTGCGGAGCGGATCGAATCGGCCGATGTCATGACCCGTCGGCACCGTTTTCCGCGACGGTGTCGTGGTTTCCGGAGCCTTCCGGTTCAGGGCCCGACCGGGGGACATTCACGAAAAAACGGCTCCCGCGACCCGGCTGGGACCGCACCCGGATCGTTCCCCCGTGCTGGCCGACGACCTTCTGACAGATGTAGAGCCCGAGCCCGGTCCCCTGGCTTCCCTTCGAGGAGAAAAACAGATCGAAGACCTTGTCCCGGGTTTCGGCGTCCATGCCGATGCCGTTGTCTGCGATCTCGAACACCACATCCCCGTTTTCGCCCGAGGCCCGGAAGGTCACCCGGCCCTCGGCGGAGGCGTTCTTTTTCTGACAGGCGTCCGCAGCGTTTTCGATGATGTTGATCAGCGCCGTCCGAAGGTAGCCGGCATCGACGGTGAAACGACCGCGCGCCCCGGACAGGTCCTGCTCGAAGGCAATCCCTCTTTCTTTGAGCTTCTGTGCCACGCCCTGGACCACCTCCTGGCAGAATCGGCGGACCTCGACGGTCTCGGGCTTCAACTCCCGCTCCCTGGCGTAAAAGAGGATGTCGAGGACCATTTTGCGGATCCGTTCGACCATCTCCTTGACGATCCCCCACCCCTCCCTGACCTGCTCCGGGTCGTCCTTTTTCAGCCCGCCGTCGACCAGATAGATCCCGCCGTCGAGCCCGGTGAGCAGCCCCTTGATGCCGTGGGAAATGGAACTGATGCGAAGACCCAGAGACGAGAGCCGGTCCTGCAGGGCCGATTTTTCGCGAAGCAGCGCTTCCAGGTTGGCCGTATAGGCGCGAAGCTTTTCGCGCACCAAGATCCGCTCTTTCGCCTTACGCAACGAAATTTCCAGGATGTCGTCGTTGATCGGCTTGGTGATAAAATCGGTGGCATCGTTTTTCAGGCTTCGGATGGCCAGATCCATGTCCCCGTGGCCGGTGATCATGATCACCTCGGTGTCGGGGTTTTGCTGCTTGATCCGGCGAAGCAGCTGCACCCCGTCGATCCCGGGCATCTTGATGTCGGTCAGGACGATTTCCGGCTGCTTTTCCGAAAAAATGTCGAGGGCTTCTGCGCCGTCGGCCGCGGTAAAGACCGTGTAGCCCATGTCTTCCAGGGAGATATGCAGGACTTTGCGGATTCCCTCTTCGTCGTCGACCAGAAGCAGTTTGTCTTGCATGGATAAAATCGCTTCGCGCTTTTGCGGGGCAAAAAAAATCAGCCGATCGTGTTTTTCACGATGCCGACGAGCTTTTCCGGATCGAAGGGCTTGCGGACAAAGGCGACGGCGTTCTGAATCGCGTGGTCGCCGTCGATGCCGCTGACCACGATCACCGGGATGTCCCGAAGATTCTTGTCCTTCCGAAGCCTCCGGTAAAACCGCGGGCCCCACTCGTCGGGCATCTGCAGGTCGAGCGTAATCAGATCCGGTTTTTCCTTCTGAACGACCGCCAGGCCTTCGCTGCTGCTGTTGGCCGTGCACGTCTCGTAGCCGTTGTCGGAAAACACCGCCTGAAGGTACTTGACCACGATGGGATCGTCGTCGATGATCAGGATTTTTTTGGGCATGGCACACCTCTTTTGCGAAAGTGGGCGTCGGATTGCTCAGGAATCGGAATCGTCGGCATCCGCCTGCCGCCAGCGGTGGCATTCGCCGCACAGCACCGGCCCGTCGGCCTTTTCAAGGTGGCATCCTTTGCAATTCAGATGAAAGGCCTTCATCAAGCCGGGCTGGCTGCCGTCGTCCTCCAACCCGTGGCAGTCGAAGCAGCGCATGTCTTCGGACGATTCGTCTTCGAGGAGATTTCCCTGTTCGTCGTAGACGTGGTGGCAAACGTTGCAGTCCCAGATGTCGGCATCCAAGTTGTGCTCCTCGTGCACAAAGACCGACGGGGCCCGCTGCGGGTTGTCGAACGGACTTGCGTCGACCACCACCATATCTTCCTGGGCGGCGACAGAGGCCATCAGAAGCGCACAGCCGGCCAGAACCAATACCAGGATTGCGGCGGCTTTTTTCATGCGGTCTCTCCTTTGCATCAGCCTTCCGGTTTTTCCATGACTTCGTAAATGATATCCCCGAAGAACTTGATCTCCAAGCCGACGCCGTAGTGGTGCACGATGTCGTGAAGGCCGCTGTGGCAGTTGTGGCACGGGGTGATCATCACCTCGGCGCCCTTGGTCTTTGCGGCAAAGAGCTGTTCGGCCTTGACGCGGTTTCCTTCGATCCGTTTCATCTTGTAGGGGGGGCCGCAGTTGATCACACCGCCGCCGGCACAACAGCAGTAATTGTGCTCCCGGTTCGGATGCATCTCCACGAAGGTTTCACAGATCTCCCGGGCCACGTAGCGGGCGTCTTCGTGAAGACCGCCGCCGCGCACCACGTTGCACGGATCGTGCAGGGTCACCGGCTGTTGGAATTTCTTGGCGACCTTGATCTTTCCAGCCCGAAGAAGTTCGGCGTAGAACTCGATGGCGTGGACGATGGGGATCGGCGGCATCCGCCAGCCCAGAAAGCGGTTGCCCATATCGTAAACCGACCGGAACGCGTGGCCGCATTCGCCCATGACGATGCGCTTGACCTTGAGCCGCGCCGCGGTGTCGAAGTGCGCTCGCTTGAGCCGGCCCATCAGTTCGTTGTCGCCGGTGAACATGGCCATGTCGCTGTTGTCCCATCCGGGGGTGGCCGGCATGGTCCAGTCGACCCCGGCCTGATCCATGATCACAGCAGCCTGGTAGATGAGCTGGGCCTGGAATTTGGGCTCCGGTGCGATGACCGAGTACATGATTTCGGCGCCCTCTTTTTCCAGCGGGATGCGCAGCGTCGGGATTTCGGCCTGCGCCTCCTCCTCCTGCCACTGGAGGGTGTCCGGCCACTCGTCTCCCTTGACCCACATCTGGTTGTAGTGCACCGAGTGGCTGTGCGCCGTGTCCTGGATATACTGCGGCGTGCAGCCGAGCCGGTGGATGATTCGCCGGACCACCGACATCATGTAGGCGATGTCGATGCCGAAGGGGCAGTACATGGCGCAGCGCTTGCAAAGATTGCACTCGGTGTGGGCGATTTCCGCCGCCCGCTTGATAAATTCGGCGTCCACCTTCCCCTTCTTGCGCAGCATCTCCCAGATCGTCTGTTTGACCTTGCCCACGGGGGAAAAATAGGGATCGTTGTCGTGGGAAAGATAGTAGTGGCAGGCTTCGCTGCACAGGCCGCAGTGGATACAGGTCTCCACGTAGGTTTTAAACCGGGCGCCGCACTCGTTTTCGAACACGTCGTTGATGGTCTTTTCGATTTTTTCGGGCGTCAGCTTGGAGGCCCCGGCCTCCAGCCCGATATCCAGATCCTTCTTCTTCTCGGTCTTTTCGGCAGGTTCTGCCATCTGTGATCTCCTTTACAGCCGGTCCTTGAAGGCATTGTCAAAAATGCCGCCGTTTCCGGGGCTGAACCAAAATCATTTCACCGTCGTTTTCGAAATGAAACCATTCATAAAATCGCGGCAGCGATTTTATCACCAGTCTCTGGCCTTGCGCACCCCCCCGAACTCCGAGCCCATGTAGGCGCGGGTAAACAGTGAAAAGAGCATGTGGCTCAGCCGCGTGAAGGGAATGGCGATGAGCATGATCTCCCCGGAGACGATGTGCAGAAAAAACATCAGCGGATAATTGAACCACTGGTGATAGGCCAAAAAACCGGTCACAAAGGGTGCGGCCACGATGGCCAGAATCACGTAATCCGACGGGTACGTGACAAACTGGACCTCCGGCTGTTTAAGGCGCCGCACCAGAAAAAAGACGCAGCAGGCGACCACCACAAGGGTCAGCAGGTCGGCCAGACCGTCGGGCAGCGCCCACCAGCGAATGTCCCACGCTTCGTCGATCAGCACGATGTGCGAAAGGAGAAACACCGGCGTGATCACCAGACAGATGTGGAAGACGAAGGTGACAACGGTCAGCACCGGGTGTCGCCGCCAGTTTTCGGTGGCAAACGGGGTGATCCAGTGGGCGATGGACCGCAGGCTGTACTTGAAGCTCATGTAATTGTAGATGAACGGCTCCTTGGCGCCGACCAGGCGCAGCAGCATCACCAGCCGCACCAGGCAACCGACAAAGAACACGCCGAACGCCACCCAGACCATCGGACCGGTTACGAAACTGTATAGGCTGTGCATCGCTCCTCCCATTGGTGCTTCGACTCGGAAATCCGGCGGTGCTCTCGCGCGCCGCCCGCGGGCCCCTCCGATGGAGACCGCCTCCCGGCGGCCTATCCTGCGATCTCGGCCACCGGCACCACGTGGCGGACATACCGGCCGTCTTCCACCGCACGGATGAGCAGCCGCTCTCCGTCGGGGCTGAACATCGGATTCCAGACGGCTTCGCACTGACGGCTCCACAGCCGGTCGTCCACCGCGACGGTATAGGCACCTTTTCGCTCCACCTTGGCGGCCACACGGGCGCCATCGGCGCTGAACACCGGCTGCCAGGCCATGTCGAAGGCATTGCGCCACACCTTGCCGTCCACGGCCACCTGCCAGGACGCACCGGTCTTGCCCAGCGCCGCCACCCGCCGTCCGTCGGCACTGAAGGAAACGTCGGTGACCATGTCTCGAAACGTCGACGACCAGGGGGTTCCGTCAACGGCGACGGTCCACCGGCCGAACTGCGGGGCCACCACCGCGGCCAGCCGTCCGCCGTCCGGCGAAAAACAGGGGCGCCAGAGCTGAACGAAGGGCCGGTCCCATAGCGGCTTGTCATCCTGATAAAGCTTCCATTTTCCTGCGATGCGAACCGGCGCCACCACGGCATCGGCGGCGGGATGAAACACCGGCTCCCAAACGCAGTTGTAGGCGCCGTTCCAGGCAGCACCGTCGACGGCGATCGTGTATTCGTAAAGCGTGAGGCGTACCTCGGCGGCCAGGCGGCTCCCGTCGGGGCTGAAGGCCATGTTCCAGACATTGACAAACCCCTGGTCCCACGGCTTGCCGTCGGCAGCGGCGGTAAAACACCCCTTCTGAAAGGCCTGGATGTCCGCCTCGCCGAAGGGCGCCACCTGCACGGCCGCGGCGGTGTGCCGGCCGTCGGAGCTGAGCGCAGAGCTGGTCAGGGTCGTAAAGGTCTGCTCCCAACAGTTTCCGTCCAGCGCCATGCCGTATTCCATGTCCTGCTGAAACGACACGGCCACGTGCCGTCCGTCTGCGCTGAACAGGGGATTCCAGACGTATCCGAACTTGGTTTCCCAGGGAACACCGTCGATGGTCACCGTCCATTCGGCCATCTCCGAGACGATGGCAAACAGGCGGCCGTCGGCCAGGTAGCGCAGGTGCCAGATCTTGTCGTAGGTGCTCTCCCAGGGCTCACCGTTCACGCATACGTTGAACTCGCCCTCATCGACGTTGACAACGGCGGCGACCGCCTCGCCGTCGGGCCGTGCATAGGGCTCCTCGACCCAGACATAGTCGTCTTTGAGCCGGTTCAAATCGGCCACCGTTCTGCTTCCGGGCTCCCAGTCCCAGTTGCTCCGCTCTTCCATGGGCCCCTCTCCTTTTCGATCCCTTGGCGCCGGGCGAACCGCCGGCTGCAGGTCAAAAACCGGGAAGCTGCACAACCCTTTGCGGGCGATGGTTTCCCGGCCTTGCAGCCGGCCCGCTCCTTGCCCCTCTTTTTTCGATCCCGGCCGGCAATCCGGAAATAAACGGATATATATTATTTAAGTCGGGTTCAAAAGTAAATAGGGTGAACGACCCATCTGTTCGGAGGGTCAACACGGTACTGTACCGGGCGGGTGCCCCGGCCGCGGCTACCGCTTGATTTCGTACTTCTTCATTTTCCGCCAGAGCGTCGTTCGGTCGACGTTCAGCTCGCCGGCCGCCTTGCTCCGGCACCAACGGTGGGCCTCCAGGGCGGCAAGAATCCGCTCCCGCTCCCGGGCCGCCACCTCCGAACCCAGATCGGGGCCGCCGGCAGGCGTTTTTGCCGCGGCGGCCGGGGCCGCGCCACTGTCGCGCAGAACCGAAACCGGCAGGTGCTTGCGGCGGATCACCCGGCCGCGGCAGATGATCAGGGCGTGCTCGAGGATGTTCTCCAACTCCCGCACGTTGCCCGGATAATCGTGGTTCAACAGCACCTCCATCGCGTTTTCCGAGATCTTTTCGATCCGGGCGCCCCTGCGGTCGCACAGCCGCTTGAGAATGTGGCTGATCAGCAGGGGCAGATCCGCCCGTCGGTCCCGGATCGGCGGCAGGTCCAGGCGCATGACGTTGATGCGGTAAAACAGGTCCTCCCGGAACCGTTTTTCGGCGACGAGCCGCTCCAGGCCCTGGTTGGTGGCCGACAGAATCCGCACATCGACCTTGGTCGTCCGGCGGCTGCCCAGGGGGTAAAATTCGCGATCCTCCAGCACCCGAAGCAGTTTTCCCTGCAGCGACAGCGGCAGGTCGCCGATCTCGTCTAGAAACAGCGTGCCGCCGTCGGCGAGCTGAAAGCGCCCGGGCTTGTCCCGCTCTGCTCCGGTAAAGGCGCCTTTGACGTAGCCGAACATCTCCGATTCGAGAAGGTTGTCGGGAAGCGCCGCGCAGTTGACCTTGACCAGCGGCTGGCCGGCGCGGCGGCTGGCGTTGTGGATGATCCGGGCCAGCAGGTCTTTTCCGGTGCCGGTGGGCCCCTCGATCAGGACCGTGGCCTCGCTGGCCGCCACCACCGGCACGATTTCGAATATCTTGCGCATGGCCGGATCCCTGCCGACCATGTCGTAGAAGGTGTACCGGTCCTCGATCACCCGGTCGAGCTGGTATTTGAGCGACAGGTCGGTGATGGTCGTCAGGCCACCGACGATCCGCCCGTCCTCGTTTTTCAGCGCCATGCACTTGGCCTGCACCGGAATCCGGTTGCCTTCCCGGGTGACGATGTCGGTTTCGATGCCGGCCGGATCGGCGTCGCCGGCCGGAAGCGGATTGACGCCGATCACCTCGCGGCAGAAATCTTCGGTGAATACCGTGCTGCTCGGCTTGCCGAGGACATCGGCCCGGCGAAAGCCGGTGATCGCCTCGGCCATGGTGTTGAAAAACGTCACGTGGCTGCCGCGGTCGACCGTCAAAACGCCGATGTCGAGGTTGTCGAGAATCATCTTCAAGCGCCGGTCATCGAACTTGACCCGGCGCAGCAGCTTCCGGAAAGCCGTGTGGTCCTGGAAAACCTCGATGCAGCCCTGCAGATTTCCCTGTGCGTCGTAGATGGGAGACTCGATCTTGGTCAGGTGCCGGCCGGCCCCGACTTGCTCGGTGATTTCCATGTCCGCGCAGGCGGCATCGGTGCCGGAGGCAACCCCGTCCAGGTAGCGGCAGGTGCCCCCGCAGAGGTAGTCGAGAAATTCGTTGTAGCAGTATTTGCCGGTCACCTGTTCGGCGTTGCGCCCGGTGAGCAGTTCGGCGGAGCGGTTGATGGAAATGATCCGCCGGTCCACCGAGAGCACGACGACCCCCAGCGAAAGGTGGTCGAAGATGCTGCCCAACTGGTGGTACCGGATCAACAGATCGTTTTCATTCATTTCGCTTCGCCCCTGTATTCGGCGCGGCCCTCAGGAGGGCCTTTGGGCCAGCAGGCCGATCCGGTCGGAGATCATGATCACCTCGGCCTCCGGATTTTTCTCCTTTATGCGCCGCAGCAGTTCGATGCCGTCCATCCCCGGCATCTTGATGTCGGTCAAGACGATCCCCGGATACTCGCGGCGGAAAATGTCCAGCGCCTCGGCCCCGTCAGCGGCCGACAGCACCTCGTAGCCGCTGTCGGCCAGCGAGATGCCGAGGACCTTGCGAATCCCTTCCTCATCGTCGACCAGCAGGATCTTATTCTCGCTCATGGCGCTCCGGAACCGGAAATGTCAGAATAAACGTTGCCCCGGCCTCCTTTTGGCTCGAGACGCGGATGTCGCCACCGGCCTCCTTGACGATGCTGTAGCTGATCGAAAGCCCCAGCCCGGTGCCTTTGCCGACCTCCTTGGTGGTGAAAAACGGCTCGAAGATC
>Ga0207796_1000666_pt1 | contig 13095 bp, 9 predicted proteins | sample Pon1CUnioCityCA_6_FD_187274 | JGI IMG/M metagenome (GOLD analysis project Ga0207796, IMG submission 187274) | Marine sediment microbial community from Union City, CA, USA - Pond 1C Sediment 1 (SPAdes) | ecosystem: Environmental > Aquatic > Marine > Intertidal zone > Salt pond sediment ...
CCGCCATGGATGCACGCCCAATGACAGTTCCTGCTGCTGGCCAGATACCCCACGGACAGCGGTTTGACAAATCGCCCGAAACAGGATAAGATGGGGCCCGTACCCTAGAGGGGTATTTGCTGAAAGGGTGCGGTATGGGGACAGAAGAACTCACCAATCGACTGAAGCGGGTAGAGGGCCAGGTCCGGGGCTTGCAGCGGATGGTCGAGGAGCACCGGGATTGCGAGGCGATCCTGACGCAGTTGATGGCCGCCCGGGCAGCGCTGGACAGGGTGGGCCTGCTGATCGCCGAGAGCTACGTGCAGGAATGCGTGATGGAAGCGGAAGGCGATCTGGCCCGCGAGCGGGTGGGCCGCGTGTTGGGCATGGTCTTTTCACGGTTCTCTGTGCCCCTGGAGATGGGTGAAAGCTTGCCGGAAGATCTTGTCAGGCTCAAGATAGACGAGGAGGAATAGAAGAATCATGGCCAAACCGATCGAAGTCACTGACAAGACATTCGAAGAGTTGGTGATAAATGCCGAACTGCCCACGGTGGTGGACTTTTGGGCGGTATGGTGCGGACCCTGCAAGTTGATCGCTCCGGTGCTGGAAGAGATCGCGGAAGAATATGCGGGGAAAATTCAGATAGCCAAGCTCGACGTGGATGGCAACAACGCGACTGCGTTCCAGTTCGGGGTGATGAGCATCCCGACGTTGATCTTGTTCAAGGATGGGCAGGCGGTGGAGCGGATCATTGGCAACCAGCCGAAGGAAAAGCTCCTGGCCAAGCTCGAGCCCCATCTGTAGGTCGTTTTGGTTCTGTATCGATTTCGGTGGAAATCCTTGGCAGTGATGCAAGCGTCGCCGTCACCCCCGCGCAAGCGGGGGTCCACGGGACATGTGGAGGCCTGGATTCCCGCTTTCGCGGGAATGACGTGGGTAAACTGACCCTCTTACCTTTTCCCACCGACTTGTATGCACCATCGTCGTTTTTGCGGATTTGACAAAGCTGGCGGGATGTGATATACTCCTGCCGTACAAGTGAATCGTTGAAAGACTGGGATCAGGAGTAGTAGCTGTCAAAGCGGGGTCCAGAGAGTCGGGGTCAGGTGGAAGCCCGATACCAGCGCAGATAGTGAATGGGCCTGGGAGTCGCCCGCCGAACGCCCCTCGGGGCCAGTAGTCCGGGCCGGAGTCGCCACCGTTATCAGGGCAGAGGGTATCGCCCGCCGCAGGATGGGGGGCCGTACCTGCAAGAGTGAGGCTGGCATGCCAGTGTTATCCGCCGTCACCGGCGGTTTTTTTGTGGGATGCCAGGCTAAATGGGGTGGCACCGCGGGCTCCTGTGCAAACAGAGCGCTCGTCCTCGAGAGAGGGCGGGCGCTTTTTTCGTTGGCGGCAGGCGCAGAGGGGGCGGAACCCCAAGGGGATGAGCGCCGGGTTATCCGGATAGGGTATGGAGGTGAGAGATGGAACGAAAGAGAATTTTGACAGGGGATCGCCCGACGGGCAAGCTGCACCTGGGCCACTACCTGGGCAGCCTGCACAACCGGGTGGAGTTGCAGGAGGCGTACGACTGCCTCTTTATCATCGCCGACCTGCACATGCTGACCACGCAGCCGGGAAAGGAAAAGATCGCCCAGGTGGCGGGCCACGCGCGGGATATCGTGCTCGATTATCTGGCAGCCGGCATCGATCCGGAAAAGAGCACGATCTTTGTGCAGTCGGCGGTGCCCGAGACCTACGAGCTGAACCTGCTCTTTGAGATGCTGGTCAGCGTGCCGCGCCTGGAGCGGCTGCCGAGCCTGAAGGAGATGGCCCGCGACGCCAACCTGGACGTGATGCCCTTTGGCCTGCTGGGCTACCCTGTCCTCCAGGCGGCCGATATTCTGCTGCCCAGGGCGCACCTGGTGCCGGTGGGCAAGGACAACGAGGCCCACGTCGAGCTGGCCCGCGAGATTGCCAGGCGATTCAACGGGCTCTATGGCGAGGTCTTTCCGGTGCCGGAGGTGATGACGGAGGGGCCGGCGCTGGTGGGCACCGACGGGCAGGGCAAGATGAGCAAGAGCCGGGGCAACGCCATCCTGCTGTCTGACGATGCCGAGTCGGTCCGCCAGAAGGTGATGGGCATGTACACCGATCCCAAGCGCGTGCGGGCCGACATTCCCGGGCGCGTGGAGGGCAACCCGGTGTTTGTCTATCACGACGCGTTCAACGCCGACCGGGACGAGGTGGAGGAGCTAAAGGCGCGCTATCGCCAGGGCAAGGTGGGGGACGTGGAGGTAAAGCGCAAGCTGGCGCGGGCCATCAACACCTTCCTGGATCCGATGCGCGAGCGCCGCGCCCAGTACGAAGGGCGTCCGGGCCTGGTGGAAGATATCCTGATGGATGGCGTCCGGCGCGCGCGGGGCGGTGCCCAGGAGACGATGGAGTTGGTGTACGAGGCGACGGGGCTCTACGGGCCGCAGCTGCTAAAGAGCTATTCGCTGCCCCTGATCGGCATGGGGATGCCGGCGCTGCCGTTCTGCTAGCGCGGGGAGAGGATGCACGATGTATATTACCGAGGTCAAGATCGACAGGGAACGCTTTCCCACAGGGCAGCACTATCCGTTCAACGTGCCCGCCATCCAGCAGACGCCGGAGCTGGCGCTGGAAAAGCCGGTCGTGTTCTTTGTGGGCGAGAATGGATCGGGCAAGTCGACGCTGCTGGACGCCATCACGCGCAAGTGCGGCATCCACATCTGGGACAAGCCACGGCGCCACCTGGCCCACGAGAATCCGTTCGAGACCAAGCTGGCCAACTATGTGAAGGTCAAGTGGGCCAACGGGCGCGTGTCGGGCTCGCTGTTCCGCGCCGAGACGTTCCACGACCTGGCTGATTTTCTGGACGACGTGGCGCTGTGCGATCCGGGCCGGCTAAAATACCACGGCGGCCAGATCCTGAACACGCTGTCGCACGGCGAGGGCATGCTGTCCTACTTTCGCGGGCGGTTCCAGGTGAAGGGGCTCTACTTTCTGGATGAGCCCGAATCTGCGCTCTCGCCGGCGAGCCAGCTCCAGTTTCTGAAGCTGCTGCAGCAACTCGGCGCGGAGGGCCGGGCCCAGTTCATCATTGCCACCCACTCGCCAATCCTGCTGGCCTGTCCCGGCGCGCAGATCCTCTGTTTCGACGGCGACCGCATCCGGGAGGTGCGCTATCAAGATACGGCCCATTACCAAATCTACCGGCAGTTCTTTGCAGAGCAGGCTGCCCTGCTGGATGCCGGTGGGGGAGGAGAATGACGGCACAGACCAGCGTTAGCCCAGAAGGCACAAATCCTAATTTCATTGAAGGAGGAAGACGATGACCCAGTACAAGTATCTATTGGAAGAGAAGGAACTCCCTACGCAGTGGTACAATATCATGGCGGATATGAAGAATCCACCCCCTCCCTACCTGCATCCGGCGACGCTGGAGCTGATGGGTCCCGATGACCTGGCGCCGGTCTTTCCGGGCGCGCTCATCGAGCAGGAGGCCAGCCGCGAGCGCTATATCGAGATCCCGGAGGAGGTGCAGGATGTGCTCAAGATGTGGCGCCCCTCGCCGCTGTACCGGGCGCGACGCTGGGAAAAGGCGCTGGATACGCCAGCCAAGATCTACTACAAGTTCGAGGCAGTGAGCCCGCCGGGCAGCCACAAGCCAAACACGGCCGTGGCACAGGCCTACTATGCCAAGGAGGAGGGGCTGACAGGCTTTGCGACAGAGACGGGGGCAGGACAGTGGGGGAGCGCGCTGAGCTTTGCCACGCAGCTATTCGGCCTGGAGTGCAAGGTCTTTATGGTGACGATCAGCTACCACCAGAAGCCCTACCGCCGCGTGGCGATGGAGACCTGGGGGGGCAGCGTCGTGCCCAGCCCCAGCACAGAGACGCACGCCGGGCGCGCGATTCTGGAGGCAGATCCGGACACGACCGGCAGCCTGGGCATCGCCATCAGCGAGGCGCTCGAGTACGCGATGACGCACGATGGCTACAAGTACTCGCTGGGGAGCGTGGTGAACTTTGTCCTGCTTCACCAGACGGTGCTCGGGATGGAGGCCATCCGGCAGATGGAGATGGCGGGTGACTATCCGGATATTCTGATCGGGTGCGCGGGCGGCGGCAGCAACGCAGCGGGCCTGATCTTCCCCTTTATGAGGGACAAGTTGAACGGCACAAAGCCTGACCTGCAGGCGATCTTTGTCGAGTCTTCGGCGTGCCCCAGTATGACGCGGGGCCTGTACGCTTACGACTGGGGGGATACGGCCAAGACGGGTCCGGTGGCCAAGATGCACACAGTGGGCCACGGGTTCATCCCCGCGCCGGTGCACGCCGGCGGCCTGCGCTATCACGGCATGGCGCCCAGCATCTGCGCCCTGCTGGATCAGGGCGAGGCCGAGGCGCGGGCCTACCACCAGAATGTATGCTTTGACGCCGCGCTGAGCTTTACGCGGGCAGAGGGGCATATCCTGGCCCCGGAGACTGCCCACGCGGTGAAGGCGACCTACGACGAAGCGCTGGCCTGCAAAGAGTCGGGGGAGTCGAAGGTCATCCTCTTTAACGCCAGCGGGCACGGCCACTTTGACCTGGCGGCATATGATGCCTACATGCGGAGAGAGCTGCCGGACTTTGAGCTGGAGGATGAAAAGATCGAGGTGGCGCTGGAGGACCTGCCAAAGGTTCCGGCCTGAAGATAGCGAGTTGTTCCACGATTCATTCACTTCAATGAGAAGCGCTGTTGTGGGGGCCGGACGCGGCCCCCACACCCCGCGTCCGGGAACCTAACGTTCCCGGACCCTTTGAAATTAGGTGGCTGCGTTGATCATATTCCTGCGTGAATGTCTCCGCACACGCAACTGACCGCAAGGCAACTTTGCCAGGTTAGGGTGCCGACGAGGATGTGTCAGTTCCGTCGCTGGGGGTGAGGGGCAGGCTGAAGCTAAAGGTGCTGCCCTGATCCAGCTCGCTTTCGATCATAAGCTCGCCGCCGTGAAGCTCGACCAGGTGCCGCACGATGGACAGCCCGAGGCCCGTTCCAGGCTGCGAGTTGACCAGGTCGCGGTCAGCGCGGAAGAACTTGTCCAGGCTGGCGATATCCTCAGGGGACAGGCCGATGCCGGTATCGCTGACGCTGAAGAGCAGGTGGCCGGGGGAGGGACCAACGGGCTCCTGCGCGCTGAGGCTGACACGGATCGTGCCGCCGGGGGGCGTGTAGAGGCAGGCGTTGCCGAGCAGATTGGTCAGGATTTGGACCAGGCGTTCCCGGTCGGCGGTGCAGGCGGGCAGGTCTTTGGGCAGGTGAACCTCGAGCAAGTGCTGGCGCGATTCGATTTCGGGCTGCACGGCGGCAAGGGCCTGATCCAGTAGCGGGCCAGGGTGGAGCTGCTCGAGGTGGAGCTTGACGCGTCCTGCCTCCAGCCGTGAGATCTCCAGCAGGTTGGTGACGAGCCTGGCAAGCCGGCCGACGTTGGCGTTGATGACCTGCACGAACTGGGCCTGCCTGTCGCTGAGCTCCCCGCCGATGCCCATCATGAGCATCTTGGCGTAGCCCTGCATGGCGGTCATGGGCTGCTTGAGCTCGTGGGCCACAAAGTCGATGAATTCCAGCTTGGCCCCGTCGAGCGCCGCTATCCGTTCGAGCAGGCGGCTGTTCTCGATGGCAAGGGCAGCCTGATCGACCAGGGCGGAGAGGATGGCCAGATCACCGGGGATGTACGGCCCGCCGGTGGGACGTGGTCCGAGGGCGACCCAGCCTTCTGGTGGGTCGCCGGGAGCGCTCCCCCGTGCCGGCATTGGGATAAAGAGCACCATCTCCGTGGCATCCAGGGGCGGTGGGGGCTGGTCATCGCTGCCTGCCAGGTAGATGGGGCGGTCGCGCGCTGCCAGCCACCGGGCGAGGTCGCTGTCCAGGCCAAAGCGCGGTTCTGCCGTGTGCGCTGCCTCCAAGCCGCGCGCCTGGTGCAACAGGTACTGGTTGGCCCCAGGCTCTTGAAGAAAGAGCATCATGGGCGCATCGTGGGTAGCTGCCGCGAGTAGGCCGGCCAGTCGATCCAGGATGGCCGGCAGGCCGGGTGGCATTGCCTGCTTTGGGTTCTGCAAATTTGCCATAGCTGCTATCTACCTGCTTTCGCGGGCGAGTGTACCACGCGCGGGGGGTAGTGTCAAGAATCCATGGAAGTGGATACTCTATGCCATTCCATGGGGGAAGCCTTCTGTGGGGGTGTGCCGACACCCCCACACCCCGCGGTTGGGGCCCTATACGGACGCCTGCCGCCTGTCCTGATGGACAGGGGTAGGATAACCCCACGAAAATCGGCCGCCGCACGATCTAGAGTGTGGCGGTATGCTTACGGGCTACGCCGATAGGGCGCTGTGAGACAGCACGCGGCAACCGGCTGGCATTGCCGGCTGACATGCGCTGAGACACGTGAGCGAGCAGTCTATGGGAAGCTGAGTTCGCCTTGAGAGCAAGCTGGCGCTGGGAAAGCTATGCGGTTTGGGCCAGGGCCATGACCTCGCCGGCGGTGATGGACAGGAGCTGCTGGTAGGCGATGGGAAAGACGGCATGGGCGCTGCCGGCGGCGGCCCAGACGGTGTCGTAGCGGGCCAGGGTGCTGTCGACGAGGGTGCGCAAGGGCGGGGTGTGGCCAACGGGTGGCACGCCGCCGACCTCGAAACCGGTCAGCTCCAGCACCTCGGCGGGGCGTGCGATGCGCAGGCGGCGTTTGCTCAAGTCCAGGAGGGCCCGTAGTCGCTTGACGTTCACCCGCTGGTCGCCTGCGGCGAGGACGAGCAGGGGCGCGCCATCGGCCAGGAAGATGAGGGACTTGACGATGCTGCCCTGGGGCGCGCCCACGGCTTGGGCTGCTGTCTCGGCGGTGCTGGTGTCGGCGGGGAGCTCGCGCACCCGATCGGGGTCTATGCCTGCACTCTGCAAGGCCTGCCTGACGCGCTCGACAGGGTGCGGAGCCATTTCTGAGGTGGACAGGGTCATGGGCTCCCGCCGATCCCGTTCCCTGTTGGCTCCACGGTTATGGTGCCCGCTCCCACGAGCGCGCGAAGCCGTTGCTCCAACTGGGGACAGTGATGGGTGGTGTCGTTGGGAAAGTCGATCTGTAGCTTGCCCTGCCCGCCGTTCTCCACGTAGAGGCTAAAGCCATCCTCGCCGGGGAAGCTCATGAGCAGTTCGTAGACCTGGCCCAGCCGCCTGGTGAGGTGTGTCAGGTCCTGGGTTCGGGGCAGGCTGATATGAAGGTGGACCAGGGTGCGCGTAGCTGGCACGATAGGCTGGGGCAGCTCCTCCAGGGGCCGCGCCGAAAGAATCTCGTTGGTAGCCGAGTCCACGATCAGACTGGGGTCCCGACCGCGATAGTTGACTTTGCCGCGCAGGATGAGGACGCGTTCCGTCTCCCACAGATCCCGCGTCTGCTCCCAGACGCTGGGAAAGACTACGACATCGAGGGTCCCCTGAAGGTCCTCGATTTGGACAAAGGCCATGGGCTTGCCCTTCTTGGTGATATGCGGGCGCACACTGTTCACCAGGCCGGCGACAGTCACATTCTGGTCGATCATGCTTTCTTCGATCTCGCCAGTCAGGACGGTGATGGCATTCTCGAGTTCGGCCCAGACACGCGTGAGGGGGTGATCGGAGATATAGGTGCCGATCAGCTCCTTTTCCCAGATAAGCATTTCGCGGCGCGACACATCGACGACCTCGGGCAGGTCGGTTGCCAGCCGGGTGCTGGCAGCAAAGGCCGGCAAGTCGAACATGGTGTATTGCTGGGCGGCACCGTGTGCTTGATGGCTGATGCTGATCATGCGGTCAGCGACGGCCAATAGCTGGACTCGCTTGCCGAGAGGATCCAGGGCGCCGGCTTTGATGAGGCACTCCAGGGCGCGACGGTTCACCTGGCGCAGGTCCACTCGCTGGCAAAAGTCATCGATGTCCTTGAACGGACCGCCCTCGTCGCGGGCGGCAAGTATGACCTCGACCGGCCCCTCGCCGACGTTCTTGATCGCTCCCAGACCGTAGCGGATGGCGGGACCCTCGACTCCCTCGGGCTCGTCCTCGATGGCAAAGTCGAGCTGGCTGAAGTTGACATTGGGTGGCAGGACCTCAATGCCCATGCGCTGCGCCTCTGCGATGAGCAGGCCAACCTTGTCGGTCTTGTGCTGATCGACTGTGAGCAGGGCAGTCATATACTCTACCGGGTAGTAGGCCTTGAGGTATGCCGTCTGGACGGTGATGATGGCATAGTCGGCGGCGTGGGCCTTGTTGAAGCCGTAGCGGGCAAAGTACTCGATGCTGCCAAAGATGGACTTGGCTGTCTCGCGAGGCAGGCCATTGGCAACGCACCCTGCGACGAGCTTGGTTTTGTGCGCGCGGAGGGCCTTCTCATTCTTCTTGCCCACAGCCTTGCGCATCGTGTCTGCTTCACTTGCTGCGTAGCCGGCCAACTGGGTGGCAATCTGGATGATCTGTTCCTGGTAGACGATGATGCCGTAGGTCTCCTCCAGGATCGGTTCCAGCAGCGGGTGCTGGTAGGTTACGGGTTCATCACCGTGCATCCGCCTGATGTAGGCGGGGATCTGTTCCATCGGACCTGGACGGTAGAGGGCCAGCACGGCTACGATGTGCTCGTAGCGCGAGGGCTTCATCTCGCTCAGGACGCGCCGGAAGCCGCCGCCTTCTACCTGGAAGATGCCCAGCACGTTGCCACTAGCGAGCAACTGGTATGCCTTTGGATCGTCCAGGGGGATGTTGTGTGGGGTATGGCTTGTGCCGTGCCGCTCCTCGATCAGATCGGCGGCTTTGCGCATGACGGTTAGGGTGCTGAGTCCCAGGAAATCGACCTTGAGCAGCCCGGTGTTCTCCAGCACGTCCATGGTGTACTGGGTGACGGGCAAGGCCTCGTCGGCGCCGCGAGTGGCACGGTGGAGGGGCGTGTATTCCACCAGTGGTTTGTCGGTGATGACAACGCCTGCGGCGTGGGTGGATGCGTGGCGCGAGACGCCCTCCACGTCGAGGGCTGTGTCGATCAGGGTGTGGACATAGTCGACGCCCTCGTACATCTGGCGGAGCTCCACCACTTTGTCCAGGGATTCGCGCAGCTTGACGCCGGGACCAGTAGGCACCAGGCGGGCGACCTTGTCGACTTCGCCGAGGGGAATATCGAGGGCGCGGCCCACGTCACGGATGGCGGCCTTGGCGCCCAGCGTGCCAAAGGTGATGATCTGGGCTACTTTGTCCGAGCCGTACTTTTGTACGGTGTACTGGATCATCTCCTCACGGCGGTCGTCGGGATAGTCGAGGTCGATGTCGGGCATGCTCACCCGGTCGGGGTTGAGAAAGCGCTCGAACAAGAGCTCGTGGCCCAGGGGGTCCAGGTTGGTGATGCCCAGCCCGTAGGCGACGATGCTGCCTGCCGCCGATCCGCGCACGTTCCACCAGATGTCCTGTTGCTGCGAGAACTGGCACAGGTCCCAGACGATGAGAAAGTAGACATCAAAGCCCATACGGTGGATGATATCCAGCTCGTAGTCGAGCCGGTTCTGTACCGGCTCGGAACCGAAATCGCTGCCGTAGAGACGGCGCAGGCCGCTCTCGGTCAGGTGGCGCAAGTAGGTCTGGGGCGTGTACCCGTCCGGGACGTCGATCTCGGGCAGGTGAAAGCCTGTGGGGTCGAGGTTGACGTTACACCGCTCGGCGATGGCCACTGTGTTGTGCAGCGCCTGGGGCACATCGGCAAAGAGGACGGCCATCTCCTCCGGGCTCTTCAGGTAGTAGCTGTCGTTGTTCATCTTCAGGTGGGAGGGGTCGGTCATTGTCTTGCCGGTCTGAATGCAGAGCAGGACCTCGTGGGCGTATGCCTGCTCACGCAGGACGTAGTGGGTGTCGTTGGTAGCTACCAGGGGGATACCGGTCTCCCGGCTCAGCTCCACCAGGGCGCGGTTGACTGGCTCCATCTCGGGGATGTCGTGGTCCTGGAGCTCGAGGAAAAAGCTCTCGGGGCCAAAGACCTCGCGGTACCATTCGGCGGCCTGGCGCGCCTTTCGGGGGCGGTTCTCCTGCAGGAAGCGAGGTACCTCGCCCGAAGCACAGGAGGAAAGGGCAATGAGCCCCTGGGCATGGGCCGCCAAGAAGTCCCTGTCCACCCGCGGCTTGTAGTAAAAGCCCTCGAGCTGGGCTGCCGTTGCAATATGCATCAGGTTGTGGTAGCCAGTCTGGTCCTCAGCCAGGAGGACCAGGTGGGTGGGCCGGGTGTCGTAGTTGACGTCCTTCTGGGTCATACTTCGCGGGGAGATATAGATCTCGCAGCCTGCGATCGGCTTGATCCCGGCCTTTTTGGCAGCCTGGTAAAAGTGCAGCATGCCAAACATCACGCCGTGATCGGTCAAGGCGAGTGCGGGCATCCCCATCTCGGCAGCAGCCTTGGTCAGGTCCTGGACTTTGCCAAGGCCATCGAGGAGAGAGAAGTCGCTATGGACGTGCAAATGAACAAAGTCGGCCATCGTCCCCTGTCCCGAGAATCTACACAACTTGAGCGCTGAGGAGGCAGCTCAACCAAAACTGGTGCGCCATGGTTGCCAAAGTATGGCTGCGGTGCCGCCGTACTATCATCGTCTCGCCGGTACTGCCTCGTCCGGGCGAACTGGGTAGCCATTATCCGCGCCGAGTCCGTACCCGGCCTGTCTTCCGTGTTTTCCGAGGCTCGGCTCGATTATACCACAATCGAGGCAATCCGTGAAGGGCAAATCGAGCCTCAGTGGAAATTTTAATCTTCCAGCAACTGCCTGGGTGCAGGGAGACTTGCGCACTTGCCGGTCTGGTGTACTGCTATGCTTTGTCTGTGCTGGGAAAGTGCGGTATCATGAGTACTGTGGTCGACCCCATTGCAGACTGGAGGTAGGCGGTGGCAAAGGTTCCAAGTTTTATCCTGTCGACGCTCTATGAGAAAGGCAGCTTGATCAACACTGCGGATGGCTGTGCGTTTGCCTTGCAGAACAAGCTGGGCACGGGCAGGGTGATCCGTTTCGATAGCCTGGAGATAGATGGCAGCGCGTGCCCGCCAGAGCGTGTATCTGTGTCGTACCCGGGCGCAAGCGAGCGCCCGGCAGCCGAGGTGGGGCCAGAAGCGGTATTGCCGCTCACGGTCGGCGTCAAGGTGACCGTGCAGTGTGCGGGTGTGTGGCTGCAACCGGGGAAGCACAGGATCAAGCTGTGCGTACAGACGGTGGAGATGGGCGAGCTGGAGATCAAGGCGACGGACGAGTTGAGCGCAGGACGAGGGGCGAACGCCGAGGAAAACGGTGCCGGTGTGCAGGTGGATGAGCGTACCGTGCCGGCGCGACCAGTCGCCCGCCCGATCAAGGTGGCGATCCTGGGGGCGGGGAGCACGGTATTCGCCCAGCAGTTGATGACCGATCTGCTCTGCACGCCAGGGCTGGAAGAGGGTACGATAGCCCTGGTCGACATTGATGGCGAGCGCCTGGATCTGGCCCGCCGGCTGGGTGAGAAGCTGGTCGAAAAGTCGGGGCGTGACTGGACGGTGCAGGCGACGACCAACCGGCGGGAGGTGTTGACAGGGTGCGACTATGTGATCAATACGATCGAGGTTGCTGGACTGCGGAACGTCCGCCCCGACTATGAGATTCCGCTGAAGTATGGCGTGGATCAGTGCATCGGCGACACAATCGGGCCCGGGGGAATATTCAAGATGCTGCGCACCGGCCCAACGTGGCTGGAGATCCTGCGTGATGTGGAGCGCCAGTGTCCGGGGGCTGTGGTGATGAACTACACCAACCCGATGTCGGCGCTCACCCTGCTGGCACTGCGCGCTACGCGGCTGGCGGTGGTGGGGCTGTGCCACTCGGTGCAGGGTGCAGCGCGTCGACTGGCGAGCTATCTCGATGTGCCGTACGAGGACCTGCGCTTCCAGTGCGCGGGTATCAATCACATGGCATGGTTCACGGAGCTAAGTTACCAGGGGGAGGACATGTACCCGCGCCTGTGCCGGGCGGCGCGGGACCCGGAGATCTATGAAAGCGACCCTGTGCGGTTCGAGATCTTGCTGCATTTTGAGGCGTTTGTGACCGAGTCAAGCGGTCACTTTTCAGAGTACGTGCCCTATTTTCGCAAGCGGCCCGATCTGCTGCAGCGTTACGCGCGGGATGGCTACCGGGGGGAAAGCGGGTTCTATGCCAAGAACTGGCCTCAGTGGCGCGCGGAGGCTACGGAGACAAGCCGCGCGCTGCTTGCTGGCAAGGGGGAGATCGTCCTCAACCGGAGCAGCGAGTATGCCTCAGTCATCGTCGAGGCGATCGAGACGGACAAGCCGACGGTGATCCACGGCAATGTGCTGAACAGCGGCCTCATCCACAATCTGCCGGCTGGCGGATGTGTCGAGGTTCCGGTGCTGGTGGGTGGTACCGGCCTGCACCCAGTGGGCTTTGGGGCGTTGCCCGCTCAGCTCGCGGCGCTGAATGCGGCGCACATGTATGTCCACGAATTGATGGTGCAGGCAGTACTGGGGCGCGACAGGGAGGCGGCGCTGAGGGCCATGATGCTCGATCCGCTGACGGCAGCGGTGTGCTCGCCAGACGAGATCCGGCAGATGTTCGAGGAGATGTGGGAGGCGCAGCGGGCGGACCTGAGATTTTCCAGTCCATAGCCTAGCTCTGGGAACCTGCTCCCTAGAGCTTGATCTAGTCTTGTTCAGAAGCCTGGATCTTCTGCCTATTTGACCATGTTATATACTTTCCACCGTATGTCATCTGAAAGGTCACTGAGGTGGCTTCTTCTTGTTATATCCTGGCTATAACACATGGGCATGAAAGCACACAACAGACTCTAGAAGAACTGTCGATCCACCAAGACGATCTTGGCTACTGCACCACAGTCCGATCATGTTCGTCACGAACCCGAACAACTCAGGTTAATTGATTTCAGAACTCTGCGTGTGTCCTAATCACCTTGACGATTTCGTCCACAGTGAGGAAGCTAGCGTAACGATTGCACAATCAGTGGCCAAATCATTCAAGTCGGCCCAAAAACTTCATTCCTGAATAGTGGCAAGGCTAGCTGAAACGCTCTGCCTTG
>Ga0207796_1000668_pt1 | contig 13075 bp, 10 predicted proteins | sample Pon1CUnioCityCA_6_FD_187274 | JGI IMG/M metagenome (GOLD analysis project Ga0207796, IMG submission 187274) | Marine sediment microbial community from Union City, CA, USA - Pond 1C Sediment 1 (SPAdes) | ecosystem: Environmental > Aquatic > Marine > Intertidal zone > Salt pond sediment ...
AGCAATTATAAAATGGACCGGTGAGGACCGAGATGGACCGGTGAGGACCGAGATGGAGGGGTAGATACAGGTATGCTGATGAAATGTCCCTCTCCGGGGACGGGTCGGGGAGCAATTATAAAATGGACCGAAAAGGACCGTTAGAGACCGAGATGGACTGGTGAGGACCGAGACTCTAGGGGTAGGTGAAGCGGCAATCTGATAGTTAAGGTATTAGATTATTCTCCTCCCTCATCACCCACGGCTGAACCCGTGGGCTGAGGATTAATCCTTACGATTTGTCTATTGGCTGAAAACCAGTTGGATATCAGATATAAATAAGCCCCGCTTAAGCGGGGCTTGGGATTGGGCAGACCTTGATTAATGATGGGGCAGTAGAGACTCAAAAGCCTACAGTTTTCTTATCATTGCAAGGAGGGAACCATCCGCAGGAGATCTGGAAATTGCCTGTGTTGGGGACTGCTTCGCTACGCTCGCAATGACAGTGTGATAACTTAGTATTCCGTCCTCCGTCAGGCCGCGGGGCGGCCTTTACTCCTCCAGGAAAGTCAGCTCCACGGTCATCCCCCAGCGCAGCTGGGGGTCGCTTTCGTCCAGGCTGATGGTGACGGTATAGAGGATGTCCCCGGCCTGGGTGTTGAAGGACTCGCCGATCCGCTCCACGGTTCCCATCAGGGTCAGATCCGGCAGGGCGTCGGGGGTGATCTCCACCGCCTGGCCGAGCTCGATCTTGACCACTTCCAGCTCGGTCAGGTCGCTGGTCTTGACCTGGAACTCGTTCAGGTCAGCCAGCTGGGCAGCAGGGACCTCTGGTCCCACCAACTGGCCCACTTCCAGATAGAGATCGGTGATCGTGCCGGCAAAAGGAGCTTTAAGGACGTAATGATCCAGCGCTTTTTCAGCAGCCTCCCAGCCGGTTTCAGCGGCAGACAGCCGGGCTTCCAGAAGGGCTTGCTGATCAAGGTCGAATCCATCCTCAGCCCACATCTCGTAGGTCCGTAAGGCCTCTTCTTCGGCCGCCAGGGCAGCATCCAGGGCAGCCCGGGGACCATCTATGGCCCGCTGGGCGGCTTCCAGATCGCGGATAGCCTGGTTGAGATTCTCTTGGGCTTCTTCTAAATCATCCTCAGCAGCCTGACGGGAGGAATTGTCCTCGTCGAGATCCTGGTATTTTTCCCATTCCTCCTGGGCTTCGTCCAGCTCCTCTTCGCGGTCAAGGACCTCAACCCGGGCGTCGTCTACCTCTTCTTCCAGCCTATCCAGGTCCAGGCTCTCCCAGACCGCTTCCAGTTGGGCCCGTTGGTCCTGGGCTTCTTGATAGCCGCTCCAGGCTTGAGCGGCGGAGAGTTCAGCGGTTCGAGTGAAAGCATCCAGGGCTTGCTGGGCGTTGAGCAGCTCCAGCTCCGCTCCTTCCAGAGCAGCCTGGGCGCTTTCAAGATCCTCTAATCGGGCTAGAATCTGATCCTGGTCAACAAGATCGCCTTCTTCGACCAGAATCTCAGCCACCCGTCCCGGGACGGCGAAGTTCAGCCAGCTGGCTTGAAGGGGGAGGATGTGCCCTTCGGCAATCACGTAAGCCAGCCCCGGGCTTTCTTCGAAGGCCGGGGTGGGTGTGCTTTCAGCCCCACAGGCGCTGAGGGCGAGGAGGGCGATCAGGCTCAGTCCCAGAAAGATAAGGGTCTTGTTTGTTTTCATAGTCTTGTCCTTTTCTTGATCTCAATTGCTTCAACAAAGAATGAATTATTCATAAGCCAGGACCTCGCGAATGGTCAGCTGGGCCGCATTGCGGGCGGGCAGCACGCTGGCCAGGGTGGAGAGCAGGATCACCAGCCCCAGCCAGATCACGTATCCCAGATAGGTGAACTCTACCGCGATCGGGGTGGCAAATACCGCGTTGCTGATGATGGCGGAGAGTAAATAGGTAAAGGGAATGGCCATCAGGATGGCCAGGCCGAAAGAGATTAATCCGATCAACAGGCCTTCCACGATCACCATGCGGATAATTTCCCGGTTGGTGGCACCAATCGAACGCATGATCCCGATCTCGCGAGTGCGCTCGAGCACATTCATGCTCATGGTGCCGGTCAGCCCCATCGATCCCACTGTGGCTGTCAGCAGGGCCATGATCAGCAGGAAGGTGATCAGGATGTCCAGGCTTTCGGCAGCTTTGTCCAGGGAGGAGAGCCCGGGAGTGGCTTGCGACACGTGGAAACCCTGGTCCCGGAAATAGGTATCCAGCTCCTCAGCTATCTGGTTCTGGTATTCCCGGTCGTGCTCCAAGGTCACAAAGCGGTAGGAGAAAGAGCGGTTGGCCAGGTTGCTTTCCCGGGAGATATAGTCATAGGGTGTATAAGCGATCACGCCTTCCAGACCGATGAATTTAAAGACGCCCACCACTTCCCACTCCTGCTGTTTGCCTTTGAATTTGAGGGGGATGCTGTCTCCGATCTCCAGATCGGGATAATAATCATAGATGCCCTCACTGATGGCCATTTTCCGCTCGTCACCGGGCTGGATCCAGCGTCCGGCTACCAGCAGAGGGTAAACCAGGTCACTATCAGCTGGCGGGGCGAGGATGCTGATATTCTCGGCTGTCGATCCATCCGGATAAAGGATCTCCGAGGAAGCAAAGGTCCAGCCTTCTACATGGGTAACCTCCGGGTTCTGGTAGCCATATTCCTCAATTTCACTCAGCCGGTAGGGCCGCTCAAAATCTATCGTGACATCCGCCAGGAAATAATTGCCGATATCCTGCACATAATCGAACAGGGTGACCCGGACATTGAAGACCGAGATGAAGATCGCCCCGCCCATAGTGAGCGTGAACAGGGTCAGGGCCAAGCGCCCTCGCTGCCGGAAAGTGTTGCGGAGCGAGATCAGCAGCTGACGGGGAACCCTGATGCCCCGATCGGCCAGGGCACGAGTGGCTTTGAGCTGGAAATTTTCAAAGCGGGACCCTCTGCCCCTTTTCTCAGGATCAGACCCTTGCCCGGCTCTGCTGCCATTCCCTTCGAGGGCTTTCTGGACGGTGACCCGGGAGCCCTGAATGACAGGCATAAAGCCAGCTACCAGGGGTACGAGGATCCCAACTGCTAACTGGAGGGCCAGGGAGAGAGGCACGAAACGGTAGCCCAGCAGGGTAAAGCTCATCTGGTCAGCCACAAACTGGGCCAGAGCGTAGGCTCCCTGGCCGCCGGCGGGGATGGCGATGACCAGGGACAGGGCACCGAATACCAGCAGCAGCACCAGGTACATACGGAAGATGATCCAGTTCTGGCCTCCGATCAGCTTCATGACCCCAATGTGGCGCAGGTGCTGTTTGAGCAGGGCGCTGAGGGTGTTGGCGATCAAGGAGCTGGACAGGAATACGATCAGCACGCCAAGAGCCATCAGGATCCCCAGCACGGCATTGATGGTGGGCTCGAGAGGATGCTGATGGGTCAAGGAGCGGAAAAACCGGAAAACCGCGTAGCCGTTCTTTTCGACCTTTTCGGTCAGGTCGGCTTGCACGACCCGGATGTAGGCATCATCATCCTGTCCTTCCACTTCCACCGTGGCAAAGAGGCGGTTGTAAAGAGCCGGCTCATTAAAGAAATTCAGATGATCCATCTCGATGTAGGCTAAGGGTGGAGACAGGAAGTCGATCGCGCCGGTGGAAGAATCCAGCACCACCCCGGCGACCTCGATCTCCTTGACCGTCTCATCCCGGAGACGGATCTCCAGGGTCTCCCCGGTTGTGATCTGGAACTCGTCCAGCACATCCTTCTCAAGCAGGATCTGGCCTTCTTTGGGGACCGAGGCTCCGTTGAGCGGCTGGAGCAGGTTGACCTGGTTGTCTTCAAAGCTTTCCAGGGCGACCACATCGATCGAGGTCCACTTGCTTCCGCCCTGAGGGCGGACCTGGAGGGTGAAGACCCGGCGGGCTTCTGCTTCTTTGACCCCATCGTACTTTTCTACTGTGTTGAGTAGATCCTGGCCGAAATCATCCAGGCGGATTTCCATATTGGCAGGGTTGTTGGCGGCATAGGTCACGCCCAGATCCTCGGAGATGATGACATAGGTGCCAGCCAGCACGCCAATGGCGAACACGCCGACAGCAATGGACAGCACCACCAAAATTGTGCGGACCTTGTTATCGATCAGATCGGAAATTACTTTTCGCCAACGTGGGCGCATACGCTCTCCTGTCAGGCCTCAGCCTCGGCCGAAAAACCCTTTCTTTTTCTTATCCTGGGTGACGTGCTGGTTCTCTTCCAGGCGCTGCTGGACGATGCGGCCGATGGATTCCTCGGTGAGCGGGGATTCCGCCATCAGCCAGTTAAAATCCTCCCGGGGGAGGGCTAACAGCTCTACCGGGCCGTCTTCTCCAGCCCGGACACTGGCGATGGCTTTGCCGCCCTTCAGCAGTGAGATCTCTCCAAAGAAGTCGTTCGCATTTAAAGAGGTGATCACCAGGTCATCCCTGAACCGTCCCTGGAGGACGATCTCAACCTGTCCGCTCTGGATCATGTAAAAATTGTCCACCCGGTCCCGCTGGCGGAGGATAGTGGCTCCGGGTTGGAAGCTGCGCCGCTCCACCCGGCGGGCGAGTTCTTTCATCAAGGGATGGCTGAGCAGGGGTAACGCCTGGGCAATAGTCTCATTCACCAGTTCCCCATCAGAAATGAACACCGTGCGGGAGGCCCGTTCGGTCATGGAAGGGTCGTGGGTGACCATCAGGATGGTCTTGCCCTGCTGGGAGAGCTGGCCAAAGAGGTCAATGATGCCTGCAGCGGAGCGGGAATCCAGGTTGCCGGTGGGCTCATCAGCCACCAGGATGGGCGGGTCAGTGGCCAGCGCCCGGGCGATGGCTGCGCTCTGCTGCTGTCCCCGGGAAACCGCCCGGGGCAGCTGCTGGGCCTGGTCTCGCAGGCCAACCAGGTCGAGCAGTTCCAGAGCTTTCTTAGGCCGCTGATCGATCTCATACATGCCCACATAATCCATCGGAAGCATGACATTCTCTAATAAATTCAGCATAGGCAACAGCTGGAAGAATTGGAAGACAATGCCGAGGTTGCGCCCCCGCCACAGCGAGCGCTGGCTCTCGGTCAAAGAGTAGATATCCAAACCGTCGACCAGTACTTTCCCGCTGGTGGGATGGTCGATGCCGGTGAGCATATTCAGCAGGGTTGATTTCCCGCTGCCAGATTTGCCGATCACGGCAGCGAACTCGCCCTCACCCACGGTGAGGTCGATCCCCCGCAGGGCAGTGAACTCGCCAGCAGTGTTGACAAATGTCTTGACCACGCCCTGCATCTGGATCAATCCCTGGGGTACGGATGGTTGGGAGAGGAATTCAGCCATTGTCCCTCCCTTGATCGATCAATTCACCATCGGCGATCTCGACATGGCGCGTGAAGCGGGGCATCAAACCCATATCATGGGTGACCATGACGATCGTGCGCTGGGCGTCCAGCAGGTGCTCAAAGATCTCAAAGATATGGTCTGCGGTGACCGAATCCAGGCTGCCTGTGGGCTCGTCAGCCACGATCAGGGGGGGATCATTGGCCAAAGCGCGGGCGATGGCTACCCGCTGCTGCTGCCCGCCGGAGATCTGGGTGGGGAATTTATTTACATGTTCTTCCAGTTCGACCATCTCCAGCAGTTCCAGAGCCCGCTCCCGGCTTTTACGGGGGTGATAGAGGCCGCTCATATCCATGGGCAGCATCACATTCTGGGCCAGGGTGAGCATGGGTAACAGCTGGAAGGATTGGTAGACCACGCCCATGGTCCGTCCGCGCCAGAGAGTGAGTTCGTTCTCGGTCATCTCTGTCAGGTTGAGGCTGGAGCCGTTGGCTCGCACCCGCACCTGTCCGTCAGTGAGCTGATCGACCCCGGTGATGATGTTGAGCAGGGTGGATTTCCCGGCCCCGGATTTGCCGATCACACCCAGGAACTCACCGGGATAGACATCCAGGTCAATACCCTTCAAGGCCGGGAAAGCCCCGGCCCGGGTGTAATAATGCTTGGTCACACCGCGCAATTCGATAATGGGTGAAGTTGTGTCAGTCATCATGCCTGCTGGATAAACCTTTTAATAAAATCATGTTAACTTTCGTCATTCTCTTTATTCTCGGTCATCACCATCAGAGTGGGCTGGATGATCAGCTCGCTGAAGATCCGGCCCATTTTCCCGGGGGAGCGGGGAGTGTCGTTCTCCAGCCACCAGCGGATGAGAGAAATGGTGGAGGAAACGATATGGTTGGCAGCCACCCCGGCCGGGATAACCCCTTGGGGCAGGTTGGCCAGGATGGTTTCCGCTTTCTGGCAGGCCCGTTCCTGGACCGGGTCGAGGACGAAGCGCAAGTTGGGATCCAGCAGCAAGAAGCGGAAGGCCTGCTGGTTGTCCTCGATGTGCTGAAAAAGGGTGGTGCCAATGGTCTGGAAGGATTCCACCGGATCCTTGACCAGCTGGCCCGGAAGGGGCAGGTTAAGCAATTCGTAGAACTGGTCCAGACGTTCCTGGGCCACGCTGAGCAGCAGCTCGTCCAGTCCGGTGTAGTGCCGGAAATAGGTCCGGTAGCCGACATCAGCCCGGTCAGTGACATCCTGGATGGTGATGTTCTTGTAGCCTTTTTCGAGGGCCTCGGCAATCAGGGCTTCACCGAGCAATTTTTGGGTGCGCCGCACCCGTTTGTCCTGAGTCATGATATGGCACCTTGTGTGCGTTATGGCAGTCAGTGTGCCGTAATGTATCATGGGTTACGGCGGAGGTCAAGGTGTTGAGGGTCATCTGGGGTTTACAGTCCTGTCAGGTGGGATAATGACGCATGTCATTTACCTGAATCGGGGACCGAACTGGACTGGGCTAGGTATCGATCGCAGGGGCAACCGTTCCGGTCGCCCGGAAAATGGGAATGGACTGAAGTCTTCAGAGGGGCCTCCGCTAGCGCTTCGGCCGAACGTCCCCTTTCGGGGACGTTTTACTTGCTTGTCATTGCGAGCGGAACGAAGTGGAGCGCGGCAATCTCGGTCCGCAGGAGTGGATACTCGCGGAGTTTATCCTGAATCCTTCATTATATTCAGGACAAGTTCCATGAAGGGCTCCTGACCGATGACGGAGGACGGGAGTCGGTGAATGATCCCTGCTTTTCTCACCCAGAGATAAATCCCTGGGCTAGCTCAACCCAACCCCTGCTAAAGCAGGATTTCTCATGAAACCTCCCTTAAGGGAGGGTTGGTTTTCCCCAGCCCCCGGGTTTAGCCGGGGGCGAAGGATCGGTAAGAGTATAGACGATATTTGAGATGTGATCGAAGTGTAGGGGCAACCGTTTCGGTCTTTCGTCCTCCGTCTTCGGTCGGGCCGCGAAGCGGACAGGGCAATCTTGGCCTAGAACTTGCAATATTGTAGGGTGGATGAAATTGTAATCAAGGTCGTAATTGATTATCATCAAGGCCACTTATTCAGTACGCGAAGGCGTACACTCTAATAATCCATCATTAAAAGGAGTAATACCATGTTATTCGCACCAAAAGAGAAAGGTCAGGGCCTGGTTGAATATGCTTTGATACTGGTTCTGGTCGCCGTTGTGGTGATCGTGATCCTGTCACTGCTTGGTCCCGCTATTGGGAATATTTTCAGCAACCTGATCGACAATATCTAAACGAACTTTCCTGGTTCGAGGCGAGTGACCGCCTCCCTGGTCACAAATACTGAGCCCCACCAACTGGTGGGGCTTTGTTATTATTGAGGTTCGCTGCACTCACGGCCGAGATGTACCGGTGAGGACCGAGATGTACCGGTGAGGACCGAGATGAACCGGTATGGACCGAGATGGACTGAAGTCCTCCCTGCTGGCTTACGCCGGGTGTCCGCCTTCGCGGACACCCGGCACCCTGGCATTGCGAGGAACCGACCAGAGGAAGGTGACGAAGCAATCTGGCTGATGTGCCGTAGAAGCAAGTCCTTTGTGTTGGAAATCCTGAACTTCCGCAATGTAGCTGGATTGCCATGCTCCACTGGGTTTCGCTCGCAATCACAGTTTGAATTTATCGATATTCAGGCATTGGCCAGCTCTTGAGAATTTTTCCCATCCAGGGCCGCAGCAGGAAATGATCGGTTTCTACCCCGTAGGCAGGGACAAGGACCCGGGCCACCAGCTCATGGTTAACAAGGAAGATCAATCCGAAAACAACCTGGATAATCCAGCGAGAGATGCCCAACCCGAAGGCGATCCCGTTGGCGTCCCCGCCGTAGATCAGGGGGCCGATCGAGAGGTTGAGGGGATCAGCCAGCAATCCCAGGAAGGCCAGATAAAAGAGGAGAGCCTGAAGGAAGGCACTTCTCAAGCGAGCAGTGCAGGATGCCAACGCCAGTAGGGTGTAGCCCATCAGGATGGTCGCCAAGTTGCTGGCGCCTGAGATCAGCGCCCAGTGGGAGCCAGTCCGGTCGGCCACCGGGGTGTTGAAAACCACCTCAAAACCCAGGGGCCGGATCTGGAAAGATTGATATTCCCCGAAGGGCAGAGCGGTCAGGGCATGCAGGCCTTCATGTAAGACGAAGAACAGGACTACAGCGAGAAGGAAAGCGATGGTTTTTTTCATGAAGTTATTCCTTGTTTTCTGATTTATATACTGATTATTGTTGCTTTGCCATTGCGAGAAGACTGAAGGTTGACTGGGCAATGACAACGTGATTGCCCAGCCTTCCGTACACGGTCTTTGGTCTCGCGCAAAGCGCTTTCTATCGTCAAGGGCAAGCTTCTATATACCCATCCAGCTCCCGGTTTTTTAGTATGGCATTCAGGCCCAGTTCCCTGGCCTGGGGACAAAAATCGGATAGGGAGAGGCCGGTATCCGTATACTCAACCGTGAATACCGGCTTGCCTGCTTGAATGAAAGGTTGTAGGTCTTCACACCAGCCATCCGCAAAACAATCTTCCGTGAGAGCCCAATCATAATAAGGCAACAGGTCAGGGATCTGTTCGGGATCATTTTTTAATCCGATCGAGAGTCCCCGGGCATGGGCTTCCTGGGCCAACCAGATATTGAAGGTCAACTGGTCTTGGTAAGTAAGCGGAAAGCCGGTGTTATTGGTGTACCCGTCGATATTATCGGGCTCTACACCATCAAAACCCTTGACGGCGCAGAGATCCAGGCGGTCGCGCAGAATGGGAGCAAGTAGATCGATCTGGCGGATATCGAGCCATTTTTCACCAGGCCATCCGGTGTAGTTCTTGCCAAGGACCTGCCCGGGGAACCTCTCAGCGTCCGGACGCCAATCCTCCCAGCTTCCAGCGCTGATGTAGCAAACCAGGTAGCGACCCTCTTTATGGAGCTCTTTGATCAGGGCAGGGGATGTCTCAAATAGGTCGAGGTCAATCATCCTAGCCTGGTCGGAGAGTTCAATTTCCCCGGTGAGCTGCCACTGCCAGGAGGCGTTCAAAGGCGGCTGCCGCCACTCGCCCTTCAGGGAACCACTGGAGAGGGGGAGGTTTGCGCTCTCGGGTTCTGATCCGGATGGGGGAGTGGGATCCCCGTCGGCAAGCCCCTGCAGCAGGCCGCAGCCGCCGGCGAGGAGGGAAATCAGGATGAGGAAAAATCTAATCTTCAATTTCATAAGAGTACCTGTGGCTTGATTAATGAGACCGGTTATTCCTATGGACTGTCCCCTCATTCCATTCGGGATGCTTCGCAAGTCCTCCCCCCTGGCTGACGCCGAGTGTCCGCGAAGGCGGACACCAAGCAACCCGTCATTGCGAGAGAGCCCCTCGTTACCCTCGGGACAGGCTCCGCGACCGCGGCAATCTAGGTCCGCAGGACCGGAGGATTGTGATTTGGAGAGAACAGCTCCAAGTCTCCCGGTCACCCAGCCTCCCAGTCATTTCTTCTCCAGTACCTCCATCATCTTCTCCCGGTAGGCTTCAAATGCCTTCCTGCCCTCACCGGTCAGTTTGGCCACAGTATGGGTCTTCTTATTCACAATCGATTTTTCGATCTCAAGGTAGCCGGCTTCAGCCAGCTTGGCAGCGTGGGCGGATAAATTCCCCCAGGTGAGGCCGGTGAGATTTTTCAGGAAAATATAGTCAGCGCTTTCCACTACGTAAAGCTGGGTCATGATATTGAGCCGGGCCGGGGTGTGGATGATTTGATCCAAATCGGCGAGGGGATTGGTTGCCTTGTCATTCATCTCAGGCCTCCTCTCCTTCGTCCAAAGGCGGATACTGTTTCAAGAAGCGGATCAGTAGAAAAGCCCCGATGACCAGGATGATCCCCCCGGCCACCAGCCAGGGCAGTCCCTCATAGACCGAGGTGGCAGCCTGGATCGGGAAGCCAGCAGCCAGCAATATACCGTAGAGGTAGTAGCGCCGCAGCCCAAGGGAGTAGGCAATGCCCCACATGATCAGGAGCACGATCAGCGAGACCAGGATCTCGAAACCGTATTGACCCAGCCAGTCTGGCGTACCGGGGAACCAGCCCCGGACGGCGAGGACCCAGGCTGCGATCATGACAATCGCCAGGGTGACCGTGATCAACAGGGAGACCCGCATCCGGTTCTTAACCCGGGGGCCGAACTTGACGATCCCGATCCGGGAGGGCCCCAGCATTTTGCTGACCCATCCCTGCGTCACCACCACCAGGCTGAGGACGACCAGAAAGAAGAGCACGTTCCAGGAAGGACCGAGCAGCTCGCGGGTGAGGGGGAAGAGGCCCAGCAGCAGGAAGATCAGCCCCATGCTGAGGTCGGTGGTCCCGTCCCCGTAGGCCGCCAGCTTGAAGCTGGCTTTTTCGGTTTGCTTAAGGTCGTAATTGGCGTTCATGAGTGACTCCTGACTATTCTAATGGTAGTAAAGCGCTTTATATTATAAAGTACTTTATATATATTATACAAATAATAGGAGGTTTGTCAAGAGAAAATCACTGCGCGAAGGACCGATGACGGAAGACGGAGGACCGGTTTGATTTCTTTTTTTTTCACAATTAGCGTCATTGATTCTTTCGGTCCTGGGTCTTTGTTTCTCTGGACCAAAGTCCTTTCTGCTGGCTTACGCCGAGTATCCGCCTGCGCGGACACCTAACAAGCTGTGATTGCTTCAATTCCCTCCCCGGGGAAGGGTCGGGGAACATGGATAAAAGCAGGACTGGAACGCTGCGCGAAGCCGAAGGGCGGCAATCTAGATGATAATATAGCGGATTATTCGCCCTCTCTTATCACCCACGGCTGAACCCGTGGGCAGAGGATCAATGTTTGCGATAAGCCTGCTGGCTGAAAACCATTTGAACGTCAGAAATAACTAAGCCCCGCTTAAGCGGGGCTTGGGGTTAAGCAGATCCCGGGTTTATGTGAGGGCTGCGGCTGGAATCGATCGGAGGGGCAACCGTTCCGGTCGCCCGGAAAATTGGAATGGACTGAAGTCCTCAGAGGGGCCTCCGCTAGCGCTTCGGCCGAACGTCCCCTTTCGGGGACGTTTTACCTTCTTGTCATTGCGAGCGGAACGAAGTGGAGCGCGGCAATCTCGGTCTTCGGTCCCTGGTCAGGCTGCGAAGCAGCCTTCCTTGACATCCCCGCCGTTCAACCTACAATGGGTGTGGAAACCTATTTATTCGTAAGGAGACATCGCTTTGTCCGTGATCACCCGCCTCTTAAAATATGTCCGCCCCTACTGGAAAACCCTGGCCCTGGTCAGTGCCTTCCTGCTGCTGCGCACCGGGCTGCAGCTGCTCCCGCCCCTGGTCCAGCGCCAGGTGGTGGATGAGATCATCGGAACCGGGGACCTGAGCACCCTGGCCCGTTTGATCGGGCTCCTGATCGGGGTTTATTTCACCATCCAGCTCATCGAATACGGCGACCTGTACCTGCGCCACGTGGTGGGAGAGAAGTTCATCTTTGACCTCCGCGTCCAGCTCTACGACCACCTGCAGGGGCTGTCGCTGTCCTTCTACGAGAACACCTCCACCGGGGAGCTGATGTCCCGGGTCTCCAACGACGTCAACGAGATGGAACGCTTCATCACCCACGGCATCGCCCTCACCGCGACTGACCTGCTGCGGCTGGTGGGCGCTTCAGCAGTGCTGTTAGTGTTGGACTGGAAACTATCCCTGATCTTGCTGGTGCCCCTGCCGCTGATGGCCTTCAGCCTGGTGATCTTCAACCGCCGGGTACGGCCCATCTACCGCCGGGTGCGGGACCGGCTGGGAGATATCAACGCCAGCCTGCAGGACACCCTGTCCGGGATCCGGGTTGTGCAGGCCTTTGACCGCGAGGAAACCGAGCTGGGCAAATTCCGCCAGGTCAGCCAGGATTATTTAGAAGAGCGGGTGCAGGCCATCCAGACCTGGTCGCTGTTCTTCCCCACTTTTCGGTTTGTGTCTGCTTTAGGCGGGGCCCTGGTGCTGGGTTTTGGAGCCCGCATGGTGGTCAATGGCCGCTTGACCCTGGGCACGCTGGTGGCCTTTCTGTCCTACATCATTTCTTTTTATGAGCCGCTGCGGCGGCTGACCGAGGTCGACAACACCTTCCAGCAGGCGATTGCCGCCGGGGGGCGGATCTTCGAGCTGCTGGACCAGACCTCCCAGATCCAGGAAGCCCCGGATGCGGTACCTTTGGACGGGATGGAAGGCAGAGTGACCTTCGAGGAAGTCCATTTCCGGTATGCGGATCCGGAGGATGGCACCGATCCTGAAGAGAGCAACGTGCTGCACGAGATCTCCTTTGAGATCGAGCCCGGCCAGGCGGTAGCCCTGGTGGGCCCCAGCGGGGCCGGCAAGACCAGCATCGCCAACCTGATCTGCCGCTTCTACGACCCCGATCGAGGCCGGGTGCTGGTGGATGGCCAGGACCTGCGGGAAGTGCAAGTAAAGACCCTGCGACAGGGGGTGGCCGTGGTGCTGCAGGATACTTTCCTGTTCAACACCACCGTGCGCGAGAATTTATTGTACGGCAACCTGGAAGCCAGCGAGGAGGAAATGATCGCTGCCGCCAAAAGCGCTTACGCGCACGACTTCATCCAGGAGCTGCCGGCCGGCTACGAGACCGAGATCGGCGAGCGGGGCGTGAAATTGAGTGGGGGCCAAAAGCAGCGCCTGAGCCTGGCCC
>Ga0207796_1000669_pt1 | contig 13056 bp, 2 predicted proteins | sample Pon1CUnioCityCA_6_FD_187274 | JGI IMG/M metagenome (GOLD analysis project Ga0207796, IMG submission 187274) | Marine sediment microbial community from Union City, CA, USA - Pond 1C Sediment 1 (SPAdes) | ecosystem: Environmental > Aquatic > Marine > Intertidal zone > Salt pond sediment ...
AGCTGCCGCCGTTCGGAACGCAACTGTTCACGGCGACGGGGTACGACGCCTACGATAACCAGGTGGAGATCACGCCGACGTGGAGCGCAGAGACCGCGCTTGCGGGGACGGTTGACGCAAATGGTCTCTTCCAGGCAGGCTCGGCCGAGGGGGCGTATCCGGACGCGGTGAAGGCGGCGGCGGACGGCAAGTCGGGGTACGCCGATGTGGCGGTCGTAGCCGAGGTGAGCCCTGACAGCGGCGCGCTCTTCAACTCGGCCAGCGTCTCGGCGGATCAGGCGGATCCCGATGCGTCGGACAACATCGCCAGCACCGGCACGAACATCGAGTTCTGGGCAGATCTATCGCTGGAGAAGGTGGGCGTGCCCGACCCGGTGGTGGCCGGTGAGGTGCTTCTGTACCAGCTCACGGTCGCGAACGACGGACCGTCAGATGCTCACAACGTAGTGGTGGTAGACACACTGCCGGCTGGCACAACACTGGTCGGTGCGTCCCCGATGTGCACCGAAGGCGGTGGCTTGATCACGTGCGAGATGGGGTACCTCGGAGCGGGCGAGAGCGCCACGGCGTGGGTCTGGCTGCGGGTGGATGAGGAAATCCCGGACGGGACGGTGCTTGAGAACACGGCCACCGTGAACAGCGACACGGCTGATCCGGATCGTGCCGACAACTGGGCAGTGGAGGACGTAACGGCGATCCAGTCGCCGCTGAACCCCACGGACCTGTCGATCGTCAAGAGTGCCGATCCAGACCCGGTGGTGGCGGGCGAGATGCTGAGGTACACGCTGCAGGTGATGAACAATGGTCCGGCCCCGGCGACGAGCGTCCAGGTCGTGGACGCGCTGCCTGATGGAGTGACGTTGATGGTCGTCGATGCGTCGCAGGGTGTCTGCGCCCAGTCTGTGGTCTGCGATCTCGGTGATCTGGCTGTGGGTGCGAGCGCAAGCATCACCATCGTTGTGCGGGTGGATAGCGACCAGTTGACCGCTTTGACCAACTTCGCGCGGGTGTCGGCATCGAACCCGGATCCGAACGATGGGAACAACGAGACCGGCGCCGTGGTGACCATGGTCGATACCAAGGCGGATCTGTCCGTGGAGAAGAGGGGTGAGTCGGATCCGGCGACGCCGGGCGAGTCGTTCAGCTATGAGATCGTGGTGCGGAACGACGGGCCGTCGGACGCGCAGGATGTGGAGATCTACGACAACTACCCGGAGGTTCTGCAGGGGGTCAGCGCCTCGGCGAGCCAGGGGACGTGCACGGTAGACGACACGTACGGCGTGGACAAGGTGGAGTGCGATCTGGGGACGGTGGGGGCCGGGGACGAGGTCGTGGTCACCATCGTCGGCACCGTGAGGAGCGACACGACGGACGCCTCCATGGTGAACGAGGTGGAGGTGGAGAGCAGCACGGACGACCCGGATGGGTTGGGGCCGACGGATACGGTGACGACGACGCTGTCGCCCGAGGCGGATCTGGCGCTGGAGAAGGACGGTCCGTACGTGGCGACGGCGGGCGAGCGCATCACGTACACGCTGACCGTGTACAACGACGGTCCATCGGATGCGCAAAACGTGCAGGTTACGGACACGCTGCCGGCGCAGGTGGAACTGGTGCCGCTGTCGCTGCCGATGGGCTGCAATGAGGGCCCGGCGGGGACGGTGGTGTGCACGCAGGCCACGCTGGCGGCCGGCGCGACCAAGAGCTGGGTGCTGACGGTGGACGTGGCGATGGAGGCGGAGCCGGGGACACCGCTGGTCAACCTGGCGGTGGTGGGGACGAACACACCGGATCCCGATCCGGACAACGACGAGGCCGATGCCGTGACGGCACTGATCGGCGTGGCGGACCTGGGGTTGACCAAGACCGGGCCGCAGACGGTGACGGCCGGACACGAGATCGAGTACACCATCGTGGTGACGAACGCAGGGCCCTCCGCGGCGCAGGACGTCGATGTGAAGGACCTGCTGCCGGCTGGTGTGGCGTACGTGTCCGGGGAGACGACGCAGGGCGTCTGTGTGGCCGGGATCTGCCAGCTGGGTGACGTGGCGGCTGGGGACGCAATCACCATCGTGATCACGGGCCTGGTGGGCAGCGACGTACCCGAGGGCGACCTGACCAACACGGCGACGGTGTTCAGCGACTCGCCGGATCCGAACGAGGGGAACGAAACGGACACGGCGGAGACGGCGGTGGAGACGGAGGCGGATGTCCGGGTGAGCAAGGTCGACCTGGATGACCCGGTTGGGCCGACGGAAGGGTTCGTGTACCAGATCGTGGTGACGAACGACGGGCCGTCGGACGCGCAGGATGTGGTGGTGACCGATACGCTGGACGCGAATGTGGCATTTGAGAGCGCCAGCGACGGCTGCGTACTGGCGGGCGACCAGGTGATCTGCGAGGTAGGGACGCTGCCTGCCGGCGAGGGTCGGGCCCTCCTGATCGCTGTGACGGCGGGAGACGTGCCGCACGGGACGGTGTTGACGAACGAGGTGGAAGCGGCAAGCACGACGGACGATCCGGACACGGGGAACAACGGAGCCGTTGAGGAGACACTGGTGCAGATGCCCATAGGCCCGACCGCGGATCTGGAGATCAGCAAGGAAGGCACGCCGCTCACGGTCGCGGCTGGGGAGCGGGTGACGTACACGCTGACGATCACGAACAGTGGCCCGCAGTGGGCCACGAACGTGCGGGTGCTGGAACTGGTGCCGGCGGGGACGACGGTGGTGTCGCTGGAGGCAGAGAACCCGGATCACGCGGGCGAGCACTGCTCGCTGGGTGGTTCGTGCTACCTGGGGACCGTGTACACGGACACGGTGGCGACGGTGACGGTCGTGCTGGACGTCGACGCGGACTACGCGGGTGACAGCGTGCTGAACACGGCCAGCGTGTCGGCGGACCAGGCGGACCCGGATGCGAGCGACAACATCGCGGATGCCCGCACGACGGTTGAGCATTGGGCGGATCTGTCGCTGGAGAAGGTTGGGGTGCCGGATCCGGTGGTGGCCGGGGAGGTGCTGGCCTACCAGCTGACGGTGACGAACGACGGGCCGTCGGATGCGCAGAACGTGGTGGTGACGGATACGGTGCCGGCGGGGACCATGTTTGAGGACGCCTCGCCGCTGTGCAGCGAGAGCGCCGGTGTCGTGACGTGCCAGGTCGGGACGCTCGCTCCAGATGATGGTGCGACGGTGTGGATCTGGGTGCGCGTGGACCAGGATATCGCGGACGGGACGCTGGTGGAGAACGTGGCCGGCGTGACGAGCGACACCGACGATCGGGATGCGGGCGACAATACGGCCAGCGAAGAGGTGAGGGCCGTCCAGTCGCCGCTGAACCCGACGGACTTGTCGCTGGAGAAGAGCGATGCCCCGGATCCGGTGGTGGCGGGCGAGGTGCTGACGTACACGCTGGAGGTGGCGAACAACGGGCCGGCGCCGGCGACGAGCGTGCTGGTGGTGGACGCGCTGCCGGACGGGGTGAGGCTGATCAGCGCGGAGCCCTCGCAGGGCATCTGCAACGCGGGCGTGACGTGCGATCTGGGCGACCTGGCGGTCGGGGCGACGGCGGAGATCACCATCGTGGTGCAGGTGGACAGCGGCCGGAGCACGCCGCTGCTGAACGTGGCGCGGGTGTCGGCGTCGAACCCGGACACGGATCCCAGCAACAACGAGGACTCGGCGGTGACCGAGGTTGAGGGCGTGGCTGATCTGCGGATTGAGAAGCAGGCCGATCCGGATCCCGCGGTGCCTGGGCAGCCGCTCGTGTACGAAATTGTGGTGACCAACGATGGCCCCTCCGACGCCACCGGTGTGGAGCTGAACGATGCGCTGCCCGCCGGCTTCTCCGTGAGTTCTATATGGTCGAGTCACGGGACGTGCTCGCTGGCCGCGACGCTGCTGACCTGCGATCTGGGCACGATCGCGGCTGGTGACAGCGCGGTGGTCGAGGTGTCTGGTCACGTGGACAGCGACGTTAGCGACAGCCTGGTCAACGCAGCCTCTGTGTTTGGGTGCGTTGGGTGCGCAGAGGATCCAAACCGTGACGACAACACGACGGTGATCACGACCACTGTGTCGCCAGATGCGGATCTCGGTCTACTCAAGACGGCGACCCCGATGGTCAGCGGCGGAGGCGTCATTACCTACACGCTCACCGTCTTCAACCATGGCCCCTCCGACGCCGCGGAGGTAGAGGTGATCGACACGCTGCCCGATGGCGTGACAGTCAACCTGCCGCTGCCCGCTGGCTGCGGCTGGGTAGCCGCCGACACGGTGATCTGCACGGTGAGCAGCCTGGAACCGGGTGAGTTGGCCGAATGGACCTTCTCGGTCACTGCGGACAGTGGCCTCGGCCTGGGTGTGAGCCTGGAGAACCGTGCCAAGGTCGAATCCGAGACGCCGGACAGAAACCCGCTCAACGACCGGGCGGACGCCGATACCTCGATTGTCAGCCGGGCGGATCTGTCCGTGGACAAGACTGGACCGGCCCAGGTGACAGCCGGAAACGAGATCGTGTACGAGATCGTGGTCACGAACCACGGTCCGTCGATGGCGGAGGACGTGGACCTGAAGGATCTGCTGCCGCTCGGCGTGACGTACGTGGCCGGGAGCGCAAGCCAGGGCGTGTGTGTGGCGGGGATCTGCCAGCTGGGCGACCTCGGTGTGGACGAGGAGGTGACGGTCGTCATCACGGGTGCCGTGGCGAGTGATGTCACGGGTGTCATCACCAACACGGCCACCGTCTTCTCCGACTCTGGCGACGACAACCCGAGCAACGACGTCGACAGCGTTGGCACGCTGGTGCGGACCAGCGCGGACCTGCAGGTCACGAAAGTGGACCTCAACGATCCGGTTGGGCCGACGGACGGCTTCCTCTACCAGATCGTGGTGGCGAACAATGGGCCGTCCGACGCGCACGACGTTGTCGTGACGGATACGCTGGACAGCGACGTTACCTTCGAGAACGCCAGTGCCGGCTGTGCCCTGGTCGGTGATCAAGTGATCTGCGAAGTCGGCACGCTCCCGGCGGGCCAGTTCCGCAGCTACCTCATCGCCGTGAAGGCTGGGGACGTCCCGGAGGGATCGATCCTGCTCAACGAAGTTGTCGTGGACAGCGGCACCGTCGATCCGGACCTGGACAATAACACAGCCAGCGAGGAGACGCGCGTCGAGATCGAGGTTGGGCCCAGCGCCGACTTGGCGATCACCAAGGCTGCCGACCCGACGTCGGTGATGGCCGGGGAGCGGGTGACGTACACGCTGGTGGTCTCCAACGCCGGGCCACAGACTGCCACCGGTGTGGCCGTGTACGATCTGGTGCCGTTCGATGCGACGTTGATCGACATCGGCGTGGACAACCCGGACTATGCTGGAGCGTACTGTTCGGCCGGAGGCTCCTGCTATCTGGGCACCATCTACACGGATACTATCGCCACCATCACGCTGATGGTCCAGATTGATTCCGATGCCGCCGGCGGACAGCTGCAGAACACGGCGCGGGTGGACGGGGATCAGGCCGACCGCAACCCGTGGAACAACATCGCCAGCGCGAGCGTCCGGATCACACGACAGGCCAATCTGACGCTCACGAAGCTCGACATGGTCGACGTGGTGGTCGCGGGTGACGTCATACAGTATCAGATCACCGTCTTGAACCAGGGTCCCTCAGACGCACACGACGTGGTGATCAGCGACACCGTGCCTGCCCAGACGACCTACATCGGAGGCTCCGCGGAGTGCGTGGAGTTCGGTGGTCGCGTGACGTGTCATCTCGGGACGCTGCCGGCCGGCGAGGAGCGTAACCTCTCGATCGATCTCCGCGTGGACCTGGACGTCGCGGATGGGACGATCGTGGCCAACACGGCGGAGGTGAGCAGCGCCACGGCCGATCCGGACATGAGTGACAACAGCGACGACGAACGGACCGAGGTCATCCAGTCGGCGCTGAATCCGACGGATCTGGCGATCTACAAGAGCGATTCGCCCGATCCGGTGCTGGCCAGCGGACTCTTGACCTACACGCTACTCGTGGTGAACCAGGGTCCCGCGCCGGCCAGCGACGTGACGGTGATCGATGCCCTGCCCAGCGCCGTGACCTTCGTCAGCGCGGAAGCCTCTCAGGGCCTCTGCAACAGCGGTGTGATGTGTCTGCTGGGCGACCTGGACATTGGGGCTACGGCGACGGTGACGATCGTGGTCTCGGTGGACACGGGTCAGCGCGATAGCATCATCAATCGGGCCAGGGTCTCCTCCTCCAACGGAGACGCGGATCCGGCTAACAACGAGGACAGCGAGGTTACTGAGGTGACGAGCGAGGCGGACGTGTCCATCACCAAGTCCGCTCGGCCCGATGTGGCCACGCCTGGCGCGCATCTGACGTACGAGATCCTGGTGACCAACCACGGCCCGTCGGACGCGAGCGATGTGACGGTCTACGACATCCTGCCGGACGGGCTCGAGGCCGTGACCTACGCCGCCAATCAGGGCTACTGCCAGCCTCTGGTGGACGGCAGCGTCGTGCTCCGCTGTACGCTGGGCACGGTTGCCGCCGGGGACACCGTCCTCATCACCATCATCGGCACGGTAGCCACCAGCGAGGCCGGCGCCCTGGAGAACCTGGCCTGGGCGGAGAGTTGCTGCACGCCGGATCCGGACCCGGACAACAACACGATCACGATTGAGACGCCCATTTCGCCCAGGGCCGATCTGGAGCTCAGGAAGCGGGCCACGCCCACGGTCGATGTCGGTGCGGAGATCACGTACACGCTGAGTGTGTTCAACCACGGGCCGTCTGACGCCGAGGACGTGGTGGTCACCGATACCCTGCCTGCTGGTGTCACGCCCGTTATGCCGCTCCCGATGGGCTGCTGGGAGCCGACGCCCTTGATGATTGTATGTGGTCCGTTCGACCTGGCCGCCCATGCGGAGAAGACGTACAGCTTCAACGTCCTGGTCGACGGACAGCACCAACCAGGGGCGAGTCTGGAGAACGTGGCCACGGTAAGCTCCGAGACGCCGGACTACGTGCCCATCAACAACACGGACACGGCGGATACGTCGATCCTGGGCTACGCCGATCTGGAGCTGGATAAGACCGGGCCGATAACGGTCACGGCTGGTGATACGGTGACGTACACCATCACCGTGGTCAATCACGGCCCAGGCGTGGCTCGCGATGTCGACATCAAGGATACGTTCCCGTCGCTCCTGGAATTCGAGTCGATCTCCATCGAGCGGACTGGGTCCGGCCCCGCCGTCTGCACCGGCTTCCTGTGCCAGGTGGGCGACGTGGCGGTGGATGAGGTGATCACCATTCGCCTGTCAGGTAGCCTGGCTCCGGAGCTCGACCGGACGGAGATGACCAATGAGGCAACCCTGTTCAGCGACACGCCCGATCCGGATCCGGACAACAACAGTGACAAGGTTGAGACGGTCGTCCTGCCGAGGCTGCCGAAGCTGGCCATCGACAAGGTCCTCGTCGACCAGGACACCGATCTCGAGTACCCGAACTACGTCACCTTCACCATAGAGATCGAGAACATCGGCCTCACGACCATCGAGAGGCTGCCGCTGTTCGACGAGTACGATCCTTACTACCTGAGCTTCGTTGATGCCACGCCGTACCCCGAGCAGGATGAGGATGACGGCCTGCTCAGCTGGTCCGACCTGACCGGGCCGGCCCCGTATGGCTTCGGCGACGACCTGGCGCCGGGTGAGTCCGTGCAGGTGGTGCTGGTCTTCCGCGTGGCACACAACATCGAGGTATACACGACCAACCTGGCCTGGATCCTTGGCGCCCGGGACGAGTACGACAGAATCGCGCCGCGCGTGGAGGACAGTGAGATCGTCGTCTCGGTGCCCACAGCGGTGACGTTGCTCGACTTCCAGGCGGAGCCCGGGACCGGAGAGGTGGTCAATCTGACGTGGGAGACGGCCGTCGAGATCGACACTACAGCGTTCCGGCTCTACCGATCCGACGAACCGAACGGCGTAAGAGCGCTGGTGGGCGAGGTACCAGCCGGGGGCCCCGGTAGCGTGTACGAGTATCCTGACGATGTACCGGGCACGGGCGTCTGGTACTACTGGCTGGCCGCGGTCACGACGACCGGCGATGAGCAGATTATCCGCGGGCCGGTGAGCGCCGGAGTGGGTGTGTCAAGGACGTACCTGCCGTTGGTCCTTAGATGAGGGGTGCTCACGGGGCACCCTCGGGACGGATAATGCGGGGCCCGGCCGGAATAGGGAAACGCTTAGCGCTGTTGCTGCTGCTGATCGCTTCGGTGGCGGGTGTTCGCGGGGAGGCTGAGGCCTCCCCGCCGGCACCGCCATTCGATATCGTGGACAGCGGTCCGCGTGGGCTTGTCTTGGACTGGCACGTCGCATCCGTCGAAACGTACATTCGCCCGGATGGGGGCCTGGGCCTGAGGGTCCCCGGTTACGCGCAGTCGGAGAACCCCGGGCGCCCAGCGTTGCCCGTCTCGGCGCATCTGATCGCCGTCCCGCCGGACGCCGCACCGCGCCTGAACGTCCGTGTCGTCAATCAGACAACGCAACAACTGGTAGCCCCCCTTGCTGTGGTTCCCTATCCAGACCTGAAGCAGGTGGATGGGCGGCGCCTCCCCCTCGATGCGACCGCGCTTGCCGTGCCGGATCCCCTGCCTCTGCCCAGCATCCCGGTGACGCTGGAGCCCGTGGGTGTGGTACGTGGGGTGCGACTCATGCGGGCGGTCTTCTATCCGGCGATTCCGGAGGGCACGTCACTGCGCCTTACGCGACGCCTGCGGGCCTCCATATCGTGGGAGGCGGGGGAATCCGTTCTTGACCCTGGTGCAGACCCCGTGTTGGACTCGGTGCGAGACGTGGTACTCAACCCTGAGTATATCGTAGCCGGCCGAGCCAGTGGTCCTGACGTGACCCTATTGTCGGGCGACAGCAGCGGCGGTGTGGCGTACCTGGAGATCAGCGAGGCCGGGCTGTATGCCGTCGACTACGGTGACCTGGAACCCCTGGGGTTCGCCGGCGTGGATCCCTCTTCGGTACGTCTATTCCGAGGGAGCGACGAGGTAAGCTACGAGTGGGTTGGGGACGGGGACTCGGCATTTGAGACCGGTGAGCAGCTGATCTTCTACGGAGAGCCTCGCTTCAGTCGATGGACATCTGTCGATGTCTACCGTCTGGTAACAGGCGGCGAGCCTCGCCGAGAGATGGTGGCGCGCAGCGGTGACCCGGCAGGCCTGCAAGCTGGCGTGACCAGCGTCGAGAAGCTGATCGAGGAGAACGATCTGTACATGCCCGACTGGTTCCGCGGTCACCTTCCACCAGGGCGAGACGGCGACCGCTGGGCGTGGACGGAGTTGTCCCGCTCTGCCACTGGGGAGGCCGAGCTGCCCTTCGATGCTGAGGGGGCCGACCCATCCGGGGCCGCCGAGGTCACACTCTGGCTCATTGGCTTCACGGACAGATGGGACAGGGAGCCGGACCATCGCGTCGACGTAAGCCTCAATGGCGACACCCTGGGACGGGTCGAATGGGATGGCAAGACGGCTGTCACCGCCACCTTCCCCATATCATCGAGCGTTCTGAGGACGACGGGAAACACGCTGACCGTGACGCTTTTTGGGATTCCGGGCGTTTCCACCGAGGGCTGCTGGTTGGACGCGTTCTCGATTCGATATTCGGTTGTCGAGTTCGTGGCCGAGCCGTCTGCGCAGTTCCTGGGGGAGCAGGAACAACGCGCGTACACGGCCACCCTCGCTCATGCATCGCCCCTACGCGCATACGACGTGACGGATCCGTTGAGCCCGGAGCGCTGCACTGACGTCGCAGTGGACGGAAATCATGCCCGGTTCGGGGACCCTCCCTCGGGGGGGCGGCACCGCTATGCCCTGACCCAGGAAGATCATTTCCTTGAGCCAGATCGTATAAGGGATGTGGCCGACCCGTGGGCCTTTGCCGGCGGCGTGGAGCCCGCGGGGGCGGACGTCCTGATCGTGACCCATCCCGATTTCGCTGATGCCCTGACACCCCTAGTCGCGCTTCGGGAATCGGAGGGTCTCTCGGTGGCAGTGGCGAACGTGATCGGCCTGTACGACGCCTGGGGTGACGGAAGAATGGACCCGGAGGCCATTCGGAGCTTCGTTGCCCACGCCTACGCGTCGTGGAACCCGCGGCCGACGTTCGTGCTTCTGGTGGGGGACGGTTCCTTCGATCCGAGGCAGTACCAGGCCGCGTCTTCGCCGATTTTCATTCCGCCGTATCTTGCTGACGTCGATCGCTGGGCGGGGGAGGCGGCCGCCGACAATCGGTACGTCTGCGTGGACGGCGACGATGCGCTTCCCGACATGCTCGTGGGCCGTCTCCCGGTGAAGACACTTGAGGAAGCGGAGGCTCTCGTCGACAAGACGGTCGCGTATCGGACGGATCCGGTCATTGACTTCTGGAGTCGCAACGTCGTGTTGACGGCGGATGATCCGGACTATGGTGGGAACTTCCCGGAGATGGCCGACACGAAGGCCGCGAGTCACGTGCCCGGCGGGTACACAGTCCGACGACACTACTGCACGGAAGGGTCACCTGTGGATAGTGACTGCCCCCCCTCAACGGCAGCGGCGATCCACGACGCTCTCATCGACAGCTGGCACGAAGGCGCCCTGCTGTTCGGGTTCTTCGGGCACTCCTCGTGGGAGCAGTGGTCGACGTCCCGGTTCTTTCACTGGGAGGACGTTTCGTCGCTGCACAACCTCGGAAAGGCACCCGTCGTCCTGGAGATGACCTGCTACACTTCTGCCTTCCAGCGGCCCGGGAAGACCCTGGACGAGACCCTGGTCACGCACCCGGGCGGCGGTGCCGTCGTAACCTGGGGCGGGACGGGGCTTGGCCTGGTGAGTGACCATGGCCTCCTGTCTGATGGTTTCTTCGATGCTGTCTTCCTGGACCAGGTTGACACGGTCGGAGAGGCAACCCTCGCTGGCAAGCTGCGGCTTGCCTCGTTTTCCCCCATTCCGGAGCTTCTGGACACATTCGTTCTCCTCGGAGATCCAGCGCTCCGCTTCAACCGCGGGATCGGAATCTGTGACGTATTTCTACCCACGGTCCTGCGGAGGCCATAGAAGCAGACTGCCCTCCCTCGCGCGCCTCCGTCTTGGTTTCTTCTGATTGATCCTCTTGCCCTGCGGGGCGGCAGCCACACGTCATGCGACAGAGCGACACGCTAGGCTGTTTGGTCTCTCCGCTCCACTCGTGCGAGAGGAAACAGAGATGTCGCGGCTGAACACGCTATCTGGGTGAGAAGACTTCCCGACCGCCAGTCAATGTTGAGCCCGGTGATGGAATCGGGCGCAGCTTGAAAGCGGATCCTGCCTTCCGGGCAGGGTGCTGGCTGCGGTACGGGGCCGAGCCGAGCGAATGACCTTCGGGCGCGTACTGTGGCGCCGACAACCGGCGTCGCGACCGTTGTGCCTGTTCTTGGTAAGCGAGTGAGATAGGCGGACAGATGTGGAGTATGAGGGTGCCTGAGTCTGACGGTTTCCTTGCCTGGGCGCCGGGGCACGCCGGGGCCTCCGGTCACCGGCGTGGCAGAGGACAGCCTTGACATGGTCAGGCTCGAAATGTAGACTGGGTGTACGTGTCCACCGGGAGGAGAAGGGTTTGCGGGACATCCACCCGTGGTAGTTGCGCGGAGCCATACGCGGGAAGGAGAGAGAAGCGATGGAAGATAGCCGGAATTCGACGAGGGAATCGACCCGAGCCCTCGTGGCCGTGCTCGTGGGCTTCGTGCTGGGCGCAATCGCAGCGTGGATCTACTGGATGGGGCGAGACCGAAGAGCCGAATTGCCCCAGCGGGAGGCGATTGAGGGGGAGCGAGTGCCGCTTGAGCCCGTGGTGAAGGCAGAAATCCCGGAGCCCGCTGTCGAGGCAGAGGCGGAGCCTGATGACTTGACGCGCGTTGAGGGGATCGGACCCAAGATGTCGAGCGTGCTTCGAGGAGCGGGGATTGAGACGTTCGAGGAGCTGGCAGAGACCGAACCGAATCGGCTCAGACAGTTGCTGCGCGAAGAACGTCTGCAATTTGCGGATCCCACCACTTGGCCGGAGCAAGCGGCCCTGGCAGCTGCCGGTGCCTGGGCGGATCTGGAGGCGCTGCAGGAGAAGCTCTCCGGTGGGCGGCGGGTGGGATAGCTGGAACTGCTTGTTTCTGCTCTGCATCCCACGTGCTACCGGGCTGCCTGGGGTGATCTGGCGGTGAGGTGGGGCTGCTCTGGATTTCAGCTCCGCACAGGCGACCGAGGTGCTGGGAGACCCGACCGCATCATCGGAGGTTCGGGCCATGGTCGATGGAGTTCAGGAGAGACGGCCTCGGGGGAGCGGGCCCAGCTGGTCGCGGAGAGAGCTATCTGTGCGTGCTCCCGGCTAATCTATTCCCCCACCAGCGATGTCGGTGTTTGCCAGGGCCACAGAACGCTCCACGATAGCGCGCATGCCCACTCCTCTTGCCGACTGGAGACCGAAAAACCTCGCGTCGGAGTCCACCGTTGCGACGCCTCAGGGGGGACCCGCGGCTGAATCTCATTCGTTTGGGGATCGCCGCGGTGGCTAATCAGATGGGGGGGCGCGTCATTGATCTGCTTCCATCTGCCGGCGAGGTGGGCGGCCCTGCCACGATCGGTCTACATCTCAACCTTGATCATTCTGCTCTCCCGGTAGCCGACGGTGACAGCCGTCCAGCCGCTCAGCATCTGATCGACCCTGAGGTCGCCGGTGTCCACGCGGAGACCGTCGAGAGGCCGCAGCTTCTGTCGGGTGGCGACGATGTGCACGTTCTCCGCGCCCGCTCGCCTGATGACCTCCGGCGTGAATTGCTTATTCCCGCGACCAAAGACGAACCCATTACCTCCAAGCGGTGTGACAATAATCACCCACTTCCTGTGGGACGCGAACAGTTCAAGGATGCCCTGTTCATTCAGGTCCTTGCCCACCAGGGCCCCATCCCAAACGGCGTCGACACCGAGGAGGGTCTTGGGCAGGCCCAGGGCATCGGTGATGCTCCTGAGCG
>Ga0207796_1000670_pt1 | contig 13049 bp, 12 predicted proteins | sample Pon1CUnioCityCA_6_FD_187274 | JGI IMG/M metagenome (GOLD analysis project Ga0207796, IMG submission 187274) | Marine sediment microbial community from Union City, CA, USA - Pond 1C Sediment 1 (SPAdes) | ecosystem: Environmental > Aquatic > Marine > Intertidal zone > Salt pond sediment ...
CATCTCCAACTGCGTGATCAACTTGTCGCCGGACAAGCCTCGGGCCTTCCGTGAGGCCTTCCGTGTGCTGAAGCCCGGCGGCCGGCTGGCGGTCTCGGATGTCGTCGCCAGCACCGAGCTTCCGGCGGAAATGCGCAACGATCCGGTGCTCTACGCGGGCTGCATCGCCGGCGCGCCGCTGTTGGACGACCTGCAAGCGATGCTCCGGGAGGCCGGCTTCCAGGACATCCGCGTCACGCCCAAGGACGAATCCCGGGCGTTCATCAAGGACTGGGCGCCGGGCCGAGGCGTGGAAGACTACGTACTCTCGGCCCATATCGAGGCGACCAAACCCCCACTCCGGGGCTGATCGCCGCAACCCGCCCGGGGGCGTGTCCCGCCCCGGCCAGACCAGCGTCAGCTCAGGGCTGGATAATCGGTGTAGCCCCTGGCGTCGCCGCCGTAGAACGTGCTGCGGTCGTAGGGATTGAGCGGCGCGTCCTGCCGCAGCCGTTCCGGAAGATCCGGGTTGGCGATGAAAGCCCGCCCGAATGCGACGGCGTCGGCACGGCCGCTGGCCACCGCCTCGAGTGCCCCTTCCCGGTCATACCCCCCGGCGGAAATGAAAACACCGTCGAAGAGCGGGCGGAAGATCTCGGAGGTGCAGGGGGCGGCTTCCAGTATCGCGTCGCCGCCGCCCGCGGACGTGGCACGCGGTTCGATCACGTGCACGTAGGCGATGCCTCGATCGCTCAGCTTCCCGAGGACGTGGGTGAACAGGGCGACCGGGTCGGAATCGTGCATGTCGTTGAAGGTGCCGTAGGGTGAAAGGCGCACGCCCACGCGCTCCCGGCCCCAGACGCCGACGGCCGCGTCGACCGCCTCCAGCAGCAGGCGCGCGCGGTTCTCGATGCTCCCGCCGTAGGCGTCGGTGCGCCGGTTGCTGCCGTCCTGAAGGAACTGGTCAAGCAGGTAGCCATTGGCCCCGTGAACCTCCACCCCGTCGAAACCGGCCTCTTTCGCCCTTCGCGCGGCCGCGACATACTCCGCGATCACTCCGGGAATCTCGTCGGTCTCGAGCGCCCGCGGCGTTTCGTAGGGCGCCATGTTCCAGTCGGCCATCAGTACCTCACCCGACGGCTTCACCGCGGAGGGGGCGACCGGCAGGCCCGCGTCCGGATGAAACGACGAGTGTGAAATGCGCCCGACATGCCACAACTGCAGGAACATCAGGCCGCCGGCCCGGTGCACCGCATCGGTGACCTGCCTCCAGCCCGCGACCTGCTCGTCGCTGTGGATGCCCGGCGTGCCGGGATAGCCCTGCCCAAGCGGGGCGATCTGGGTCGCTTCCGAAATGATCAGGCCGGCGGAGGCGCGCTGCGCGTAATACTCCGCGTTCAGTTCCCAGGGAACGTTGTCCGGCTGCCGACTGCGCATGCGTGTCAGCGGCGCCATGATCACGCGGTTCTTCAGGGTCAGGTCACCTACTTCAAGAGAATCGAAAAGGCTGCTCATCAGGGTCGGCCTCCACGCCAAAGATTCCAATAGTCGGGCACTACAGAACACAAAAGGACGGTCCCGGTCGGAAGGCCTGACTCGTCAGCCGACTCGAGACCTTTCATTCGGGCGCCTCTTCCGAACGCTGCACGGAGAAGATCGGGAGCCCGTACCTTCGCGCGAAACGAAACACCTCCGTTCGCAGTGCCGAATCCAGACGGGCCAAGGCCTCGGCCTGAATCGCATCGGGCACGTGGCCATAGTGCGCCTCGGCCATCGCGCCCGCGATGCACGCCAGAGTATCGGCGTCGCCGCCGAGCGAGATGGCGTTGCGCACGGCGTCCTCGTAATCCGTCGACTGGAAAAATGCGGCCGCGGCCGCGGGCAGAGTCCCCTGGCAGGTGATGTCGAAACCTCCCCGGCGCTGCAACGCGGCCCAGTCGAGATCACAATCGTAGCCGAATCGGTGCGACAACAGCTCCTTGATTCCATCCTTGCCCTTGCCCATGCGCCCCGCCCAGACCGCGGCGGCCACGGCCTGCGCGCCCAGGATGCCTTGCGGGTGATTGTGGGTCACCTCGGCACTGCGCTGCGCCTCCTGCAGCACGGTCTCCAGATCCTCGAGGGCCCAGCCGATCGCGGAAACCCGCATCGCCGAACCGTTGCCGAAACTGTTGTAGGCCGGAGCATCGTCCCGGAACAGCCAGCGGCGAAACCCGCTGCCGTACCCGGCTGCCGGGTAGCGCCGCCCCCATTCCCGGAGACAAGTCCCATAGTCCGTGCGGCTCAGCACCGCGCTGGCCACCGCAACGGTGAGAACGGTGTCGTCGGTGAACCGCGAGCCGCGCGCGAACAAGGGGAAATCCTTGGGCTTGGGCGCCGCGCCCTCGTGAATCGAACCGATGATGTCGCCGGCAATCGCTCCGATCACGGATCTCCTCCCGTTCGCCACTCGCCGCGCCGCGGCACCCGGTTTCTCGACTCATTCCCGCCAGTGAATCGCACCGACCCTTCGCGTGCAGCCGGCAGTGGGCACCTCCGCTCAACGTTGGGCACGTCGTAACGCCAGCAAGGTCGCGGGTGGGCCGAAAAGCTCGAAGATGACCGTGGTACCAATGGTCAGCGCGAGGATGGTTTCCGCCATTTCCGGGAAGTGGTTCGCCGCCACGAGCGCCATGCCGATCGCGACACCGGCCTGTGGCATCAGCGCCACTCCGAACCAGGGCCTCTGCGTCACCGGCGAACGTCCCAGCCAGGCTCCAATCCAGCCGCCGACGATGCGACTCACGAAGCGCAGCAGTAAATACCCCAGGCCGATGATGCCCAGATCCACCAACCGCCCGACCTCGAGCGATGCTCCGGCGAGGATGAAAAAGAGCATCATGAACGGCCATTGGATGTTCTCGATCTCGTGGAAGGGACGGTCGTGATGGCGGGCGAGATTGACAACTATGGCCCCCGCCGTGATGCCGGCCACCAAAAACGAAACTTCGAACCAGAGCGCAGCGCCCGCCGTCAGGAACACGATGCCCAGGGCCTCGGTCTGGGTGGGTTCGCCCTCGCGCAGTCGCCCGGTCAGGATCGCCGCCGGAACCCCGATCGCTGCGCCCAGTGCAACACCCCCGCCCAGATCGCGCGCCGCATGCAGCCACAGACCCTCTTCTGCCCGGCCCGTGAGCAGGGCCGCGGCCGCCAGTGCAATACTGAAGACGATGATGCCCCAGGCGTCGTCGATGGCCACGATGCCCCTGATCTTGAGCGCGAAGGATCCACCCTGCCCGTCCTGGCGCAGAACATCCTGAACGGCCGCGGGTGCCGTGGCGGTGGCGATCGCACCCAGCAGCAACGCCAGCGCCGGCGTGACCCCGAACAACCAGAGGCCTCCGGCCACCACGACCAACGTGACGACAACGATGGAAATCGAAATCAGCATGATCTCGCGCCCGTGTCGCCGCAAGGTGGCGGGCGTGAAGATGCCACCCAGCAGAAACGCCACCATCGTCAGCGCCAGAATGGAGAAAAACTCGTACCAGGCCTCCATCTCGACGGGAAACAGGTCGAGTCCCGAGCGTCCCAGGAGTACGCCGCAGGCCAGCAACAGGGTCACCCTCGGAAGAGGGCTTGCGCGGCCGAGTTCGTCCGCAATCAGTCCGAGCACGAAAAGAAACCCCAATGCGAGAAAGGTCAGAGCCAGTGACATCAGGTCTCCCGGGCAGTCACTCGGATGCGGTCTGGATGCGTTCAAGAGCCATGGTACTGGAGAGTTCCCGGGTACGGAGACCGAAGCGCCGATCATGGACGGTCTCGGTGTATGGGTGACGCTGCATCGGGCGTCGCCGTTCACCCGCCTGGTCCGGCTGCCATACAAGCGGCGACGCCGGGTTCCGAGTCACGCTGCCCGACCCGACCCTGGGCTACACTTGTGTTATAGCTGCTCATGGCCCAAGGAGGATGAGATGCATTACCCGATGATGCTGTTTTCGCTTGCCCTCGCACTGGTGCTGGTCGGCTGCGAACGTAGCGACGCCCCTGAACCGCCCATGGAACCCCAGACCGTCGCGCCCGAACCTGCCGAGCCGATGGTCGAGAGCCCCGAGGTGACGGAGCCACCCGAGGCGACCGAGCTGGTCGCCCCGACGGACGCGGTAGACACCGACGTCCAGTCCGAAGCCGAGCAGTTATGGAACCGTGCCGCCGAGTTGGCCGAGGAAGCCCGCGACCGGGCGGAAGAAGCATGGCGCGTCGGTCAGGAAGAGGGCGGCGAGGCCTGGGAACAGGCCAAGGATGCGGCCGCCACGGCCCGCGACCGAGCCGAACAGGCCTGGGACCAGGCCCGCGAGTTTTCGGGTGAAGCCCGGGAAGCCGCTGAGACCCGGACCGCGTCCGCCTGGGACGACATCAAGGCCACCTGGGCACGCATGACGGAGGGCGCGGAAGAGTCGGAAGCCGCCACGGAAGCTGTACCCAACGCCGCGCCGGCCGAGTAAGCCACCTCGACCGGGCCCGCAGCCGGCGCTCCGGTTGCGGGCTCCGTCAATGCACGGACCCGGGGAACACCAAAACGAGACGAGTGTTCACGTGGGTGCGGGGTAACTGCTGACACCCCGCACAGGGGTCCGGCGGTGCCTAAAGTCCCCGATTGCCCAGCGCGCGAACCCGGTTCAACCACTGTTCGCGGCGGGCAACGCTGACGCCTTCCACCAACCCGAACAGCGTGGTCCGTACCGGGCGGATGCCGACGAACCTGAGGATGTTGCGCTCCAGGCTCTTCAGGCTGTGGGCGCGGAAGAACCAGCGATAGAAGAAGGCGGGCATGCCCATGGTGACGATGACCCGGGCCGACTTCCCCGTCAGCAGCTTCCTGCCCATCGCACCCGACGATTCCTCGCGACTGAACGCGAATCCCGGCCGGAACAGCTGTTCCATGAAGGCCTTGAGGATGGCCGGCATCGTTCCCAGCCAGAGCGGATAGAGGATCACCAGGTGGTCGGCCCAGGCGATCTGCTTCTGCGCTTCCTCGATATCCGCGATCACGTCCGTCCCCTGCCAGGCCTTTGCACTGCGCAGCAGCGGGAAGTCCAGCTCGGCGACCGCGAGGTGACGGACCTCGTGCCCTCCCCCGTGCGCGCCCTCGGTATAAGCATCCGCCAGTGCATGGCAAAGATGGCGCTCACTGCGGTCGGGATGACCCTGGACGACGACGATGCGTTTTGTCATGGCACGAGCTCCCAACGACTTTTCTGTACAGTGAAGCAGCGTGCCGGCCGGAAGTCGAGGCCCGACGAAAGGCCATCGCAGGGCATCTGCCGCAGCGTTCTCGGTTGGAAACAGCGTGACGGGTCACGGCGTCGCGCGGACGTCGTCGGCCCGCGCGCCACCCGCCCTGCGCGCGAGGTACTGGTGGGCAAAGGCCAACCCGAGCAGCGACAGACCGAGCCCCATGAACGACAGGGCACGCAGCAGACCCGTCAGGCCACCCATGTCCACGAAGAAGATTTTCAGGATGACCAGCACCAGCAGAACCAGGCCGCCCCGATAGAGCCCCAGGCGCCCTCGGAGGGTGCCCAGCAGCATCGCGGCAACGGCCATCAGCAGCCAGACCGCCGAGTAGGTGTACAACTCCCCGTCCCGCATCGCATCGCCGAGATCGAGCCCGCCGTGCCAGAGGTGCCGAATCTCCAGGCTCACGAACAGCCAAAACCCCGCACCCGCGAGGAGCGCGAAGAATCCACGCAGGGACGGCTCGTAATAGCGGCTGGCGAGAAGCCAGAGCACTACGGGCAGGCCGTAGGCGAGTAGCAGGAGATTGAAGACCGGGGTCGCCGCAACGGCCGCTGCGCTCTCCGGAACCCACAGCGGGTTCATCACGCTCACGAGGATCAGGTAACTCAGGAACGCCAGCAGCATCAGCAGGCTGGCAATGTTCTGATAGAGCACGGCGAAGGTCGGGCTCTGCCCGCTGCGCCGGAAATAGAGCAGCGCCAGTGCCGCCCACAGGCTGGTGTTCAGTGCGACCTCCGTGAAATCGTAGCGCGCTGCGAAGACTTCGCCGTCATAGAGCCAGTAGCGCATGCTTGTGTGGACGAACAGCAGCAGCAGGTGCACCGAGGCCGCCCGAAGCCAGAGTTTCAAGCGCTCGGCGTTCGCGACCAACCGGTCGGCCGCCAGGACCAGCAGCAGGCTCCCGCCGTAGGTCCAGAGCGTCCAGTGAGCCTCCTGCGCGTAGACGGCGAGCCAGGGATTGAAGCTGAGCCGCACGAGGATCACGGCCAGCACCAGCTTGACGAGCCAGTGCAGGTGGCGCATCGCGAATCGCCGGGTCAGCCAGGTCAGGGACAGCACCTGGACGGCCAGGGCCAGCGTCAGCGTCGCCTGCTCGAAGCTGATCACGGCCGCCAGGGAGTACGCCAGGTGACCCGCTGCGATCAGCCAGAACGCGATCGCGTCCTCCCTCCCCGCGCGCAGGCGCTTCCCGGCAAAGCCGCCGAGCACCAGCCCGACAGCCAGACTGAGCGCACTCAGGGTCCATTGCGACACCGCTTCCGGAACGAGGACATAGGCCAGCGCCACGGCAAGCAGCGGGGTCATGAACGCCAGCGATGCAGCCGCCCCGGATTCCGGCCGGGCCCGGAGTTGCCAGACTCCGCCCGCACTGAACGCCGCGGCCAGCAGACCCAACGTGACCAACGCGCCGCGTTGATGCTCGTCCGCGACCGGAGCAATCGACCACGGTGGCATGGCCAGCGGTTGCCAAACCACCGCGCTCGCGACGAAGCCCGCGGCCACGGCGAGCAGCGCCAACCAGGGGATCGCCCGGAGGGCCGCGTTGTATCGACTGGCGAGCAGGATCACCAGTGGCAGCGGCAGCCAGATCAGCGGCGCGCGGCTCCACTGCGGGTCGACCGCGATGCTGTAGGCCTGAGCGAGCAGAAGCAGCAGTAGACCTGCGCGTGCGGAGCCCTGCCCCTCGGGGTCGGCGCGCAGCCACTCGCGCCAGCCCACCTCCGCCGTCCCGTGCGGGACGGCATGCGTCAACCGGTAGTTGCTCCAGCGCAGGGCCAGCAGACTCCACCCCACTGCGCCGAGGTAGACGCCCAGCCAGGCCTCCGTATGCGCGCCCGACCGCAGCGCCACCCACCACCAGAACAGGGCGCCGGCCATCGTGCCCCACCACAGCCAGTCCCGGTACACGTAGCGCATCAGCAGGAAACTCGCCATCGTGACGACGAGGCTGTAGGCGAGCACGGGCAGCAGATTCTCGGCGTCGCCCCCCAGCAACACCGGAACGGCAAACGCGCCGAGGATACCGAGAATGGCCAGGACCGGCCCATGGCGCAGCGCCAGCGCCATCGTGGCCAGCGAGATCACTGCCAGCAGGGCGAAGGTGACCCCCGGCGAGCCGAGTTGATAGAGATGCAGCGCGGCCAGCACAGCCGCATAGAGCGTCAGGCTCGCCCCCCCTGCGAGTGCCGCAACCGCATCGTACGGTCCTTCCATCCGCCGGCGAAGCCACTCGGCCAGGACATGGAGCGCCAGTCCGACCGCAATCCCCATGAGCACGCGCGCGACAGGACCCAGGTACCCCTGCTCGATCGAGTAGCGAACCAGAAATACCCCGGCCAGGCCCACGCACAGCCCTCCGAGCCACACCATCCAGTGCTCACGGATGCGGGCAAAGAACCGAACGGCGGGTCCCGGTGTGCGCTGCTGCCGGGTACGCGATGCGGCGCCGGAAGGCTTCTGCGGGGACGGTTCCGGCACAGTCGCAGCCCTGACCTCGGGCTCGGGACGCGCTCCCCTATCTTGTGCGGTGGATTCCGGCGCGCGGAGCGCCTGCTCCAGCCGCGCCACCCGCTCCTGAAGGCGCCGTAGCGTCAGAAAACTCACCCAGCCGAATACCGCGCCGGCGAGCAGGCCCAGTACCGCCAGCACCGCCATCAGTCCGAAGAGCGACGCCGTGAACGAGATTCCCAGTGGGTTCAGCACGTGGCGCTACTCCGTCGTCACCACGTCATCGTCGCTGTTCAGCGCGGTATCGAGCGTGTGCCACGACAGCGTCGCGCACTTCACGCGCATCGGGTATTCGTGGACGCCGGCCAAGGCACCGAGGTTGCCGAGTTCCGCGGGATCGCTACCGGACGGGTTGCGGGTCAGCAGATCGTGCATGTCCGCGAACAGGCGCTGCGCCTCCTGCACCGTCTTCCCCATCACCGCCTCGGTGAGCATGGAAGCTGAGGCCATCGAGATCGCGCAGCCCACGCCGATGAAACTGACGTCCTCGATCCGCCCGTTCGCGACTTTCACGAACAGCCTCAGCTGGTCGCCGCAGAGCGGATTGTGGCCGTCCACCGCCCGCGTCGCGTCCGGCATGTCGCGAAAATTACGGGGGTGTCGCTTGTGGTCCAGGATCAGCTCCTGGTAAAGGTCGTCCAGATCGCTCATGCCAGCAACTCCCGTGCGTAGCGCAGTGCCTCGGCGAGCCGGTCGATCTCTTCAAAGGTGTTGTAGAAAGCCATCGAGGCGCGCGTGGTGGCGGGCACGCCATAGTAGCTCATCACCGGCATCGCGCAGTGGTGGCCCGCGCGCACCGCGAGACCGCGGCGGTCCAGGATCGTGCCCATGTCGTGCGGGTGCACGTCCTCCATCACGAAGGAAACGAGCGCGACCTTGTGCCGGGCCTGCCCGACGATGCGCAGACCCGGAACGTCCTGCAGACACGCGGTCGCATGTTCCAGTAACCGGGCCTCGTACGCCGTTGCGGCTTCCCAGTCGAGTGTCTCCAGGTACTCGATCGCGCGCCCGAGCCCAATCGCGCCAGAGATGTCCGGAGTGCCGGCCTCGAACCTGTAGGGCAGTCCGGCGAAGGTGGTCTTCGCGAAACTCACGGTGCGGATCATCTCGCCGCCGCCCTGGTAGGGGGGCAGGGTTTCCAACAGGCTCTCGCGCCCGTACAGCACGCCGATTCCGGTGGGGCCGAACAGCTTGTGGCCGGAAAAGGCGTAAAAGTCGCAATCCAGGGCCCGAACGTCCACCCGCAGGTGCGGCAAGGCCTGGGCGCCGTCCAGAAGCACCGGCACACCGTGCCCCCGGGCCTCGGCGATGAGTTCCCGCACGGGGTTCACCGTACCCAGTGCATTGGAGACATGGGTGATCGCGAGCAGGCGCGTGCGGGAAGTGAACAGGCCGGGCAACCGGTCGAAATCCAGTTCGCCCGCCGGGGTGATGGGCAGCACCCGCAGCACGATCCCGCTGCGCTCGCGGAGCAGCTGCCAGGGAACGATGTTCGCGTGATGCTCCATCGCGCTGATGATCACTTCGTCCCCTTCCCGCAGCCCCTGGCCGAAGCTCGACGCCACCAGGTTGATCGCCTCCGTGGTGCCGCGCACGAACACGATCTCGCGGCTGGAGCGGGCATTGATGAACCGTCGCACGGACTCGCGCGCGGCCTCGAACGCACCGGTCGCGCGCTCCGCCAGCGCATGCACGCCGCGGTGGACATTCGCATTGTCACACCGGTAGTACGCGTCCATGGCGTCGAGCACGACCCGCGGCTTCTGGGTGGTCGCCGCATTGTCGAGATAGGCCAGCGGGTGTCCGTGCACCGACTGTTCCAGGATGGGGAAGTCGCGTCGCACGGACGCCAGATCCCAGTCGGAGGCTGTCATGGGCTCATTGGAAGATGTCATGAATTCTTCACAATCCCCGGCGAGGGAGGGTCTCTGCATGTCCTCATAGGCTAGACTTTTCCGCCGTTCCCGAAGCCATCGCATCCGTTGACAGCAGGCAACCGGTCAGGGCGAATGGCACGTTCAGACCTGGGCTTTCTTCAACGGCCTCAGGTGGGCCTCAGGCGTCTTGCCGAGCCCGGCCTTCCGCATGAACAGCGCCAGTTCTTCCCGCGAGCCGCTCTGGAAATAGAAAAACTCCGCGTCGAAATCGATGGGACGCACTCTCCCGCAGCCAAACTCCAGTTCCTGAAACCCCTTGAACCCCTGGATGAGACCCCCGACCAGTGTTTTCACCAGCCGACTGACCGGCGTGCGCCGCGTATACGCCCAAACGACGACGGACTGCGGCAGGAACCGAAAAAACGGACTGGAAGCGATTGCGAACTTCATCTCGGGCGAGAGATCGCGGTCGCTCGCCGCAATCCTCATGTAGTTGGCGATGAACGTGGGGATCCTGCTCGAGTTGACCAGCATCAACGAGTGTTGCAGCGGTTGCGGCGTTCCCTTCCCCGAACCGAAGACCATCCCCGTCGTATCGGCTTCGATGGCCTTTTCGATGATCCCTTCCCCATAGATCAGGCAATCCTGCTCAACGTAGACCCAGTAGTCGTATTCGTTCAGGCAGCAATACATCATCGACATCAGAAACGCTCGCGATACGCCGCTCAGCTTCTCCACGCACCGGGTCGCGTGACCAAAATTCGTCTTCATCTCCAGCCAGACCTCGCCGGGAAACTTGGGAGGTTTGATCGGAGACGCACTGTCGATGACCAGGATCTCCTCCGCGTTTGCATACTTCGTCACACATTCATGCCATAGCGCGTGAAACTCCCGGCTACGGATGATTTCATCTCCCTTCCGGCAATCGCGATCGTCACGATCGTCACTGCACCACCAGCCGGTCGCAATCAGGTAGCGGCTCATCCTATTCGCTCTCAGATGCCAGGAAATGTCCCCGACGCGTCGGGCCTGCCGCACGCCAGGCCGATACCAGCCGGTTACTCGTGTCAACCGGCTCATACTAGCCGAGCACACTTCAGCTGTCTCATTTTCGGGATTCGACACGGGTCCCGCCGCACCTCGCGCGAACCTGCACCGCCGCGACCCGTCGAAATGGTCTATGGTTAACGGCCATCGGCTCGGGACGGATCGCATTGCACGGGAAACCGTTCGGCAACATCGAGTCACTCGAACCCGACCGCGCTGGCCGGGCCCGCATTCGGGGAGCGCAGCCTTTGAAAGTTGTCCGCATGGGTCTGCTGCTGTTCTCGATTCCCGTCGGCGGCATCACGCTGTACGTCGTGGGTGTGCTGGCCACCCTTCCGAGCGTGGATTTTCTCGCGGACGAGGACCCGATCCGCACGGCCTACATGGCACGCCATGCCGCAGAGGCTGGGTTGCCTCCCGACGCCTACCGCACGTCGTGGACAAATCTCGATGACATTTCCCGGGTATTGGTTCAATCGATCATCGAGGCCGAAGACAGCCGTTTCTATCGACATGAGGGCGTCTACTGGAGAGGCACTCGCAAAGCCACGCAGCGCTATCTCACCGGTCAGGCGACGGGCGGTGCGAGCACGATCACACAGCAGCTCGCCCGCAACCTGTTTCTGCACTCGAACCGGTCACCGCACCGAAAAGTGCGCGAGATCCTGCTCGCCATGCGGCTCGAACGCACGTTGCCGAAAGCACGCATTCTCGAACTCTACGTGAACGTCATTGAATGGGGCGACGGCATATGGGGCATCGGACCGGCGGCAGGGCACTATTTCGATACCACGCCGCGCCAGCTCGGTGTGCTCGAGTCCGCGTTTCTTGCCAGCATCGTGCCCGCACCGCGGCGTGCCCTTTCCGGAGACAACCTGGAGCGCGCACTCCGTGTTCAGGAACGCGTGCTCGATCAACTGCGCGAATCCGGAAAAATCCGTGACTCCGAATGGAACGACGTGACGGCGCGGCTGTTTGGTCTTCAGGTGGCGCTTGCCACGGGCCACGAATTGCCGGATACCCGGAGCCGGCCCCTCCCGATCGCGCTCGAGTCGGATCGTCGTTCCGGTACGGCACAACAACCCGGCTGTTGACGAGGAGACCTGCAGATGTCGCCATCACCCGCACCACGCGATCGCGCTATCGGAGGATCACCGGGCCCGGACAGGTCCCGGCCGGGGCGGCCCTGGGCCCTGGCCGTTCTTGCCCCAGCCGTGCTCTTGCTGGGAGCGTGCGGCGGCGACAGCGCTCCCGATCCCCGATCCTTTGCCGGGTCGACGCAGGTGCCCCTGGAGACAGGCGAGCTCGACCAGCTGATTCTCAATGTTCAGACGGTGCTTGGGTCGCCCTACGTCTGGGGCGGCGATGATCCGGAATCCGGTTTCGACTGCTCCGGACTGGTTCAGTGGGGGTTCCGTCAGATGGGCTTCGGCGACTTTCGCTACGGCGACGCGATCTACCCGGAGATCACCGCGCACGACCTCTACCATTCCAACACCCAGCCGGTCGCGGACATGGACGGCATGAAGCGCGGGTACTTCATCTTCTTCGACGAGAACGGCGACGGTCGAATCAGTCACAATGCCATCTTCGACTACGTCGATGACCAGGGCCGGATCTGGGTCTACGACGCCTACTCCACCTGGGGTGTCGTTGCGCATCGCTACGTCGAGGACTTCGCCAACAAGGGGCCTCTGCTCGGTCGTCCGCTCAAAACCATTCCCCATCAGACAGCGGGTGCAAGCACGCCGCCGCCCAATCCCTGACGAGCTTCTCCCTGGCACCGCTCCGGGTGTGGGCTTCCGCGAGGACACGCAGCTGGGAATCGGAACCAAAGACCAGATCCACTCGGTTGCCCGTCCAGCGGACTACGCCACTCCTGCAGTCGCGACCCTCGAACACGTCTTCAACTGCGGCGCCCGGCTTCCACTCGATCCCCATGTCCGCCAGGTGGACGAAGAAATCGTTGGTGAGGGGGCCAGGGCGGAAACGCTTGAGTGGCCGTACCACCGACGGTGCCGCGCGGCACTAGCCCTGATCGGGAAAACGGCTCCGGATTTCCGCCAGCGCCTGGGGGTCACGCAGCAGCGCCCTGACACAGTCAGGGTCCAGTTTTTCCCGCGCGGCCTCCTGTTGCAGCTGCTCCACTGCGCGTTCATGGGACCAGGCCTGCTTGTACACTCGCTTCGAGGTCAAGGCGTCGTAGGCGTCCGCGACGGCGACGATGCGGGCCTCGATGGGAATTCCATCGCGGGCGAGCCCGAGCGGATAGCCGCTGCCATCACCACGCTCGTGATGACCGCCGACGATGTTGCGCATGATGGCCGCCGCATCGTCCGTCAGCAAACCCAGGTCAGC
>Ga0207796_1000671_pt1 | contig 13046 bp, 8 predicted proteins | sample Pon1CUnioCityCA_6_FD_187274 | JGI IMG/M metagenome (GOLD analysis project Ga0207796, IMG submission 187274) | Marine sediment microbial community from Union City, CA, USA - Pond 1C Sediment 1 (SPAdes) | ecosystem: Environmental > Aquatic > Marine > Intertidal zone > Salt pond sediment ...
GAAGCGTTCTCCACCACCGTCTTGCGCACGGCGCTGGCCACTCTGCGCCCCAGCCGGATCACCGTGTGGACCGGTACATCTCGCTTCTTGGCCTCCCGGATGACCGTCTCCAGGTATGATCGTCCCTCCTCGAGGAAATGCCGCCCCTCACCAAGGGTCAGCTGGAAGGGCACCCGCACCACGTGGAGTGCCAGTACCTCGCCCTGCTGTTCGTGCGCCAGGATCGAGCCAATGATGCCCAGGATGCGCGCCTGCTCTTCATTCGCCACCGGCACCAGCACCGAGTAGTCCCGGCTGACCAATACCTCCTCCATCAACACCTCTGAGGGCTTCTCCATCGCCTCGATCTTCGAGAAATGTGTATAATAGGCCAGCAAGCCCACCACAATCCATCCAGTCGCGAAATACCAGGCAATCGGACTGTAGTTGAACAGGAAGACAACCAGGAAACCCTGCGTGATCAGGCCGACGATCGGCACAGCGGGATACCACGGAATTCTGAATGCCCGCTCCAGGTCCGGCATTCTGTGGCGTAGGGTCATCACCGCCACGTTCACCTGGAAGAAGAGCAGCAGGAACATGACATCCGCCGCGGCTGCCACGTGCTCGATGGGCAGCGACCAGGCCATGGCGATCATCAGCACGCCCGAGAACAGAACGGCCCAGTGGGGCGTATGCCGCTGGCGATGGATGCGGGCGAAGATCTCCGGCAAGTTGTGGTCCCGCCCCATGGCGAAGGCGACGCGGGAGGACGAGTAAGTGGTGGCGTTGAGGGCCGACATCGTCGAAGCCACCCCGCTGAAAAGCAGGACCACAGCCCCGATGCCGAGAGGGAAGACTTGCCGGGCCACTTCAACGATAGCTACTTCCTTCTGCTGGCCCAGGTATTGGTAAGCCTTCAGCCCCTCCGGCGCGCGCGTCGCCCCAATGGCAACGGTGCCCACCAGGAGGTAGACCACGACCGCGATGGCGATAGAGAGCAGAATAGCCCTGGGAATATTCCGGCTGGGATTGACCACCTCCTCTCCGGACTGAGCGATGATTTCGTAACCCTCGAAGGCAATGAACGTCAGCCCCATCGCCACCAGTACCCCGTGGAACCCATTCGGCATGAATCCGTCGGTGAAGCGGGTCACCCAGGCATCGGTGCGCAGCATGGCCAGAATGCCGAAGCCGACAAACAGCAGCAGGATCGCCACCTTTGCCATCGTGACGATGTTGCCGATCATTCCCGTCTCCGACGCCCCCCGGTAATTGATCGCGGTGAAGATGATAATGATGAGCGTCATGAACGCCAGCGTCAGACGTTCCACAGGAAGGCCCATGGTGGGCATACCCGCCCTCATCCACAGCTCGCCGGTGAAACGGCCGAAAGCCAGCGCATAGAGACTCCCCGCTACCGCGTGGGCGAACCAGCTCATCCATCCAGCCAGAAAGCCTTGTGCCCCGCCCAGCCCCTCCTTGACCCACAGGTAGCCTCCCCCGCACTCGGGAAAAGCTGAGCCCAGCTCAGCGTATGACATAGCAGTGAAGGTGGTCACAATGCCGTTCAGAAGGAACGTGAGGACCAATGCGGGCCCCGCCACGCCGGCCGCGATACCGGTCAGCACAAAGATGCCGGCCCCGATCATGCCACCGACGCCGATCATCGTGATGGAAAACAACCCTAGATCGCGGCTCAGGGTGACTTCTTCTGACGAGCAATTGTGCCTACGGTTGTGCACGGGAATCTCCTTCTACAGCCAAGGCCGTGTAAGCCTGGCTACCAAACGATCGTGCCAGGAAGGGCAATGTCGACGAGACGACCATGGCCACCCTCAGACCCGCAGCCACAGCCCGCTGACATCCACACCGGTGAGATAAAACTGCTCTCCCGCGGCAGGATCTGCAAGTCGTTGACCCGCACCACGCGACGCCCCTCGGTGTCCACGATCTGGAGATCCAATACCTGATCCATGAGCCAGAGCTCGTCACCATAGAGTTCATAAGCCCGAATCTTGCTTAGGGGGATCTTCAGCATGATGGTTGGAGAGAGGCTACTAATCTGATCGCTGGAGATAGGATATGGGTGGGAATCGCCGTTGCAAGACGCCAGGCTTCGGACGTATGGATAGGGTTGGACAAAGACCCCGACAAGAATGTCGATGCATTCGCCAACCGCCAGGCTCCAGGCATCCCGGACCTATCTGCCCTTCAACTGACTTGCGTGAAGCACTCCTACCTACCTCCTTGATCCTTCAGGCACCTCTTGCACAAGCCGGGTTGTTCACCCACACAGCAAAAAGGCCGCAGAATGAACTGCGGCCCTGGTCACAAAGCGGTAGACCTCAGGGCAGGTGCTAGGTCATTCTACGAGTTTGCCTCCAGGCACGTGCTGATGTCGGCGCAGGGATGCGCCGAATGTGGTTCCCAAGATCGTCTGTCCGATTGCTCGTCCATATCCTCCTCATCCCGTTGAAACAAGGACCCTCCGCAGAACGAACCGGAGGCGAACACGTAGGTCCAACAACAATTCATTATAGTCAGCGCGAAACCATTGTCAAGATCGCGCGGTTCGCGGGAGAACACAGCGCCGCTTGACATGCTGTCGAAAGCTGGTATAATATTTGTCAAGTAAGAGGAAGTAGGTTTTGGCTATAACACAGAGACTGCCCAGACTTGCGGAGACTGGGCAGTCTTTTTTTGCCTCTCCCCGCTTCACTCAAGAGTAGACGTTACAAGGAGTATAGGTAGAAAAATGACAGAAAGACAAGAAGGAACCGTCAAGTGGTTCAACGACAGCAAAGGGTACGGCTTCATCTCGCGTGAGGCTGGAGAGGACGTATTTGTACATCACTCGGACATCGAGGGCGGCGGGTTCGCCTCCTTGAGAGAGAACCAGAGGGTCGAGTTCGGTGTCGATAATGGCCCTAAGGGCCTCCGCGCCACCAGCGTCAGGACTCTGTAGCGCGACGCAGGACGGCACGCATAGCCTGACCAGCTCCGCTGACGGCCAGCTAGGCTGGCTGGGCAGAACCGCACGGCTTCTTCGCAGGCCGTGCGGTTTTTTCGTACGTGTCAGGCACACTTCGACACCTCGCCACCCCGGAAGGCAGGCGGTGCCACGACTGTCTATCCACCGAAAACGCACCGATCCTCATCCCGATTACGTGCATCGAACCACTGCGCAAGCGACGCCCATGGCAGAAAATTCGGAGCACCTGAGTCTCATACGATGATGGCCCTGACGCAAGACCTCCCGTCTCAACGTCATCAACGCCACGGTCACGTTGTCGTTCCACCCCTTTGCCGACAGACTCCACGCACTCGCTCGGAGACGGGCAACATCCCCCGGGCCTCACATCCTCCCTGTTCACCATCCACGAAGCACAATCTCCCGGGCGGGTGAGCTTGTGCAACGGGGACTGTCGGTGTATGCTCGTCTGTGGAGGTCACCGTGTCGACATCACAAACGCCTGCCAGCCTGAGACAGATCCCCCGGCCTTCTCCCCGGAACATCGCCGTGCGCGTCACCCCGGCGGCTGAGAGGGCCCTGCGGGAGGCCCATCCCTGGCTCTTTGCCGGCTCGATTCGCGAGCAGAGCCACAAGGGCGCGTCGGGCGACCTGGCAGTGGTGTTCGATCGCAAGGGGCGCTTTATCGCCGTAGGCCTTTACGACCCCCACTCCTCGATTCGCGTGCGCGTCCTGCAACACGAGGAACCCGCTCCCATCGACCGGGAGTGGTTTGCCGCACGGCTAGAGGCTGCCGCCGACCGGCGCGCGCCCCTGCGTGGTCGGCCCTCAGCCGCCCGCACCACCGGCTACCGCCTGGTCCACGGTGAGAACGACGGCCTGCCCGGATTCGTCGTCGACCGGTACGAGGAGACGCTGGTGATCAAGCTGTACACAGCAGCCTGGATACCCCACCTGCGCGATGTCCTGGCGGCGCTGACCGGGATCATGCCAGCCGAGCGATTGGTGCTCCGTCTGGGCCGGGCCATGCGGGACCGACCCGGGCACCTCCACGGCCTCGAGGACGGAACCGTCCTATCCGGCCCGCCCCTCGCCGGTCCCGTGCTCTTCTGGGAGAACGGCCTCCGTTTCGAGGCTGACCCCATCCATGGGCAGAAGACAGGCTTCTTCCTCGACCAGCGGGAGAATCGAGCGCGGGTAGAGCCCCTGGCCGCTGGCAGGGACGTGCTCAACGTCTTCGCCTACACCGGCGGCTTCTCCGTTTACGCGGCCCGCGGTGGCGCGCGGCACGTCGTCGACGTCGACGCAAGCCAGCCGGCGCTGCAAGCCGCGGAGCGCAACCTGGCCCACAATCGTCACATCCCGCCGGTGGCGGCGGTTGCCCACGAGACCATCGTCGACGACGCCTTCGAAGCGCTGGCACGAATGGGAGAGGCACGTCGCTGCTTCAATGTCGTGATCATCGACCCACCGGCTTTCGCCCGCAGGAGGGACCAGGTCGACCAGGCGCTCTCAGCGTACCGGGGTCTGACTGAGCTCGGCCTGGGCGTCCTATCACCCGGCGGCACACTGGTCCAGGCCTCCTGTTCCAGTCCGATCGACGCCCCGACATTCTTTGACGCCATTCACCGCGCTGCCAGGCGCGCAGGGCGTCCGCTCCGCGAGCTGGAACGGACCGGTCACCCAATAGATCATCCTATCGCGTTTGAGGAGGGAGCCTACCTGAAATGCCTCTTCGCAGCAGCTGCTTGAGCGGCACCGTCACCGCCCGGAGCGTACCATACAGTACAGAAACAGTCGTAGGGGCAACGCACATACGCTCATCATCGGTTTCGAGATGGGGGAATCTCGGCGAAAAAGCCAGCGTCGCGTGCCTCAGCAGGGGCGGACCGCTGGTAGGGTAAGCGCCGTCCACGCCGCCGTGCCCGAAGGTGCCCGCCTGATCGTCAGCGGTGACGAGGATCTGCCGGTACCAGACCACACGGGAGAAGTGCGTGCGGCACCGCCCGCGGATTCACCGGCCCGTGTTGAAGATTAGACGAACGAGAACAGTCAGACAAGCCTCAGGAGGCAGGAATGATGAGTGACGAACGATCAACCCTCGACCCCGCCATCCAGGCCTATCGCTATCTATCTCTCCGAATCGTGGTCACCGTGGTTGCGGTCGCGGGGGCCGGCGCGCTCCTATACGTGGCCAGGAATATGCTGATTCCCCTGATTGTCGGGGCCATCATCGCTGTGATACTCTTTCCCTGGGCGCGGCGCCTCAGTCGCCTCCTTCACATCTCCCATCAGTTGGCGACGGCCATCATCTACCTTCTATTGCTGGCAGCTCTGGTGCCCCTCTTCTTGTTTGTGGGGCCGGTGCTGGCTGACCGAATAGACACAGCCCAGGAGGACATCGTCGCTGTCCTGCAAACGTGGGAAGAGACAGGCGCCAAGGAGATCACAGTGCTGGGCTTCACCTTTCAGGCGCAGGAGATGGTGGACGAGATCACATCGGCCGCGACGGAATGGGTGACCACGACAGCCAGTCACGCCGTCGGCTTCGCCATCGACGTGGCCCATACCCTCTTGCTGGCCGTGATGGCCCTGGTGGTCGGCTTCTACCTAACCCGCGACGCCGAGTCCATCGCCACACATCTCATCGATCTTGCGCCTCCGGGGCGTCGGGCCAACCTGAGGTGTCTGGTGGCAGAGATCTACGAAATCTGGGGCTGCTTCTTCCGCAGTCAACTCATCCTCTGCCTCATCGTCGGCGTGATCCTGGGCGTTGCCAGCGCCGCTCTCGGGCTGCGGCAGCCTCTGCTTCTGGGGATCTGGGGAGGGCTCCTGGAGTTCCTCCCCACGGTGGGCCACATGGTCTGGGGCGCCACTGCCCTCCTCCTGGCGATATTCAGTGGATCGACCTATCTCCCCCTCTCGCCCCTCGCCTTTGTGGCGTTGGTGCTGGCGATTTACATCGTCTTCACACAGATCGATCTGAATATCCTCATCCCCCACATCATCGGCGGTTCGCTCCAGCTACACCCGCTGGTCGTGCTGCTGGGCGTCATCGCCGGGATAGAAATTGCCGGTGTGCTGGGGGTTGTGCTGGCCGCGCCGACCATCGCGTCGCTCCGCGTCATTGGCCGGGCCTTATTGAGCTGGCTGGACGTCCGGTCGCCACCGATACCCGGGTAATGCTGACGTCATTGATGCCTGCCAAGTGCCGGCGCGTTCCTCGCAGACGCCAACCGGTCCCCTCCCGTTGCTCCCGCCGGTTCGCTCCCTTGTGCTGCCCACACCCCACGCTCCCGCTGGATTAGCGTGCGACAAGCTTGCACCACCAAGCCGAAAGCCCCAATCCGGCGGTCGATCGCAGACCGGCTTGTTTTGCCTGCGGGCCAGCACAAGTCGCTCCGATGGAGCACCCTCGGACTGGAGATGAGGGGGTGAGACCGCGCGGCGGCGTGGATCTGGACCATTGAGACACTAAGGTGACTGAGACAATGCGTGGACGCCGGAGCATAACCGCCGTCAGACACGTGATGGCGCCACCGAAATCCCCACAAAGCACGAAACCGCCCCGAAGGGCGGTCATCGTCCGACCTGCTCTCGTCTCCAGTCGGGGCGCCGGGATTTGAACCCGGGACCTCTGCAACCCCATTGCCTCGGGGCCTCGCCCCCGCGCTACCCCACGCCCCGCACCACGTTCATCCCGCCTGCTGTTCTCCCACTGATAGCGACGGTGGATGGGAATCCCTTCATAGCACGAAACCGCCCCGAAGGGCGGTCATCGTCGGACCTGCTCTCGTCTCCAGTCGGGGCGCCGGGATTTGAACCCGGGACCTCTGCAACCCCATTGCCTCGGGGCTTCGCCCCCGCGCTACCCCACGCCCCGCACCACGCTCATCCCGCCTGCTGTTCTCCCACTGATAGCGACGGTGGATGGGAATCCCTTCATAGCACGAAACCGCCCCGAAGGGCGGTCATCGTCGCATCTGCTGTCTTCTCCAGTCGGGGCGCCGGGATTTGAACCCGGGACCTCTGCAACCCCATTGCAGCGCGCTAGCCTGGCTGCGCCACGCCCCGAACACGCTAGAAGTGCCTTCAGCACCTACCCTAGCACGAAACGTAGAATACCCTAGTTTCCTGAAACTGTCAAGTCGGAAAACGGCGTGCAGCAATCGCAACTGGCAGAACTCCGTGGGCAACGGTGGCTCGCAGGCAGTACCCGGCCAACAGACCTGTGCATCACACCTTTGAAGACTCGGATGCAACGTGCTCCACGTTGTCCACGTACCTCCGACGGCGTACCGATGCTGGTGGCACAAACTGGCTTCTCCCCTCAACGATGTGGCTGGTCTCCTGACCAGCCACCATCCAACCTTCGTGCCACCCACACCCCCGTACTGACTCCTCCGCCGCGCCCCCCAGGACAACATCAACCCAGGCGGGGCGTGCCCGGTCAGGAGACCGGGCACAACGGCAAGACGGAGACCGGCTCGGCTGCGCCAAGCTTCACAGAACCCACACATCACGCGGATTCTGCAGGCCGCGCCGGCGGGCGGCGCCTTGTCGAGAGCGTGCTAACGGAATGCCGGCAGGTAGACGCAGTACGGTAGCGGGAGAAAGGCGGCGCTGAAGGGACCCCAGACGCCCTCGTCGCTCTGGCCGTGCACCAGGACGAGATGGCGACCCGCGGAGAGCTGCGTGGGGTCGAGCGCGGCAACCGCCTCCTCAGATGTCCCGCCCCACCCCCCATCAACAGCCATCATGGCAATGCCCGTGCCGGGCTCCCCCGCCGCGTCGACGAAAAGCTCTGCCCCGGCAATCGGCCGCGGCGTATCCCCGCAGCACCGCTGATCGCCGAGGGTTGCCGTGATCTGGAGTGAGGCGGCCGGCCCCTGGCCGGACGGGGTGACCGTCACGTCCGGGACGTCCGGCCCGTAGGCCGTGTGGTAGGGACTGCCGGCAATCTTGTGGGCGTACAGCAACGCCGGCCGATTCTCCGCCCAGAAGTCGCGGCCCGCGTACCCGTCGATGCAGTCGTACGACGGGAAGAACCCCCCGCAGGCTCCTCCCACGGGTCCCACCTCGAAGGTGAAGGAGGGAATGCCCAGCTTGCCGTAAACCCAGTCGTCGATCGCCCCGTCCACATCATAGTGAATGGTACCCGTCGCATCGTAGCCATTGAAGGAGGCAAACTTCCGCCCGATGGTCTGCAGTTCGGCGTGATTGGGCGCATTCCCAAACGTGTCGAAGGCCCAGGGCCACAGCACCAGGTCGCCGTAGCTGTGCAGGCTGATGAACAGCCCCGTCGTAGTGATGGACGCGGCGGGCGCGATCTCATTGTCGCCGTTGGGCCCGTTCTGGTCCCGCAGCACAGCCGAGACGAACGCTTCAAAACCCGCCGTCTCTGGCTCCGATCCGGCCGCAGGGCCCCGATAGGTCTCACTGCACGGATCACTGCTGGAGCCCCCGCAGCAGCCCCACAGGAAGCTGTGATTGCGGTTCAGGTCCACGCCCGACCAGGTGCGAATGGGGCAGCCGTCGTCCCAGTCCATGTTCTTGCGGCGGTTGTTGCTGACGTCCCGTTCGTTGTCCGCGTGCCCGTCGGGGTTCTGCATCACCAGCACGTACGCCACGTGGTGGTCCACCAGCCACGTCACATCGGGGTCGACCCCGTATCCCCCCTCGCCGTCGTAGCCGCCCGTTAGGTACCAGAGGTAACGGATGACCAGCTCCGCCGTCGCGACCTCGCGGGCGTGCATGGCGGCGGAGAGGAAGAAACCCGGCTTCTCCTCGATGGGGCCGTGGGCGGCATCCTCACGCGTCACCCGCAGCACCCACAGGTCGCGATGGGGCTCGCCGGGCTGATCCGCCATCCAGGCATCGCCGACGTCGATCAACTCGCTCAGATCAGGATAGGCCGCCTCGATCTCCCGGAGAACATCGACGACATACCGACCATTCGCATTCGTGACCTGGTCATCGAAGTAGTAGAAACGGGGGTCGAGCAGTCCCTGGACCGCCTGGGCCGCGGTGCGCCCTGCATCGGGCTCCACCCCATACCCCAGGTCCGTCAGCCACTCCCACTGCGGTCGGCTGAGAGCAGCCACGACGTAGCCGTCTTCAGGGTGGATCTCCCAGATGTCTAGCTCGCCCGCCACCGCGTTCAAATGGTGCTGGCTCTCGAACGTGATGCGGGCGACGACGCGACCGCCGCTGCCACCGGGTCCCACGGGCCCGGCAGCTGCCGCTGCGGTGGTTGCAGGGACAAGGAGAACGACCAAGATCAGAATGACCCGTGCGACAAAACCAAGGGTCGGCTGTTCCACAAGAGTGTTCCAGAGACATTGTCGGCAGAGAGATCCGCCCCCGAGCACGGCCGACCTTCGGTCGGCTGGGCAGTTCCCCCTCCCAGCGGGAACTGCGAGCAACCCGGCGCGGGTTGTAAGCCTTCTCTTAGGCAAACGGGACCGCCCACTGCCTCCGCGTCCCAGCACGGCCGACCTTCGGTCGGCTGGGCAGTTCCCCCTTCCAGCGGGAGCGACGCGGGCTCCCAGCATCTGCCCTATGAGTATGAGGCTGCACTTCAGATGGGTCAACGGGTCGGCTCCTGGTCCCTCGTGGCCGCAACGCGGCTGCCGGTACGCGCCCAGTGTACCACGTTTCCGGGTTGGGACGAATCCATCGCCACCGAGTTGACGAATGGGCGCCAACGGTGCATACTCCCTGCGTCTGAAGATGTGCTGCAACTGGGACAGGTCATCCGGGCCCAGCGGACACGGACAGCAGCCCGGCGGCGCCCGGCAGGCTGCTCACGGAACATTTCCGACCTCACGTTCGTCTCATGGGCAGAGGAGTACGATATGTCGCTTGCTGGCGTGCTCCGGACCGACGTGTGATTGCATAGAGATGAGGAGGAGCTGTGACAAACATCATGCTGACTACAACAATCGTCGCCATCCTGGCCCTGACCAGCTGCGCGCCGGGGGCGATAGCACCGGACGCCGGCCGGGGGCCGGGAGAGGCAGTAGCGTCTGACCTGGAACGAGTGAGCGCGCCCGAGGTTAGCCGCGAGGACATGGACGCCCTGGTCGAGGGAAATAGCGCCTTCGCCCTCGCCCTGTATCAGCGCCTGGTCGAGGAAAAGGGCGATGAGAACGTCTTCTACTCGCCGTACAGCATCTCCCTCGCCCTGGCGATGACGTACGCCGGCGCTCGCGGAGAGACCGAGCAGCAGATGGCGGACACGCTCCACTACACGCTGCCGCAGGACCGCCTGCACCCCGCGTTCAACGCGCTTGACCAAACCCTCGAGAGCCGGGGAGAGGGCGCGGAGGGAAAGGACGAGGAGGGCTTTCGGCTCAACATCGCCAACGCCATCTGGGGGCAGAAAGACTACGCCTTCCTCGAATCCTTCCTGGACACGCTGGCGCGGAACTACGGCGCCGGCCTGCGGCTGCTCGACTTTGCCGCGGATGCGGAGAAGGCCCGCGCGACCATCAACGAGTGGGTCAGCGAGCAGACGGAGGGCAAGATCGAAGAGCTGATCCCGCAGGGCGTCCTGAGCGCGGCGACGCGGCTGGTGCTCACCAACGCCATCTACTTCAACGCCGCCTGGGCGGAGCCATTCGAGGAGGAGCAGACGAGCGACGGCACGTTCCATCTGCTGGATGGCGACGAGGTGACGGTGCCCATGATGCGCCAGACCACATCCTTCGGCTACGCCGCGGGCCAGGGTTACCAGGCGGTCGAGCTGCCCTACGACGGCCACGAGCTCTCCATGGTGATCCTGCTCCCCGACGCGACGCAGTTCCAGGGTTTCGAGGCATCGCTGGACGCCGAACGGATGGACAGCATCGTCGACCAACTGGAGAGCCAGCAGGTCGCCTTGACCATGCCCAAGTTTGAGTTCGACGCGGAGTTCCAGCTGAACGACGCGCTGAAGGCAATGGGGATGGAGGATGCGTTCTCCGGTGCGGCGGACTTCTCCGGAATGACGGGCGGCAGGGACCTCTTCATCTCCAGTGTGATCCACAAGGCCTTCGTCTCCGTGGACGAGGCGGGTACCGAGGCCGCCGCCGCCACGGCGGTAGTGATGGTGGAATCGGCGGCGCCAGGCGAGCCGGTGCAGGTCACAGTGGACCGCCCCTTCATCTTCGCCATCCGCGACATCCAGACCGGCGCGGTGCTGTTCGTCGGCCGGGTCGTCGATCCGTTGTAGGCAGTGAGGGAACAGCCGACGGAAGAACCAGAGCGTGCGGGAGGGGTCAGCGAGGTCAGGTCGGGCCCCAGCACAGCGCCGGCGGTCGATCTGCTGCCATTCCGCACCTCCACGTCCTCGCTGGTTGGTTGGCAGAACACCATCCATGGTGTAGACTCGGTTCGCCTGGATGCAGGCCACCCTCTGCGCCACGCCACCCGATCCACTGCATCCGCCGCCGTGGTCGTCCGGATGACTGTGCCTCAACAGAGCGCGGGGGGCTTACGGGCTACCGGGCGGCTTCAGGCCGTGCAGCCCGTAGACGGCCAGAGCACAGGGTTCGCTTTGGTACGAGTTCCTAACCGTTCCGCGACCAGAGGCAGCGTTGACGTTCCTGGCGGGATAAAAGGAGCGACGAAAGATGAAGACCCGACGTTCTGTCCTCGATCCCCTCAAGGATGCACGACAGGCCTACGTCCTGATCAACATCGTCTACTACGGCCTGATCGTCGTCTCCATGGCCTACACGGCCTTCGACCACTCGCTGCACGACGCGCTGATGACGGCCGTCAGCGAAAGCCTCTCCCAGGGCCCTCTAGCGCCCGTGTTGGAGGCGTACACGGCACACCGGGTGCTGGCGGCCATTGGACTCACCGTGGGGATCAACCTGGCAGTGGGCAGCTTCGTCTCCATCACCCTCCCGTCGCTGATCATTCCCTTCAGCGGTCTGCTGATGGCAGCGTTCAGGGCGCTCACGTGGGGCGTCCTCTTCTCTCCGCAGATCGGGGAAGGTCTCGCGCCCGGCGAGCTGGTAACCGGGTTACTGCTCGGTGTTCTGGTGCTCCTCGAAGGCCAGGGCTACGTGCTCGCTGCGCTGGCTGCGTACGTCCAGGGAAAGGCCTTCCTGCGGCCGCGTACCGTCGGCAAGACCCGGCGCCCGCAGGCGTACTGGCACGGCCTGAAGGAATCGGCCCGCATCTACGTGCTGGTCGCGCTGGTCCTGCTTGTGGCGGCAGTTTACGAGGTACTGATCGCCCTGGTCGCCCTCCCGGCACTTCTGTAGGCGCTTGACGTTCTGGATGAAGGAATTCCATCCTTTTTCGCGCTCCTTGACAGAATGGCCCTAACTCGGGTATACTTTTCCCAGTCTGGCGCACATTTCGGTGACGCCGACACCCGTCAGCGCCATGGCGACGTCGCTTCGCCGTCGGCTGGCGGGCACGAACTGGATAGCACGCAGATGGACCGTCCATCTGTCGAGCATTTATCAGCAAGGAGGATTTCCGATGGATTTCGAAGGATACTGCGTCAAGTGCCGCGAGAAGCGGAGCATCAAGGACGGCGAGGTCGTGACGACGAAGACGGGGCGCCGCATGGCCAAGGGGAAATGTCCGGATTGCGGGACAACCGTGAACCGATTCCTACCCAGCGAAGAGAAGAAGTAGCGCCAGAACCCTTCCCCGCACGCCCTCGCCCGGTGAGTGACCATCTCCTCACGCGAAGATGGGGATGAGATCACTGGCCGGAGCGAGGGCTACAATACCTCTCCCTATCCGCCCCCGCCGCGCACCGTTACTCCCAGCGGAAGCCCACGCCTGCCCCGCACCTGCATGGGCCGGCTACCCCACGTAGCTCAGATGCCCCCTGGGTGTTTGGTGTCCCAAATCCCAATCCGGCGGCGGGCCGCAGGCCCGCTCCGGCACCCACCCCCGCACTTTGAGCGATTACGTCACCCTTCCAACGCGTTCATCGCCCACACTCTCCACCACAGCCCCCAGCCCCACCCTCTTCAGGGTCGTCCTGGACTGTCTAACCGCCGCAGCAAGACGTCGGCTGCGCAAAATCAAATCGGGCCAGCGTATGCGGCCTTTAGGGAGAACGAAGCGCTGCCCCGACCCT
>Ga0207796_1000672_pt1 | contig 13019 bp, 10 predicted proteins | sample Pon1CUnioCityCA_6_FD_187274 | JGI IMG/M metagenome (GOLD analysis project Ga0207796, IMG submission 187274) | Marine sediment microbial community from Union City, CA, USA - Pond 1C Sediment 1 (SPAdes) | ecosystem: Environmental > Aquatic > Marine > Intertidal zone > Salt pond sediment ...
ATAAATGGTGCATGCCTTCACCTCTTTTTTCTAAATAATTTGCCAAGCCTGTGTCAGGGTCTGTCGGCTGAACCAGCTCGACCTCGCTCTCACCAACCGGCAAAAAGGCAACTTTAGACGCCTGAGAGGGAACGTCTTCAATGTGGTCAAGCTTCAATCCCAAATGATCCTGCCAAAATCCAAGGGCTGACTCAATATCCTTAACAACAATAGCAATATGGTTGATTTTCTTAATTTCAGGCATTTAGGTCCTTCCTTTTAGATAAATGTTGGCGGGCGATATTCACCCCATACTTCCCTTAATACCCCACAAATCTCCCCCAGGGTAACATCATTCTCTGCACAGGAAATAAATAGCGGCATGAGGGGCTCATCACCCTGGGCAACATCAGCTAATTTGGAGAGCAACCCATCCGCTTTCTCCTGGTCGCGTTGTTCCCGTAGCGCTGCCAGGCTTTGGCACTGGTCCTCTTCGACCTGCGGATTTACTTTTAATGACTCCAGTTCAATTTCCTCCTCGATTTGGAATTCGTTAACACCTACAACAATCTCTTCACCGTTTTCAATGCCACGCTGCACTTTAAAGGCAGCTTTTTGAATTTCTCGCTGCATAAACCCGTTATTTATCGCTGCCAGGGCGCCTCCCATGGCATCAATCTTCTCGATGTATTCCCTGGCTATCGCTTCAATTTGATCGGTTAACTTTTCAATCACATATGAACCTGCCAGCGGGTCAACAGTATCTGCGACACCAGATTCATGGGCAATTATTTGCTGGGTACGCAAAGCCACACGTACGGATTTTTCTGTTGGCAGCCACAAGGCTTCGTCCATGCTGTTGGTATGCAGGGATTGCGTACCGCCAAAAACTGCCGCCAATGCCTGCAGCGTAACACGCACAATGTTGTTCTCAGGCTGTTGAGCCGTTAAGGTCGAACCGGCTGTTTGGGTATGGAAGCGCAGTCTGCAGGACTTCTCATTCTTTGCCCTAAAGCGTTCCTTCATAATCCTGGCATAGAGCCGCCTGGCTGCCCTGAATTTGGCGATCTCTTCCAGGAAATTATTATGGGCATTGAAGAAAAAGGAAAGCTGGCTGGCAAAATCGTCCACAACCAGTCCCACATCTATCGCAGCTTGTATGTAGGCAATCGCATTCGCCAATGTGAAAGCAACCTCCTGTGCTGCTGTAGATCCGGCTTCCCGGATGTGGTAGCCGGAAATGCTGATCGTGTTCCAGCGCGGGATATTATCTTTGCAGTACTCAAAGACATCGGTAATCAATCGCATCGATGGTTCTGGCGGGAAAATATAGGTCCCACGAGCCACATATTCTTTGAGGATATCATTCTGTATGGTCCCCCGCAGTTTTTGAAGGGGAACGCCTTGCTTTTTAGCCACTGCAATATAAAATGCCAGCAGGATTGAGGCGGGTGAATTGATGGTCATGCTGGTGGATACTTTGTCGAGGGGAATACCTTTGAATAATTTTTCCATATCCTGCATAGAGGAGATTGAAACACCCACTTTCCCTACTTCACCCTGTGCCAAAGGATCATCAGCATCATAGCCAATCTGTGTCGGGAGATCAAAAGCGACAGATAGACCGGTTTGTCCTTGTTCTAAAAGATAACGATACCTTTCGTTTGACTCCGCTGCAGTGGCATACCCGGCATATTGGCGCATGGTCCATAATCGACCCCTGTACATATTCGCTTGAACACCGCGAGTAAAAGGGTATTCGCCTGGAAATCCAAGCGCTTCAGTATAATTTCTGGTGACAGAGGGTAGAACTACTGGGGGTAAGGATATGCCAGATGTTGTCTCAAATTCCTCTTTACGTTCCGGGTACCTTTGAACCAGGGGTTTATAAGTTTGCTTTTCCCAACGCTTCTTTTCGTCCTGCAGTGACATGAGCTACCTCTTGTTTCAATCATCGGAGTCTCCACTAGTATACCCGAATTCAGTCTTTGCTTATTGTCCAGTTCTTGACTGTAAATCAGTATCATCAAAATAAATTAGCTCTGAATGATTGCTGTTCCTACCTGTTTCTGGTAAAATCCTTTAGCTTGTTCGTTGTACCCTTCGAAGGAGCAAAAAATAATTTTCTAATGAAAGGGCTTGTTAAGAATGAAAGTATTACTCATAAAAGATGTTTACAAATTAGGTCGAGCTGGCGAAATCAAAAAGGTCGCTGCGGGGTATGGGCGCAACTATCTCATCCCACAGGGTTTCGCCATTCCAGCGACACCAGGCGCAATGCAGCAGGCAGACCGAATCTCAAAGAAAGCAACAGAACGACGTGCTGCCCTGAACGAGGAACTAGGCGATATTTCTGCAGTCCTCGATGGGAAGACCCTCATGTTCCCTGTTAAGGCAGGAGAGACCGGTCGCCTCTATGGATCGGTTAGTGATGATGATATTATTGAGGCTGTTCAAGCCAACTTCGAAATTGAACTTGAGAAGCGCCAGGTTGAAACAGAACCTATTCGAGAACTTGGCTCCTTCCAGGTGCCCATCCACTTGACGATGGATCTTGTACCAGAGATCACCGTGATAGTGCACCGAGAAGGTGAAATCCCAGGTGAAGAGGAAGAGGTTGAAGAACCTGAAGAAGTCATTAAAGTTGAGGAAATCGTGGCACCCGCTGTAACAGTTGTTGCTACAGAAACCCCGGAAGAACCTGAGGAACTCGATGAAGGTGAAGAAAACGCCGAAGTCGAAGGATAAGTAAAATTAGCTTCATTGAAGACCGGCCTGTGAAAAAATCAATCACCAGGCCGGTTTGCATTCGGAATATAATTCGTTTATGCCAAACCAACTTGGACAGCAACTAAAAGAGATTCGCCAGGCGAAAGGAATTTCGCTGGAAGAAATCGCAAACAAAACACATATCCGTTTGGATTACATCAAAGCCATTGAGGCTGGGGAGGAAGAGACCCTCCTCTCACCCGTCCAAACACGCGGGTTTTTGCGATTAATTGCCAGCGAATTGGGGGTTGATTTGGATAAGTTGGCGATCGATGATCAAGCTGCAAAACCTCCAGAAGCATCTTCAATCTTAAACAAAGTTAATGAGGTCAGGGATAAGCTTCCCCATGAAGAAGAAGCGAAGGAAGATCTTTCTTCACCACCACCTAAAATTATTTCCGAGCCTGAACAACCAGCAGTCCCCGAACCTGTCAAACCGATAACGCCCCAGCAAGAATCATCTCGTGCCAAGACACAAAGTGATTTGCATAATTCCACCTTGATGTTCGAAGCCATTGGGAAAAGCCTGAAGGAACGAAGAGAACTCCTCAGCCTCTCCATAGAGGACATTGATAAAAATATCCGGATTCGCACCAGGTACATCCATGCCATGGAAGCTGGACAATTCAGTGAGCTGCCATCCCCCGTTCAGGCAAAGGGTATGCTTCAAAATTATGCTGAATTTCTAAACCTGGATGTGGATCAATTGCTCTTGAGTTATGCCGACGCATTGCAAATGCGTCGCCAAGAAAAACAAATAAATACTGGTTTGAAATCCTCACAAACGGCGAAAGAATTATCATCAACAAGGCTCCAATTAAAGAAGTTTTTTTCTCTTGACCTATTAGTTGTGGCTGTCTTATTCATCGCATTCGGAGCCTTTGTGGTCTGGGGCGCGAGCCGTATCATGGATACGGATGTTGCAACTGGTGAGTCGACCGAGCTTCCAGAAGTAGCAGAAATTCTTTTGGCGACAGGTTCACCCACACCCACTTCATCCCAGGTCCTTGACCAGGCCTCGGAAGAAGAGGTTGCAACCGAGGAAATGACATCAGAAGCACCGACACCGATTTTCACTCCCCTGCCCAATGATAATCCGATAAATATCCTCATCATCCCGCGCCAGCGAGCATGGGTCCAGGTGACCTCTGATGCTGAAGTTGTATTCGAGGGCCGAATGCTGCCGGGAAATGCCTATGACTACACAGGTGAGGAAAATGTCGAGGTTTTAACGGGTAATGCTGGTGCCTTGCAAGTCTATTTTAAAGAAGAAGATATTGGATCACTAGGCCTGGTCGGTCAGGTTGTCAACTTAATTTTTACCGAGAACGGTTTGGTGCTGCCCACGCCGACGAATACCCCCACCATTACAGAAACGCCGCAGGCTTCACCAACTGCAACGACAACACCAGCGCCCACATCAGACACAGCCCCAACACAAAGTCCATCCCCTACGCTTCCTGGCAACAATGACTAAACGCGCCAAAGACTCCTATCATCTCGTCTCTCTTGGATGTGCGAAAAACCTTGTGGATTCTGAATCCATTGCGCAATTGTTAAATCAACAGGGATTAACACCCACTGAGAAACCTGAAAACGCAGAATATTTAATTGTCAACACTTGCGGTTTTCTGCAAATCGCACGGGAAGAAGCCATTGCAGTGCTAACGGATCTTGCCAGTGAAAAACTCCCCTGGCAGAAGCTAATCGCTGCTGGGTGTATGACAGAACACCATCGTGGAGAAATATTAGCTTCCATTCCTGGTATTGATGGTCTTTTAGGCACGCGCCGTTGGATGGATATCCTGGAGGTGATTAACCAGACAGAACGACACCCACAGGATCTCCCTTATGCACATTTCCCTGAACCTCCAAGGGTGGGACAGGACGAAAAGGGAACGCACCGGGTTGCGATACAGGGCGGCAGCGCATATCTGAAAATCGCTGATGGCTGCCGTCGTGCCTGTGCCTACTGCATGATCCCGTTGATCAAGGGCACGCTAGTTAGTCGGCCAATTGAGAATATCATTGATGATGCTAAAGCCTTACAAGATCACGGTATCAAAGAAATCATATTGATTGCACAGGATATTACGGATTACGGTCATGACCTTAACCTCAAAGATGGATTAACAACCCTCCTCGAAGCACTTCTGCCAGAAATCCCTTCCATCCCCTGGATCCGTTTGATGTACACTTTTCCTGGATATGTGACGGATTCATTAATCCAGCTTATGGCATCCGAAAGACAAATCCTTCCCTATCTTGACATGCCGCTTCAGCATGTCGACCCTCGTGTGTTGCAAGCGATGCGGCGCCCGAAAGACATCTCAGGGGTGCGAGAAAGATTATCCCATATTCGGAAAGAGATTCCACAAATTGCGCTGCGGACCACCTTCATAGTGGGTTATCCCAATGAAGATGAAAAAGCATTTCAGAACCTTGTTAATTTTGTCCAGGCAGTTCAATTCGATCATCTCGGCGTTTTTTCCTATTCCTTTGAACCAGGTACACCTGCTGAGCCTTTAGGCGACCCCGTTCCTGAGCATATCAAGACAGAACGCATAGAATACCTCATGCAAATCCAGGCTGAAATCTCATTGGCAAGAAACCAGCAATTTATCGGGAAAACACTGGAGGTCCTCATCGAAGGTGTCGATGAGGAGAATCACATCTCAATCGGACGGTCATATCGGGATGCACCTGAAATTGATGGCCTTGTCCTCATTGAAGATATCGCTTCCATAGGGGAGCTGGTTCAGGTCAGGATCAATAGTGCCATCACCCACGACCTGGTGGGTCAACTGGTCATAAATGGGTCAAAGTAAAATCTGGGATTTATCCTGGTTGATCTAAACGGAGGGGACACGCTGGATTACTCACCTACCTTCTCTCCCAATTCAACCATCCCATCTCGACGATCAACGCATGAGTAGTCTGTTTACTCATAATTAACGCGAAAAACACCCAAATCACTTCTTGCTCTCTGGCATTAGAAATTCTTCAAGTATCCTATTGGGATTTAGCTTGTTAATTGGCTAAGGAGGACCAGGCTCCTCAGTGGGTTCACCCGTCGGCTCTTCCGTGGGTTCTTCTGTAGGGCTTTCCGTCGGGACTTCCGTCTCTGCTGGCGGGGGTTCTTGTGTGGGTTGAGGCGCGTTGCCGCCTGGCGCTTCTGTGGGGGTGGGTGTAGGCGGATTCAAGAGGTTAAAACATTGTTCTGCAATTTCTTCTGCATCTGCTTGTAACTCAGGATCTGGACTGATAGCCAAAGCTTTCTCTAAGTATTCCTGCGCCGCGCAAACATCACCTGCGGCTTCCAGTTCTTCAGCGTATTCAATTGCAGCGTACCGAAAGCGCTCTGTTGCTGTCATAAAAGTCCCATCACGGAGGTTCGGCAGCATGGGGTAGACCTGCTCGAAGTAATACACAACCTGCGACCAATCAACACCCCAATAACTGGCGCCCGTCAGGTAATAACGCGCCCAAGTGCGGAATCCTTCAGCGGATGCATCCAACGGTGCGAAACGTTCAGCCAGTGTCAAATCATAGATACCGGGTTCCAAACTGCCGTCAACCAGTATTTTCTTAACCCCGCGATTCCTCAAGGCAACATACAGTATCCCATCTACCTGGATGGTTTTATAATCCAAATTCTTTTGGCGAAGTGCTTCCAAGGTTTGAATGGCTTCATCCCAGGCTTCTTCAGCAATCTGCTGTTGGGCGGTGGTGTACAGCTCCTCTTCCCCGCGTAAATCTGGTGTGGGAGTATAAACCGGGACAGTGGGGGTTGGTGATGGCATTGGCGTAGGAGTGCCGTAAGCAGATAATTTTAATAATGTTTGGCTGTATAGTTCCCCGACCTCATCCAGCTTTTCTTGGCTCAGATAAGGAGCCATCTCATCCAATATCCAGTCCAGTCGTCCCAGTGCAACCTCATAGCGTTCTTCTGCAATATCTTGCTGTGCGCTTTCAAGCTGTGCTTGTACCTTAGGCAGCGCCTGGGCTTCAGCCAACTGAACCCGGTCGTTGATTCCTTTAGGAATCCCCAATGCACCGCCAACCAATATGATCAGGAAGGCGAGTAGAAAGGTCAGAAAAATCCAGGAAGAGCGTCTCTCTAAAAACTTCTTCTTTGGACGTTTTATTTTCATTGTTTGATTGTTTTCTTCTAATTGAAGATCATTTTCTGTCATGGGCAGGATTATACCTTATCCAAATTAAAGGTTAAGCAGTAATTTTATCTCCGGAAGAATTGGCAGCGAACCTACAAGTGCTCCCACCAGCATTGCACCGAGAGACAGCAGCAATATGGGAAGTGAAACCGGTATGACGGCATAAATCAACCAGGCACCAAGCCCAGCAATACCAGCCCCCAGAAGTGAACGTAAAACGGTCTTTTTCAGCCTGAAACGGCTGATAAGTTGACGATTGAGTATGAATATTAAGAAAACCGCTTGAATGCTATACGAAATTGAGTTTGCCAAAGCAATACCTGACACCTCCAAAGGTCGCATGAGAACAATCGCCAGTCCCAAGTAAATGAAAAATCCCAGTCCTGAGTTAATCATTGGCAAGAGGGCGTTTTGTTTGGCGTAAAAAGCTCGCACACCCAACTCAACAATGCTGTGACCTAATAACCCCACCATGTAACCCTGGGTGGCTGCGAGAACCAGTTGGGCATCCTCCAATGGGAAACCAAAAGCCGCCTGGATCCACGGCAGGCTGACCAGTGACAGGATCACAGTAATTGGTAAAGAAAGCGCGATCATCACTTTTAAGGACCGTTCAATCGTATCTTTATAATGCATATCTTGCTTCATAGTGATTTGCTCGGACAGCGTAGGAAGTAAGGCAGTGGCGATAGCTGTCCCGATGAGCGTTTCAGGCACCTGCTGGATCCACCAGCCGTAGCTTAACGCCGTCACCGAGCCAGTCTCAAGACGCGATGCCAGGTTATCCCGTGCCAGGAAGATCAACTGGATAAACCCCATACTCACCAAACGAGGTCCCATTAATTTGAGGACTTTTCGAAAAGCCTGATCTTTAAAATCCAACGTAGGAAACCAGCGAAATTTAAACTTAATCAATCCCGGTACTTGGACCAGCAAATGAAGCGCTGACCCGAGGATGACCCCATATACCAGCCCATGAACCCCCAAACCAAACGCGGGGAGTTGTATCCCGGCAATTTGATAACCCGTTTGGGGTGCCAGGATGACCGCCCCAAAGATTTGACCGGCATCAAAAACTAAGGGGGCTAAGGCAGGCAACAGAAAATGCTGGTTGGCTTGTAAACCAGCCATCACCAAGCCGCTTATTGAAAAAATCAGGGTGGCGATCAAATTAAGCCGCATTAACTGCACCGCCAATTCCTGCTGTGGTGCTGAAAAACCTGGTGCAATCCCCAATTGCCCGCGTACAAGGGGACCAGCTAATAGGCCAACCACAATAGCCAACGCACCGGTTACCAGGAAAGCCAGGTTTGCAACCTTTGAGAATAACTGCCAGGCTGGATTCCTACCATTCTTTGCCAGTATCTCCGACAAAATGGGGATAAAAGCAATTGCCAGAGCACCGCCAGAGATCAAAGCAAATAATAAATCTGGCAAATTATTTGCTGCATTAAAGACATCGAGCTCTTCAGAGAGCCCAAATTGACGCCCAATTATGACGGTTCGCAGGACACCTAAAATTTTATCGGTTCCGAAAAAAACCGCCAGCATCAAAGAAATTCGTGTCAATCGAGTGGTTTTCTGCTTCATGCAACCTCATTTTTTCGATTCGGCATCGACCTGATTATGCCATAATCCTGCGTGCCTGACCAGTGAAAGCCCCTGAACCTACGCATCTTGAGTTCCTGGATGTTACAATTAGATTAATGGATGAAAACATAAAAACAGGAAAATTATACATCGTCGCAACCCCCATTGGTAATCCCAGAGATATCACCTTACGTGCCCGGGATATCTTGCATAAGGTGGATGCCGTTATTTGTGAGGAATATCGACAGGGCAGTCGGTTACTGCACCAATTGGAGATCGAAAATGAGCTCATTCCACTCAACGAACATAACGAAGAAGAGCAATCACAGCAAATCATGCTACGGTTGGCTGAGGGTGAGAATATGGCCATCATCTCTGATGCAGGTACCCCAGTCTTTGCAGACCCAGGTCAAAAGCTGCTGGAACTTCTTTACCAAATGAATATACCGATTTCTCCTATCCCGGGTCCTGCTTCATTGATGGCTGCCCTCAGCCTTTGTGATTTTTCTATTGAACGCTTTATCTTTGCGGGATTCCCACCGCGTCAAACGCAGAAAAGAATCCCTTTCCTGGAAAAATATCTATCGAGCACAACCCCTGTCATTTTGATGGATACACCCTATCGCCTGACGAAATTACTGACTGAAGTTGAGAAAGTCTTTGGTGCAAACACGGATATCCTCCTGGCTTGTGATTTAACACAAAGAAAGGAAAGCATTTTTCGAGGCCGATTGAAAGAAATATTACCGAAAATTTCTGGCACGAAACGGGAATTTATCCTCATCCTTAACCTTAACAGACAAAGAAAATATGGCTGATAAGCTAAAACAAAGTGTTCTAAAAATCCGGAGAAAACTACTCCGATTACCTGCCTTCCTGCCAGATGCAACCATGGGTTACGTCAGAGCGGTTGACTCACGGGATTTACGAAGGATCAACATCCAAGCTGTTGTGATGAATACCTTTCACTTGATGCAAAAACCCGGTTCAAGCACCGTTCAATATTTCAATGGTTTGCATGAGTTCGCCAATTGGGAGGACATCATCTTTACCGATTCGGGCGGATTCCAAGCTTATTCATTGATCCACGAATCTGACCGCTTTGGCAGCCTGACCGATCGAGGGATCGTCTTTCATCCTGAGGGTAAGTTACGGAAATTTATTCTGACACCTGAGAAAAGCGTGCAATTACAGGTGAGTTTTGACACAGATGTGGTGATCTGCCTGGACGACTGCACGCATGTTGATGCGCCTCGAGAAGAACAAGAAAGTTCAGTGACGCGCACCTTGGATTGGGCAAAACGCTGTAAACAAGAATACCTGCATCAAATGGATCAACGTCAACTCGATGAAGAAAAACGCCCCCTGATCTTCGGTGTGATTCAAGGCGGGGGATATCCGGATCTCAGGCGAATGTGTGCGGATGGTTTATTGGAATTGGGTTTTGACGGTTTCGGATATGGCGGATGGCCCTTGGACTCTCAGGGTAATCTCCTGGAAGATATGGTATCCCTGACCCGGCATCTTGTGCCTGAAGCATACCCAATGCATGCTCTGGGCATTGGACATCCACTGAATTTGCTCAAGACCTACCAATTGGGATACCAGATTTTCGACTGCGCGCTACCCACTCGAGATGCCCGTCACGGCCGACTGCTCCGCTACACACAACCCTTAGAAAGCCATTTAGATTCCCGGGGAGAATGGTTAGCCTATGTCTATATCCAGGATAAAAAATATATCAAGGACAACCGACCAATCTCTGAATTTTGTGACTGTCCAGTGTGTCGTCATTACAGCCTTGGCTACCTGCATCACTTATTCAAAACTGGCGATTGGCTCTTCGCGCGTTTAGCCACCTTGCATAATTTACGTTTTATGACCCAACTCACTGAACAGCTTCGAAAAAATAATGAGTGATACATCAAAAGACAAGCTGATAGAGAAGGTCCAAGCGAATCGCAAATATGCAAGAATCAACCAGGATCTGGTTCAGCGCCTTGTTGTTGAGGTGGTTGAAAAGGGTTTGTCTGGTAGGACCGCGGTTAAAGCAGTGCGAAATAAACTCCATCAGGTTGGTGGGGCGTATTTCAATCAGAATATTGATTATTCAGATTTAGAAAACGCCTTATCAGGTTTACCCGTAGATTTTCATTCAGATGAAATCTTCCAATTCTGCCGAGAATCGATGCGCATGCATGCATCGACATCAGAAAGACTCCCAATACTGGAAGATTTCTTCAGAACCTGTCTTGAACCCATCGCCCCGGTCTCATCTATTCTGGATCTGGCATGCGGCTTGAATCCACTGGCGTTACCATGGATGCCGCTAGCTGACGATTGTGTTTATCATGCCTGTGATATCTATGAAGATATGCTTGATTTTATCCGTAGATTTTTTGATTACTTTAGCCTCAAAGGAATGGTATTTCCATGTGACCTGATTGCCCATATCCCTCAAAAACAAGTACAGGTTGCTTTCATTTTAAAATCCATCCCCTGTTTGGAACAAATGGATAAGACAATTGGCCTCCGCCTTCTTGATGCCGTCAAAGCTGAGCACATCCTCATCTCCTTCCCCGTTCGGAGCCTGGGGGGCAAGCAAAAAGGCATGCTCGACTTCTATGCCCAGCATTTCTCCGAAATGATTGCAAATACACCCTGGAAGGTCAATGAATTTTCCTTCTCAACAGAACTTGCCTACCTGATCAGCAAATGAACCTAAACGAGATTGACATCCCATTAATAATCAACAAAATTCTATCCTCAAGAAAATACAGGGATTCTGGATTGAATCCAGAAACCATTCAAGATCTCATCCTGAAGGAGATTGACAAACAGCCCACGGAAAAAGCCCTGGTGAAGTCAGTTCGGAGAAAATTACATAATATTGTGGCACCTTATTTGGGAGAGCCAGATTATTCAAAGCTGATCACCCAATTGGAAAAAATAGAAAACCCCATACCTTCCCATCCAGAAATTAAAGAATTGTGCTGGGAAGCGCTCTCAAAGCATGCCTCAACAAAGGAACGGCTTCCATTTATAACCTCATTCTACGATCAGCTTTTCAAACAAACCGGAAAACCATCCTCAGTGCTTGATTTAGCCTGCGGTTTGCATCCTCTGGCTTTCCCATGGATGGGCTTAGAAACAAGTATCCAATACCATGCTTATGACATTATTCAGCCGCGCATTGAGTTTATCAATATCTATTTTAAGAAAATCGGATTAGCACCCCTGGCTGAAAATCGGGATGTGTTGGTTAATCCACCTAAAATCAGAGCTGATTTAGCGATCTTTTTCAAAGAGGCCCATCGGTTTCAAAAAAGACAACTGGGATGTAACCAGGATTTTTGGGAGAATTTAAATGTGGATAAATTGGTAGTCTCACTGCCTGCTCAAGATCTTTCAGGAACCCATAATCTCAGCTCACAACAGCGCGAACTTGTCAACAACAATCTCCCCCTTCACCAAGGCGTGCTTGAGCTGTTAATTGAAAACGAACTGATCTTCATCATTGATAAAAATGGGGGATAACCAGATGGGTGCTTCACTTCACAATTTAGAAGAAAGCCTTCACCGCTTTGCCGATATCTTAACCCCGGAAGAAGCTGAAGAAATCCTGGCAATTCAAGAAAAACCATTACCAGTTGGGATTCGGGTAAATCCCTTAAAAACCATCCCTGAGGAAAAAATTAATAATTTGGCGAACCGCTATGAATGGCAGGTAGAGCCGCTATCCTTTTATCCCTATGGTTGGGCAATTACCAAAGCAAATACACCTCCCGGCACGACCATTGAACACCGACTGGGGGAATATTATCTACAAGATGCCGCGTCAATGGTTCCCGTCAGCTTATTCCAAATTACAACAGCACATCCCCATATTTTGGATATGGCGGCATCTCCTGGTGGGAAAACGACACACCTTATCGACCGCACCCTGGATAAGGGTTTCATCATTGCAAATGACGCCAGCCAGGGACGAATCCCAGCATTAAGGTCGGTGTTATCCACCTGGGGCGGTATCAACCAGGCAGTGACACAATTTCCTGGGGAAGCATTTGGCGAATGGTATCCCGAGAAATTTGATCTGGTTTTACTGGATGCGCCTTGCAGCATGGAAAACTTCCGTCCAACATTGGCTCATCCCCTCCGAAAAACCACTCCCGACGAACGTATTCGATTGCAGCAGCGCCAGTTGCAGCTCCTGTCCAGCGCACTTAAAGCGCTCAGAATTGGTGGGCAGCTGGTTTACGCAACCTGTTCTCTTGCGCCAGAGGAAGATGAAGCCGTCGTGGATAAGCTCTTTCAAGCCTATCCAAACACCTGTTCAATAGAAGTTGTCTCTAGAAAGATCCAGAAGGCTTCACCGGGTTTGACCAGTTACCAGGGTTTGGACTTTCATCCTGATCTTGCCAATGCTATTCGGCTTTGGCCGCATTTAACGGGGATGTCCGGGTTCTTCTGTGCCCTGATCCAAAAAATCGGCGACACGCCATCAGA
>Ga0207796_1000674_pt1 | contig 12983 bp, 11 predicted proteins | sample Pon1CUnioCityCA_6_FD_187274 | JGI IMG/M metagenome (GOLD analysis project Ga0207796, IMG submission 187274) | Marine sediment microbial community from Union City, CA, USA - Pond 1C Sediment 1 (SPAdes) | ecosystem: Environmental > Aquatic > Marine > Intertidal zone > Salt pond sediment ...
GCTCCGGTGGCGGCGGTATCTCACAAAAAAAAAGCGCGAACCGAGGTTCGCGCCAAAAACCACCAAAGGAGGATGGAGGAGTACGCTGACCGCCGCCGGGGAGGCACACGATCAACGTATGAGAATTTTCTAATATTCAATCGGTCGTGTCAACACCCCTGGCCCATTTTTTTCCGCGTTGCGGCAAAACACTTCGAGGCTGCAGGACATGGCACCTGCAGGGGGCTTTTGCCACAATGCGGCCTCACGACAAGACGAGCGGCTTCGACCGCCCTCCGCCCTCCAGCCACCCGGTGAAACGACATGCTTGGATTCGTCAGCATCCCGGTCACCGCGTTCGAGCAGAACGCCACCCTGATCTGGTGTGAGAACACGCGCGAGGCCGCCTGGGTCGACCCCGGCGGATCCCCGGAGCGCCTGCTGGAAGCGGTTCGGGAAAGAGGCCTCGATCTGCGGCAGATCCTGCTGACCCACGGACACCTGGATCACGTCGGCGGGGCGCGCGAACTGGCCGATCTCGCCGGGGTTCCCATCATCGGACCCGCCGAAGCCGACCGTTTCTGGCTGGAACAACTGCCGAAGCAGGCGCAGATGTTCGGAACCGCCCCGGTAGAAGCCTTCCTTCCGGACCGCTGGCTGGATGACGGCGACCAGGTCCGGGTCGGCGAACAGGTTCTCGACGTCTACCTGTGTCCGGGACACACGCCGGGACACGTGATCTTCCACCACGCACCCAGCCAACTGGCACTGGTCGGCGACGTGTTGTTCGCCGGCAGCATCGGGCGAACCGATTTTCCCCGTGGCAATCACGCCGACCTGCTGCACGCCATCCAGACGAAACTCTGGCCGCTGGGCGACGATACGCGCTTCATCCCGGGGCACGGGCCCATGTCGACTTTCGGCGCGGAACGCCGGCACAACCCGTTCGTGGGAGACCAGGTGCTCGGAACGGCGTGACGGGCCGCCTACGCTCCGTTTCCCCTCCCACGACGAAGGGCCGCCCAACGGCGGCCCCGCGCGCTGACCCGGAATCCGGGACTCAGCGCATCGCCTTCAGCGCCATGATCCGTTCTTCGATCGGCGGGTGCGTCATGAACAGACGCTTGATGCCCTGCGGGACACCCCCGCGGATGCCGAAGGCCGCCATCTGATCGGGCATGTCCACCGGCCGCCCCGAGGCGCGCGCCAGCGATTCCAGCGCCCCGACCATCTGGTCGCGACCGGCCAGCCGGGCGCCGGCCTCGTCGGCCCGGAACTCCCGCCGGCGCGAGAACCACATCACGATGATCGAGGCCAGGATCGCCAGCAGGATCTCGGCTACGATCGTGGTGATCCAGAAGGCCGGGCCGTGGCCCTGCTCGTTCTTGAACACCACCCGGTCGACGATGTGGCCCAGGACGCGTGCCAGGAAAATCACGAAGGTGTTCACCACGCCCTGGATCAACGCCAGGGTCACCATGTCGCCGTTCGCGACGTGACCGACCTCGTGCCCCAGTACCGCCTCGACCTCGCCCTGGCCCATGCTGCGCATCAGCCCGGTGCTGACGGCGACCAGGGCGTTGTTCCGGCTCATGCCGGTGGCGAAGGCGTTGGGATCCGGCGAATCGTAGATGCCCACCTCGGGCATGCCGATGCCGGCCTGGCGGGCCTGGCGCTGCACGGTCTCGAGCAGCCACTGCTCGGTGGCGTTGCGGGGCTTGTCGATCACGTGCACCTTCATCGTCTTCTTGGCCATCCACTTGGAGATGGCCAGCGAGATGAACGATCCGCCGAAACCGAACACGGCGGCGAAAATGAGCAGTGCGTTGAGATTCAGGCCGACACCCTGCTCGTCCAGGATGCGCTCGACCCCGAGAATGCGCAGGGTGATACTCAGCACCACGATGATCGCGAGGTTGGTGGCCAAGAACAGAGCGATACGCTTCATGTGTTCTCCGAAAATTCCATTAGGGAAATCTGATACCGGGTATTAGATGGGGCACTGGCGCGGAAATTCAACTGTGTCGGTTCTGCCACATCAGGCCTGAACCTCGAGGCGATCCACCTTCTGGTAGCCGCGCGGCAACTTGTGGCCCCGGCGACCGCGCTCCGCCTCGTACTCGCGCCACTCGCCGGGCGCCATTCCCTTGAAGCGCCGCCCGGCGTGCACGACGAGGGTGCCGGTTTCCGGCAGTACCGCCAACGCGACCACGCGTTCCTGTCCGTCCTTGAGCCGGGCGGAAGGAATCCCAATGATCCGGTTGCCTTTCCCGCGCGCCATCTCGGGCAGCTCCGCGGCGGCAATGATCAGGAGATGTCCTTCCGAAGTCACCATCGCGATCCGCTCCCGGCTCGGGTCGAGCACCCTTTGCGGCGGCAATACCCCCGCGCCCCTGGGCACGCTGAGCACTGTCTTGCCCCCTTTCTGCCGACTGAACAGGTCTGCGAGCCGGGCGATGAAGCCGTACCCGTGGTCGGTGGCCAGCAGCCAACGGTCTTCGGGCGCACCGGCCGCCATGCCCACGAAGTGGCCACCGTCCGCCGCGGAGAAGCGACCGGACAGCGGCTCGCCCTGCCCCCGGGCCGACGGGAGTGTGTGCGCCGGAAGCGTGTAGCTGCGCCCGGTGGAATCCAGGAAGGCCACCAGCTGGTTGCTGCGCCCCGCCAACGCCGCGAGGAAACCGTCCCCGGCCTTGTAGCTCAGCGCGGCAGGATCGACGTCGTGACCCTTCGCGGCGCGAACCCAACCCATGCGCGACAGGACCACGGTCAGCGGTTCGGTCGGCACCAGCGCGGATTCGTCCAGGGCCTGCGCGGCGGCGCGTTCGACCAGCGGTGAACGGCGGTCGTCGCCGAAGGCCTCGGCGTCGGCCCGGATCTCGTCGCCGACCAGCCGTTTCAGCCGCTTCTCCGAGCCCAATGTCTTTTCCAGGGCATCGCGCTCCGCCGCCAGCTCGTCCTGTTCGCCGCGGATCTTCATTTCCTCCAGCCGCGCGAGGTGACGCAGTTTGAGTTCCAGGATGGCCTCGGCCTGGATGTCGGACAATCCAAAGCGTTCCATCAGCACCGGCTTGGGTCGGTCGTTCTCGCGGATGATCCGGATCACCTCGTCGATGTTGAGGTAGGCGATCAGCAGACCTTCGAGCACGTGCAGGCGAGCCTGGACCTTGTCCAGCCGCCACTGCAGGCGCCGGCGCACGGTGGCCACGCGAAACACCAGCCATTCGCCCAGCAGCGTGCGCAGATCCTTGACCCGCGGCCGGCCGTCGAGGCCGATCAGGTTCATGTTGACCCGGTAGCTCTTCTCGAGATCGGTGGTGGCGAAGAGATGGGCCATCAGCGATTCGACATCGACCCGCTGGCTACGCGGCGTGATCACCAGCCGGGTCGGATGCTCGTGGTCGGACTCGTCGCGCAGATCCTCCACCATCGGCAGTTTCTTGGCGTTGATCTGGGCCGCAATCTGTTCCAGCACCCGCGAACCCGACACCTGGTAGGGCAGCGCGGTCACCACGATGTCGCCGTTCTCACGTTCGAAGCGGGCCCGGGCGCGCACGGAACCCGATCCGTGCAGATAGAGCTTCCGGAGCTCTTCCAGCGGCGTGATGATCTCGGCCTCGCTCGGAAAGTCCGGGCCGGGGATGAAGGCGCAGAGCTCCTCGACGCTGGCGGCCGGATGATCCAGCAGATGCAGACAGGCCGACGCAACCTCACGAAGGTTGTGCGGCAGGATGTCCGTCGCCATGCCGACCGCGATCCCGGTCGCGCCATTGAGAAGAACGTTGGGCAGACGGGCCGGCAGCACCTTGGGTTCCTCCAGTGTGCCGTCGAAATTCGGAACCCAGTCCACGGTGCCCTGCTCGAGCTCGGACAGCAGCAGCTGCGCATAACGCGACAGGCGCGACTCCGTGTAGCGCATGGCCGCAAAGCTCTTGGGGTCGTCGGGCGAGCCCCAGTTGCCCTGCCCGTCCACAAAGGGATAGCGGTACGAGAAGGGCTGCGCCATCAGCACCATCGCCTCGTAGCAGGCGCTGTCCCCGTGCGGATGGAACTTGCCGAGCACATCGCCGACGGTGCGCGCGGACTTCTTGTACTTGGCGGTCGCGGAGAGTCCCAGTTCGCTCATCGCGTAGATGATTCGACGCTGTACCGGCTTGAGTCCGTCGCCGATGTGCGGCAACGCGCGATCGAGGATCACGTACATGGAATAGTCCAGGTACGCCTTCTCGGTGAAATCCTTGAGCGGCAGACGCTCGGCGTCCGCAAAATCCAGCATCAGGTTCTCGGCCACGGTCTTGCCCTGCTCCCCTCGGTGAACGCACGCCCCCGGCGGCAAACGGCCCCGGTTTGCCCGCGGATGGACGGACGGCGTGCGTCGATGCGGCGGTACTGTAGCGGCTCCGGACCGCGCATTCCATTCAAGGCGTCAGGAACCCGGATCCTCGGGCGTGTTCGCGTCATAGACCCGCCAGGCGGCATAGATCTCCGGCGGCCAGTGGCTCTGGAACCAGGCAATCACCGAATCGATTTCAGCGTCGTTCAGGACCTCTTCGAAACCCGGCATGTTGCCCGTGCGCGGATCCGAACCCTGGCGAATCTGCCGGCGCAGCTGCCAAAGCGGATGGTGCCAGGCGTGCGCAGTGCCGTTCAGTGCAGGGGGCGGCCAACGCCCGTCGGGCAGCCGTTGGAACCATGTCTCCGCCCCCTCGGCCTGCCCGCCGTGGCAGACGGCACAGTGCCGGGCATACAGGGGGCCTCCCTGCATCACCTGTTCCACCGAGTACCAGCGACCGGTCTGGGGATCCTGCCGCGCGGACTCCCGAGCCGTGTCCCCGCATCCAGCCAGTATCAGGCATACGAGAACGGCGAGTGCGGATCCGACTGCGGAAGCTGGAGTCATCGGGCTCATATTCCAATCTCGCGGCGGCAGGAACGATACGGCCCTCCCGAGGGAATTGTCCAGGATCCGCCGCGGGACACGATGCAGCAGCGGGATGGTTGCCTGACCACTTCCAGGCCGACGACCCATAGGGAGGTGCCCGTCGGTCGTTACGCCACAATACCTGCCCTGCCCAGGCAATTTCTTCCCGCACATGCCAAACTCCAGACGGCCGACCAAACTTCGAGAGGAGATAGGGAACCCATGAACAAGCCCGCCATTTGCACTGAGCACCGGAGTCGACCGACCGGCCCCGCTCCCATGGCATTAGCCGCATCGGTTGTTCTTTTCCTGAGTTGCAATGCCTTTGCACAGGATGGCGAACCGCCTGCGGGAACCCTGCCGGAATTGGAAGGCAGGGCCCTGGTGGCCGTTGATGTTGCCGAACTTGAATCCAGGATCGAGGCACTCCGGCAGGAACTGGCGACCGCGCAACAGGAAGCTTCGAGAAGGGCCGCCCAACTGGCTGGGCTCGAATCCGAAAACGCCAAGTTGCAATCACGGCTCGGTGAGGGTCAGACCCTGGTCCAGTCTCTGCGTGAAGAGATCGCCACTCAAGCCAATCGAATCGCGACGGTCACGGGTCTCGTGTCGGACCTGGAGGCCCAACTGGAAGCCAGGGATGGGGAACTCGCTGCAGCGCTGGAGGCCATGGCGCTCAACGAGGAACAGCTGGCTGAGCTGAGAGCCACCAACAACACTCTACAGTCGGAGATCGACTCCGCGCGCAATCAGATGTCGGATCTGCGTGACGACGTGGCGGCCAGGGCGGATCAGATTGCCACCATGGCCACCGAAACCTCGACACTCCGCGCACAGATCGAGGCTGCACGCAAGGAATTGTCGGCAGCCATGCAGGATTCGGATCTGAAGGGTGAACAGGTCACCCGCCTCGAATCCCAGAACACCGATCTGCGGGCACAGTTGGATTCCGCCATGGAAAGAGCATCGGACCTGGCCAACCGGGCCGAACTGGCGGAGGCCGAGATGCAGCGCGCGGTCGACGACCTTCAGGGTCGGCTCGCGACTGCCGACCGGGAACTGGCGTCGGCGAAGGAGGAAAAGGACGCCATCCAGTCTGCGGCCGAACAGAGGATCGCTGCCCTACGCGCCCTGCTTCCGCCTGACGAGGGGGGCTCACTCGACCTCGATGCCGTGCGTGAGCGAGCCGCGGAACGGGCACAGACCCTTCGTGAGACGCACCGGGAGTTGCGGCGGAGTGGAAATGTCGACCGGGAAGCCCTGCAACAGGCCTTCGCTCAGGCTGCGAGCGGCCTTCGAGACGAGCAGATCCTGGTCAACCGCATCGTGAAAGGCACCCTCTATCAGGTCAAGGAGGGAGATACCCTTGGAATCATCTCCGCCCGCTTTTACGGCAGTGCCAACGCCTGGCCCCAGCTCTTTGACGCGAACCGACACGTGCTGGAAAACCCGGATGCAGTCGTGCCGGGCACCACGCTCATTCTGCCCTGAACAAGCGTCCCCGGCGCACGCCAGCGCCGGGGACATCCGGTCGAGATTCCAGGGTGCTCAGGCGCGCACACGCCTCAGCAGTACCAGCGCGACCCCGAGAAAAAGCCAAAGCGGTGCGCTGGCGGACAGCCACGGCGGCAGTCCATAGACCATGCCCATGTGCGTCAGCACCCGCATCACGATCGCGAAGCCCACCCCGAGCAGCAGACCGATGAACAGCCGACGCCCGGCACCGCCTTCGCGCTGGCTGCCGAAGAGAAACGGGAGCGCCAGCAGCAGCATCACCCAGGTGCTCGCTGGCATGCTAATGCGTTGCCAGAAAGCAACCTCATAAGGTATTGATTCCAAACGATTGTCCTTAAGGTACTTCACGTAGCGCGCGAGGTCGCTGGCCGCCATCTGCCGCGGTTCGACGACCAGAACTCCGAAGTACTCGGGGGCCAGGAGCTGCGGCACGAACTCCTCGTCCAGGCGCTCCGCGAACACCCCGGACGAGGACAGGTGCGAGCGGTTGAGTTCGCGCAGTCGCCAGCGATCACCCTCGTACTCGGCGAGCGCCATCTTGGCGACCGAGAACAGCGTGCCGTCCGGGCCCAGCTCGAACACCCGCACCCCCCCGAGGGTGTCACCCGGAAGCACCGTGTCCGCCTGGATGATCCGGTTGCCGTCCCGGGCCCAGAGGCCGATGCGGCCCACGCTCAGGCGCTCGTCGAAGGCGAAGGCCTTCAGGTTCTGGCCCCGCGCCTCGGCACCCGGCGCCACGAGCTCGCCCAGCGCCACCATCACGATCACCACGACCAGTCCGCCCTGCATGACCCAGGACAGGAAGGTGAACAGGGTCACCCCGGAGGCGCGCATCGCGGTGAGCTCGCTGTTCGACGCCAGGTTGCCGAGCCAAAGCAGCCCGCCGAGCAGGGCCGCCGTCGGCACCAGTTCGTACACGCGCCGCGGCAGCGTGAGCAGGACGTAGGCCAGGGCCTCAAAGAGCCCGTAGGTTCCGCGGCCGAGGTCGCCCAGCTCCCCGATCAGGGCAAAGACCACGTCGAGCGTCACCAGCAGCAGCAGCGCGAACAGGGTGCCGATCACCACCTGCGCGATCACGTAACGGCCCAGGATGGTGGTCATGCGAAACGCATCCGGATCTGGTGCACCAGATCCTTCGACAGGGACAGGCGCCACGAGAACCAGCCCCAGGCTGCCAGCGGAATCAGGTGCACCCACCAGAGACCCAGCCAGGTCGGCGTGATCCCGTCCGCAAGCCAGGATTTGCCGAGGATCAGGAAGTTCGCGTACGCGACGTAGACGAGAATGGCCACCGGCACGCGCGCGAAACGGCCGCTGCGCGGAGGCATGAGGCCGAGCGGCAGCACCGCGAGAGCGAGCATCAGAACCGAAACCGGAAGCGCGATGCGCCATTCGATTTCGGCACGGAAAGGCGCCTGGTGACGCTGGGCCCAAAGCTCGCCTATCGGCAGCCCATCCAGGCTCCGGCGCGGCGGCGCCGCCGCCGGGTCCGGGACCGACATGCGCAGGCGTTGGAATTCCAGCAACTGAAAGGCGCCCTCTCCGGGCACCCCGACATACCGGTGTCCGTCTTCCAGCACGAGGAAGCGCCGGTCGCCTTCCACTTCCGCGAGCCCGCGCCGGGCAACCGTCACCTGGGCTTCCCCGGCCTTTTCGTCGTATATGAAGACGTTCAGCAGCATCTCGCGATCGGGGCTGAAACTTTCCGCAAAGAACACCTGCTGACCCACCTTCGAACGCAGGAAGCGGCCCGGCGTGATACCGACCAGATCCGAGCGTTGACCGGCCTGATCGCGCAACTGGTCCACCCAGTGTTCGATGCGGGGAACCACCGCCGACATCATGATGGCCAACAGCACGGCGGCGGGCGCCGCAACGATGAAGATCGCCTTGTAGATCCGCGCGAAGGAGACCCCACCGGCCTGCATCGCGATCAGTTCGCTATCCCGCTGCAACCGGCCGAGCACGAAGAGGAAAGCGAGAAACAGTGCCACCGGCCAGAACAGCAGCAACGCCCGGAACGAACCCAGGGCCACCAGCGTCGGCAGGATATCGATGGGAATTTTCCCCTCGGCGACGTCCCCCAGAGTACGGCCCAGTACCCCGCCAATGATGACCAGCAGCATCAGTGCGGTGACGGCGCCCTGGGAGACCACGAATTCGCGCGCCAGAAACCGCTCGATCACGTTCGGACGGATCATCCGGCGGGCCCCCGCAATGCGCCCGGTCGGCGCCGTGAAATCATCACGCTCCGGTGCGTCATCTTGGTGGCTTCGTCACACACGCTGCTAAGATTACCGATCATTTCTCTTCCCGTCCCGGGGGCCTGCAATGAAATTCTCGGTTACCGCCGCTCCGATCACCCAAGACAAGGCCCGACTGCGCGTCGTGGGCGTCTTCCGCAAGCGCAAGCTGACCAGGGCGGCCGAGACCCTCGACGAAGTGCTGGACGGTGCGTTGTCCGGCACCCTGAAGGCCGGGGAATCCGACGGCGATGCCGGCAGTACCCTGCTCATCCCGGCGGCCGCGAAGGGCGTTCCCGGAACCGTGCTGCTGGGTCTGGGCCCGCGCAAGGAATACGACGCAAAGCGCGCGCGCAAGGCCTGCCGGACGATCGCCAAGCTGCTGACCGAGCGGCCGGGTGATTCGGCGGCGCTTGCGATCGCGGAACTGGTTCCCTCCGATCAGGATCTGCGCTGGCTGGTGCGTACCCTGGTGGCCGCGCTCGGCGACGCCGCGTACCGCTTCGACGCCTACAAGGGCAAGGAGGACGTGCAGCCGGTCCGCCTGCAGCGTGTCGACCTGCATGTGAACGAAGACCAGCTCGAGGACGCCCGGCAGGCCTGCCAGCAGTCCGAGGCGATCGTCGCCGGTTCCAACCATGCGCGTGACCTCGGGAATACGCCGCCGAACGACCTGTATCCGGAGGCCCTGGCCGAATCGGCACTGGAGCTGGCGAAGCAGCACCGCAAGCTCAAGGTCACCGTCCTGGACGAGAAGGATCTCGAGGAACTCGGTGCGAACGCCATCCTGGCCGTGGGGCGCGGCTCGGAACACCCGCCGCGCCTGGTGGCCCTGGACTACCGTGGCGCGGGCAAGGGTGAGGCCCCGATCGTGCTGGTCGGCAAGGGAATCACCTTCGACACGGGCGGCATCTCGCTCAAGCCGGGCGACGCCATGGACGAGATGAAATACGACATGTGCGGTGCCGCCACCGTGCTCGGCGTGATGAAGGCCGTGGCGGAGCTGAAGCTTCCGCTGAACGTCGTCGGCGTGGTCAGCAGTGCCGAGAACATGCCCGACGGGCGCGCCTCGCGCCCGGGAGATATCGTCAAGACCCTGTCCGGCCAGACCGTCGAAATCCTGAACACCGACGCCGAAGGCCGACTGGTTCTCTGTGACGCGCTGACCTGGGTCGAGCGGTTCAAGCCGAAAGCGGTGATCGACATCGCCACCCTCACCGGCGCCTGCATCGTCGCGCTGGGCCACCAGACCAGCGCGGTGCTCGGGAACGACGCCGACCTGATCGACGCGCTGAAGAAAGCCGGTACCGCCAGCCACGACCGCGCCTGGGAACTGCCCCTCTGGGAGGAATACCAGGAACAGCTCAAGAGCAACTTCGCGGACATGGCCAACATCGGTGGGCGTCCTGCAGGCACGATTACCGCGGCCTGCTTCCTGGCCCGCTATGCCGAGAACTACCCCTGGGCACACCTGGACATCGCCGGCGTGGCCTGGAAGAGCGGCAAGGAAAAAGGCGCCACCGGCCGACCGGTTCCACTCCTGATGCAGTACCTGCTCGACCAGGCCAACGCGAAGTAGCGGGCGCGTGACGCGGGTCGACTTCTACCTGCTGTCCGCACGCGAGGAACGTGCGCGCCGGCTGTTCGCCTGTCGACTGGCACGCAAGGCCTTCAGCCTGGGGCACCGGGTCCACATCCACACACCCGACGGCGACACCACGCGGGATCTCGATGCGCTCCTGTGGACCTTCGAGGGCACATCCTTCCTGCCGCACGGTACCGACGTGAACGACCCGGACAGCCCCGTCACCGTGCACGCGTCCGATGTACCGGAAGATCGCTGCGACGTCCTGATCAACCTGGCACCGTCGATCCCCGAGTATTTCGGACGCTTCGAGCGCATCGCCGAAGTGGTGGGCGGGGGCGACACCGAGCGCGCGGCCGGACGGGAACGGTACCGTTTCTTCAGGGAACGAGGTTATCCACTGCAGCATCACGACATCGGCGACTGAACCCCCTGTCCCGTCCGATACGGGGTCCACTCCGGGAGCCTCCATGAAGATCGCCATCCTGCAACACATGCCACACGAGGATCCCGGTGCACTGGCCGAATGGATTCGCTCCCGGGCACATCGCGCCGAGACGCGGCCGCTGTACGCCAACCCGGCATTGCCCTCCCCCGACGAGTTCGACGGCCTGATCGTGCTGGGCGGCAGCATGAGCGTGCACGACGGCGAACGGCACGCCTGGCTTGTGCCGGAACGCGCGCTGATCCGCGCCGCGCTGGCGGCCGGGAAGCGGGTGGTCGGTATCTGCCTGGGCGCCCAGCAACTCGCTCATGCACTGGGCGCGAACGTGGTGCCCAACGCGGAACGCGAAGTGGGCTTCTGGCCCATCCGGCGCACCGGCAACGCCCTGCCCTTACCCGTCGAAGTCCCCGCCTGCCACTGGCATGGCGAGACCTTCGAGCTGCCCGCGGGCGCACGGCTGCTGGCGGAGAGCGAGGCCTGCCGAAACCAGGTGTTCGTCACCCGCGACGGGCTCGGGCTGGGCCTGCAGTGCCATCTCGAGGCCACGCCGGAATGGGTCGACGCCTGCTGCACCCAGGACGCCGGCTATCTGGTCCCCGGCCCGTGGATGCAGGATGCCGCGCGGCTCCGCGCGGAGCGAAAGGCCTACGGTCCGATGCACGAAGCCCTGTTCGACCTCCTCGATGCCTTCTTCGCCCCCGCCCGCCAGGAGCGTCGTGGCAACGCCGCCGACAGCACCGCTTCCTCGATCGAGACGGGGGCACCGGGCTGAAGGAATGAAACCCCCGCGCGCCTCCTCTCCGCACCGGAGAAGCCGTACCCCAGAACCTCGTTCCGCTATGATGACAGCCCCGCTTCCAACCCGGTTCCGCCCATGATGCTCGGATCCCCCGGCGCCCCGGGCGCCACTCGCCTGATGCTGCTGGGTTCGGGAGAGCTCGGCAAGGAAGTCGCCATCGAGGCGCAGCGTTTCGGCGTCGAGGTCATCGCCGTCGATCGCTACGCGGGCGCACCCGCGATGCAGGTGGCCCACCGCAGCCACGTGATCAACATGCTCGACGGGCAGGCCCTGGCCGCGCTGGTCGCCCAGGAGAATCCGACGCTGATCGTGCCCGAGATCGAAGCGATCGCGACGGCGACACTCGTCGAACTGGAACGCCAGGGGCGATGCGTGATCCCCACCGCCCGCGCGGCGCACCTGACGATGAACCGCGAGGGGATCCGCCGCCTGGCTGCGGAAGAACTGGACTTGCCCACCTCGCCCTATCGTTTCGCCGATGACGAGGCCGGCTATCGCGAGGCCGTGGCGCAGATCGGGCTCCCCTGCGTGGTCAAGCCGGTGATGAGTTCTTCCGGCAAGGGCCAGAGCGTCGTGCGCGACGAAGCCGGGATCCTGCTCGCCTGGAACGACGCCCAGCAGGGCGGACGCGCGGGGTCGGGACGCGTCATCGTCGAGGGCTTCGTCGACTTCGACTACGAGATCACCCTGCTGACACTGCGCCACGGGGATCACACGAGCTTCTGCGCCCCGATCGGGCATCGTCAGGTCGACGGCGATTACCGCGAATCCTGGCAGCCGCATCCGATGACCGAGACCGCGCTGGCCCGGGCGCAGGACATCGCCCGGGCGGTCACCGGGAACCTCGGCGGCCGGGGGATTTTCGGCGTGGAACTGTTCGTGCGCGGCGAACAGGTGTGGTTCAGCGAAGTCTCGCCGCGTCCGCACGATACCGGCATGGTCACCCTGATCTCGCAGGAACTCTCGGAATTTGCGCTGCACCTGCGCGCGATCCTGGATCTGCCGGTACCCGAAATCCGGCTTGTGGGCCCCTCGGCGTCCGTTGCCTTGCTCGCCGAAGGCCGTTCACGGGACATCGGCTTCGAGGGTCTGGACGCGGCCCTCGGCGAATCCGATACGGCGCTGCGGCTGTTCGGAAAGCCCGAGGTCGACGGCCGGCGGCGGGTGGGCGTCGCGCTCGCCCGCGGGGAGACCCTGGAACGGGCGCGCGAAAAGGCCCTGCGGGTCGCCGGTGCCGTGCACATCCGGCTGCCCCCGACTCCCTGACCTGTCCCGGCCTTCGCCGGCGGCCCCGGAAGCCGGTCGCACCGTTTCAGGGCACTCGCGTGCCCTGGTAAAGGGCATACCGGGGGGGCGGCGACCGTGAATCCCACCCCGGAAACGATAACCGGCTGAAAACGGGTGGCCTTCAGGAGTGGCAAGGGTCTTGCTTGGGTTACGACCAGGCATGGGAAGTTCGGGACCCGAGAGGGTCGCGTCTCCTCACCGAAATGATG
>Ga0207796_1000675_pt1 | contig 12958 bp, 6 predicted proteins | sample Pon1CUnioCityCA_6_FD_187274 | JGI IMG/M metagenome (GOLD analysis project Ga0207796, IMG submission 187274) | Marine sediment microbial community from Union City, CA, USA - Pond 1C Sediment 1 (SPAdes) | ecosystem: Environmental > Aquatic > Marine > Intertidal zone > Salt pond sediment ...
ATTTGGATTTCAAATGCGAAAGATAAACCTCCACATCCATCAATTCTTCATACCCGATACCTACAAGCCAGTCGACAGGAGGCAATTAAACGACAGCGCCGCTTACTTCTTGGGATAGGAGCAGCGCTTGTCGTCACTATTCTACTAGGAATTATTGCTCTAATTAATGGCCAGCGTGCCACTAGGAATGCCATTAGTCTGTCAACTCAAGTGGTTGTTGCGATTAATGCAGAGGCAACGGCAAAACAGGAATCCAATTATCGCTCTACTCAAAGGAGTATTGCTGAAGAACAAAAAGTTATAGCGGATGAGCAACGTGATATTGCTCTTACGCGACAACTCATGGCTGAGGCACTTAACACGATCGATAAAGGTTATGACTTGGCACTTCTTCTCAGTCTGGAAGCTAATAATCTTGCCAATGGAGCATATTGGGCTAACGCAAATTTGTTCGAGGTTTTGCTTGCAAACTCCCGTCTTATTACATTTGTCCGAGGTCACACTAATGATGTCCGTAGTGTGGCATTCAGTCCTCGCGGAACAATCTTAGCCTCTGCAAGTATGGATAACTCCATAATTCTCTGGGATGTGAGCACTCCCCAAACGCCAAAAATGCTTGGAAAACCAATAATAGGTCATTCAAATGCAGTTACCTGCATAAGCTTTAGCCCGGATGGGAAGATTTTAGCATCAGGAAGTTCTGATCAAACAATAATTCTTTGGGATATCAGTGATCCATTGAGTGTTAATCAATTGGGAATAGCATTATCTGGTCACACTGACACCATCTCAAGCATAGCATTTAGCCCCAATGGGAAGATAATTGCATCGGGGAGTTGGGATAATTCCATCCGGCTTTGGAATGTCAGTAACCCAGACAATCCCAGACTTTTCACCCAACCGATAGAAAATAATTCACGAGTTGTAAGTATCGCATTTAATCCTGACGGAAACTTACTGGTATCAGGAAATGATGACGGCAGCCTTAATCTGTGGGATATCACCACAGCTAATGCCATTAAAAGAATTGGCCAGCCACTATTAGGCCACAGTAGTTATGTGACAAGCACAGCGTTCAGCCCAAATGGACAGATTTTAGCCTCAGGAAGCAGTGATAGAACCGTCATTTTATGGGATATCAGCACACCAGAGAAACCTAATCCAATTGGTGAACCACTTATTGGTCATTTGGATTATGTATGGAGTGTAGCCTTCAGCCCAGATGGGGATATGCTCGCCTCTGGGAGTAATGACAGTACTATCTTTTTGTGGGATCTAAGTGCGCCAGATATGCCAAAACAATTTGATAAACCTTTGACTGGGCATTCAAACAGTGTCATGAGTGTGGCTTTTAGCCCGAATGGGGATATTTTAGCATCAGGAAGTTCAGATAGTAATTTGATTATGTGGGATATTAGCAGTGAAAATAGAAAAAACTCTCTTGTCAAACCAATGACAAAACACACGGATGAGGTTTACAGTTTGGCTTATCGACAAGATGGTCAGATACTAGCATCGGGCGGTCGGGATTTATCCATAATCCTTTGGGATGTCAGTAACCAAGGAAATCCAAAACAACTAGGACAGCCTTTGACAGGACACTCAAAAACCGTTTATAGCTTAGCTATCAGCCCGGATGGGAATATTTTAGCATCAGGTAGTTCAGATAGCACCATAATTATATGGGATATCAGTAACCCACAAACCCCAAAACAACTAGGTTCACCTCTTAATGGACATTTGGATACTGTCTCTGCTTTAGCATTCAGTCCAGATGGTAAGATTCTCGCTTCAGGTAGTTGGGACAAGACTATCCTCCTTTGGGATCTCAGTTCACCTGATGATCCCAAGATGGTCTGTCAACCGTTAACAATTCATTCGGATTACATTTGGACTATTCGCTTTTCTCTAGATGGGAAAATGATGGCATCAGGAGGTGCTGATGATTCAATTATCTTATGGAATATTAGCATCCCCCAAGCCACGGAAATAATTGGCAAGCCGTTATCCGGTCACAGTGATGATGTTCTTGGAGTAAGCTTTAGCCCAGATGGGAAGCTACTTGCTTCGGGTAGTTGGGATACCAAAATTCTTATATGGGATATCACCGCACCAGAGGAACCCAAAACCATTGGACAACCGTATTCTAGTTCCTCAAGTAGTGTTTCAAGTATTGCCTTTAGCCCAAACGGAAACTTTCTAGCCTCAGGCGACTCAGAAGGAAATATTATGCTTTGGAATATCGACTCAGAACAATTGCTCAGACCATTCGGACAGCCACTGAGAAGTCATACAGATATTGTCAGGAGCTTAGTTTTCAATTACGATGGGCAAACTCTGGCATCTGGTAGTTTTGATAACACCGTAATACTCTGGGATTTAAGCTTAGAGTCTTGGGAATCCACTGCTTGTTCTATTGCAGGCCGTAATTTTACAATGGAGGAATGGAATTCCTTCCTGCCATTTACCACTTATGAAAAAGTCTGTTCTCAATTCCCTTGATATGTGACCTGACCCCAAAAACACATATGAATCTTTGAAAGTATTCTTTAAATCTGGAATCAAAAATGGCAAGAGAATAAAGTTACATCAAAGAGCATCGCCTTTGCTCAAGAAGTGTTTTGATCCTAGAAATCGTAATATTCTTAAAATGGGCGTCGAGAGATTCTACCCTGGAGCAAAGCGGAACCCCCGAAGCATATCGGAGGTGGGCGAAGGGTATTCGAAGTCGATTAAAAGAAAAAAGCGGGCGACGAGATTCGAACTCGCGAATGTCAGCTTGGAAGGCTGATGCCTTACCACTTGGCCACGCCCGCATTAAGCCTTCTTATTTTACGCGAATCAGATCATCTGGTCAATAAGGATCCCACAAAGCTGTTCTTTTGCGCTATGATTATTTGAACAACTTTGGAGACCTTTATGAAACAATTGATCAAGAGAAATATTTTTTTCTTCTATTTAATAATAACCTTTTCGATTTCCTGGTTCGGCTGGTTTATCCTGATTACAACTGGAAAGGAACCTGGCTTTTTTAATTTTTGGAAACTTCTAGCAGCTTTCGGACCAAGTCTGGCAGGCTTGCTGTCAATCATTTTCAAGTCAGGTAAGGACGGTTTACAAAAACTTTGGCGGCAGCTAATTTTTTGGCGTGTCCCTTGGCAATGGTATGCTATTAGTTTGGCTGGGCCACCCCTTCTTATGCTGATAGCCTTAGGCATCCATATACTGTTAGGTGGGGAAGGTTTGATTTTTAATGACCCCACCGAACTTTATCGTGTAATCCCTGTTTTCCTACTAGTTTTCTTTTTTAGCGTCCTGGGTGAAGAAATCGGTTGGCGAGGATTCACCCTACCCTTTCTCCAGGAGCGATTCAATGCCATGCAGAGCAGCGTAATCCTGGGTTTTATCTGGGCGTTATGGCACCTACCACTTTGGTGGATTCCAGGAGATTTCCACCAACAACTTCCCCTGATCTGGTTTATTATCCAGACCATGACGATCACAATCCTTTACACTTGGATCTTCAATGCCACTGATGGCAGTTTGTTGATCATCCTGCTTCTGCACACGGCTAGCAATACAGCTTTTGGGGTGCTGCCAATGCTACCTGAAACAGCAAATGGTTCGACTCGTCCAGCGTGGATTCTTGATATCCTCCTGATATTAGCCACTGGACTAATCATTGCCCTGAACGGGGGAGAAACTTTAAGTCAAAATCGTAGTGCCTAACTCTCCCTTAAATAACACTCACCTAATCTTAACCAATCTATTTACTATCTTTCAATGCCTCCTGCAGCAGTTCACGGGTTAACTGTGGGTCCGCTTTGCCGCGTGTCTCCCGCATCACCTGACCGATAAACCAGCTCAGCAACCCCTCCTTGCCCCCTCGGTAGCTGCTGACCTCCGCCGGGTTTGCCGCCAGCAGCCGGTCAATCACAGCCTGTAAGGCGGAATCATCACTGACCTGGGCTAACCCCTCTTCTGCCACAATAGCTCCCGGAGCCATGCCGGTTTCTTGCACCTTCGCCAGTACCGCTTTGCCAGTAGCATTGTTGATCGTCCCATTGTCAACCAATTTAATCACCTGCGCCAGGTGTTCCGGGGTCAGGATGAGCTCATTCGCTGCAATGCCCAAATCGTTGAGCATCCTGAGGATCTCGTTCATAATCCAATTGGAGACCACTTTGGGGTCCCCTCCGTAAGCGCTAACCGCGCGCTCAAAATATTCCGAGATCGGCCGATCCGAGGTGAGAATATCGGCATCATATTCTGGCAGGTCATATTCTTCCATGAAGCGTGCCCGACGCTCAAGGGGTAATTCAGGTAAAGACTCGACAATTTCATCCCGCCATTCCGCAGTCAGTTCAATCGGGAGCAAATCCGGCTCTTTGAAATAACGATAGTCAGCCTCAGTCTCCTTGGAACGCATTTTGGTCAACCGCTGATGGGCATCGTCCCAATCCAGGGTCCAGGCTCTCACCCTCCCACCGGATTCCACCAACGCCACCTGGCGCTCGATCTCCTTATTAATTGCTGTTCGCACCGCTTCAATCGAGTTGACGTTCTTGATTTCTGTCTTGGTGTTGAGCGCCGTGCTCCCCACCGGGCGAATGGAAACGTTGGCATCGCAGCGCAGGTGTCCCTTTTCCATATTCGCTTCGGATACACAAAGCCAGCGCAACAATTGCCGCAGCCGGATCAGGTATTGTGCAGCTTCATCGGCTGATCGCAGGTCCGGCCCGGTCACCATTTCAACCAGGGGGACGCCGCAGCGGTTGAAATCCACATAACGCACACCCTTTTCATACTTGGTCTTGCCGGCATCTTCTTCCAGGTGCAGCTTGGCGATATTCACCCTCCGAATACCCCCATCCGGCATTGGCAGGTCCATGTAGCCGCCACGCCCCAAAGCCAGATCGTATTGTGAAATCTGGTAACCTTTGGGCAGGTCAGGATAGAAATAGTTCTTGCGGTCAAAATAGGATGTCAAGCGAATTTCCGAATGCATTGCGGCGGCTAGAAGGGCACCTTTACGGACAGCGGCTTCATTCAAAACGGGCAGAACGCCCGGTAAGCCGGTGCACACCGGGCAAATGTTGGTGTTGGGTGGATCCTCCCATGAATCCGCCTTGCAGCCACAAAAGATCTTGGTGGTGGTGTTTAATTGGATATGTGTTTCCAGGCCAATGATGGCCTCATATTCCGTCATGATGATGTCCCCTTTCCAGCTTTTAGAACTTCTGGCTGCACCTGACGCCAAGCCGCATCTGCCGTCCCCAATTCAAAGGCATAACCTGCCCTGAAGAGGATTTCTTCCTTGAAATCTTGTGCTAATAATTGAACCCCAATCGGCAAACCCTCACCATCCAGTCCGGCGGGGATGGAAATACCCGGGATACCTGCATGATTTGCGGGCACGGTCAACTGGTCTGCATACTGCATCAATACCGAATCCCCATACACATCCCCCATCTTGAAAGCCGTGGTGGGTGTGGTGGGTGTGAGTAGCGCATCCAGCCGGTAGGTGCCTTCCGGATCAAAGGCGGCGTCAAAATCGGAACGAATCATAGAGCGCACCTGCAGGGCACGTTGATAATACTGCTCGCTGTACTGTGCCGCGCTCACATACATCCCCATTAAAATACGCAGCTTCGGTTGCAAACCAAAGCCCTCCGCACGTGTCTTACGGTACATCTCCCGCAGGTCCTCAAAATCAGACTCGGTGCGATAGCCGTATTTCACGCCGTCAAAGCGGTGCAGGTTCGAGGCGGCTTCTACACGGCTGATCACAAAATATGCCGGGATGCCGTAGACCATGTTCGGCATAGGAACTCCCTCCACGATCTCCACCCCCTGTTTTGCCAGCACCTCCGCCGCACGCAGTGTGGCTTCTCGAATCTCGACAGGCAGGGATTGTTTCCTGAATTCTCCTGTCTCGGGGTCGGGAAATGTGATCTGCATGTAATCTGGTGATAAACCAATACGCATCCCCTCCACGCCTCGATCAAGGCTTTCCAGGTAATCTGGGACGGTCACTCGAGCCGCTGTACTGTCCCGTCGATCTGCACCTGACATCACCGAGAGCATCAACGCCGCATCACCCACATCACGTGCCACTGGGCCCGGGCAGTCCAGCGAGGAGCCAAAGGCGATCAGCCCATATCGGGAGACACGCCCGTAAGTCGGCTTGAGCCCCACAACCCCGCAAAAGGCAGCCGGCTGGCGGATGGAACCCGCCGTATCCGTACCGAGGGAGAGCAAGGCTTCCCCTGCTGCCACCGAAGCTGTTGATCCACCCGAGGAACCGCCGGGCACACGCGAGGTGTCCCAGGGATTACGTGTAGACGGTTGGAAGGCAGAGGACTCCGTTGATGAACCGTAGGTGAATTCATCCAGGTTGACCTTTCCCAGCGTGATTGCGCCAGCACTCTCCAACCTTTCGACAGGGGTTGCCGTATATGGGGCGATGAAATTCGCAAGGATGCGAGAGGCTGCGGTGGAGGGTGTATCTTTGACACAAAAGATATCTTTGACCGTTATGGGGACCCCCGACAGGGGGCCAAGGCGCTCGCCCGCCTTAACCCTGGCATCAATGGCTTTTGCCTGTTGGTAGGCACGCTCCTGGGTCAATGTGATGAAGGCATGTACTTTGGTGCGATCCTCATCCGTGGGGTCCCCATCATCCAGAGTTCCGGGTCGGCCATCCACGGTGTTGATGTGTTCCAGGGCTGCTTCTAGCAACTCTACAGCCGAGAGCTCCCCATTTTGGATTTTTTTTGCAATTGCAAGGGCAGAATCATTTAATATCGACATGATCGCTACTCCAGCTCCGTGTGGGGGATATCTGGGACAATAAAATAGCCATCTTCCACCTGGGGTGCCTGGGCCAGGATGTCTTCGGGGTTGTCACAGGGTTCCCAAACATCCTCGCGCAGAGCCGGCTTTCCTTGAGTTGTATACGTCACACCATGAGAAGCCAAGGGGACTTCTGGGTCAATGGGAACGGCTTCCAGTTGATGAATAGCTTTCAACTGGTTGTTCAGCTCCCGCCTCAGATAGTCCGCTTCCTTTGGATCAAAAGCGAAGGCTGCTAATTCCACTAAGTGTTCAAAGAGTTCAGGAGTGATTTCATCGGTCATGTTTTTGTATCCAGGTTATCGTTTACGGGTTAATTCTGCTGATATATGATACCTTAATCTATGTCTATAGGTGAATTGTGAATAGCCCCTTTCAACTAGAGGGATTTCATAATTGGGGTGATTAAGGAAATGTGTACTTTATTTGTTATTCGGAAACAGCTCCCTTCCTACCTCGTGGGATCGCAAAGCGTTGACATAGCGCTCTTAGGTTTTATACCCGTTGCTTACATGTTGAAAAACAAGCATACAATTGAGGCTTTTTTGATGAATGACCAGATATTTATTTAATCACCAAAGGTTAATTCTCTTTGACAAATTTTTCCCCTAACCACTCAAGCACAACAAAGGCTTCCTTTAGATCAGCCGTATCAAACCCCTCCGTGAACCAATTGTAGACTTCTGACAACACCTGAAAGGCTTCCTCAACTCGACCCTGGCTTCCCCACAAGCGTGCCAGACTGGTTGCAGCACGCAGTTCAAGGGTTTTCGCATTTTGATGTCTTGATATTTGGAGCGATTGTAAAAAACATCTTTCAGCTTTTTCTATGTCATTTCCTGTTTCCATCAGTTCCCCCTTAATACGTGACACTTCAGACTCGTAAAACCGCTCATCTGTTTCGGTTATAAAATCCTCAGCAGATTGCTGCATTTTCTCAGCCTGGCTCACCTCGGCCAAGCTCAAATTTCCCTCAGCAATCAGAACAAAATAGAATGACAGCATTGAGTGGTTACCCATTTCCTGATAAGCCTCAACACTCCGCCACATTTCCGCCAGGCCAGCGACTTTTTCTCCTTTTTGAAAGCGATAAAAACCCTCAAGAAATTGAAAATTGACAGCATAGATAGCCCCTGGATACTGATCTAATAAGGAACGACATGATTGAAGAAGCATTGGAACATTTTGTGTTTTCTTCATCAACAACAACAAAAAGGTTGTCATGATCTGAGCCAGCAACTGATTAGCCGGGTCGTCCAATCGCTTACTCAGGTCAAGAGCCTCCTGACATCGAAGGATTCCTTGATCCGGATAACCAAGTAACCAGAGGTCCCAGGCACTCCAAATCCTGCTGGCAACTCCCGGATCGTTTCCATATCTAAACCGCAAATTTTGATGCTTTTGGGGATCGTAAAAATTGACCATATGCATTAATCTAAATAATGATTCCTCAAATTTTCCCAACAAGAACTTAAGGAATCCATACCCCCAATCACATAAGCTAAAATACAATGGATCGCCACTCATTTTCGCTAATCGATCTGCCAATTCAAGCACTTCAAGTGTTTGTTTGTACTCTGCCCGCAATCCATAATATTGTGTTAGTGTATGCATTGTGGGAAACATTGTAATTTTTAAAGGAAGGATATCCAAAAGTTCCACAATACGGTTGCTGACAACATTTAACTCTGGCGATGCAAAACCACTCTTAAACATCAAAGGGACACTCAGATTCATTAATAGTTCAATTTCCTGGTTATTTCTATCTTCAGATTCCAGTTGCTGATCTACTATCGCCAGGGCTTTCTTAAAATGACCAATCGCATCATCGTAGCTTGAAAACAGAATGGCTCTTTTACCAGCCATGTTATGGTACGAAATCGCTTTATTAGGAAGTCCTGCACGTTCAAAATGAATTGCCAGGGAAATTGAGATCTCATCAAGAACACCCTGATAGCACACTTCCATGGCTCTGCCGACTTTTTCATGCAATCCAGCTCGCTCAACCACATCAAGATGGGAGTAAAGATATTTTTGAAACAAAATATGGCGAAACCGGTAGCGAGAAAGCCGATGACCATCAACCCGCTTGCTGCTGGCCCCCTTGACCAATTTATATTGGTGATCAAGCCTCTGACGAAATTTTGCTAATACTTGTTCTTCATCCTTTCCCTGCACCATAGCAACAACTTCAGCAGTGAACCGTTCCCCTTCCACACTGGCAGTTTTTAACAGCTCGAATAAATCTCTAGGCAGATGATCAAGTCGCTCTTTAATGGCAGCCTCAATCCTTGAAGGTAGATAATCCCAATCCAGAGATTCAGAAGCCACCAACTTGCCATTTTTATTTTTCCTGATATCGCAGCGTTCCTTCATACTAAACAATATTTCGACCGTATACAGCGGGTGACAGCTCGTATACTGGAAAAGTTTTTCTCTGAATGCTTCACTCAATAAGTTGGGCTCCTGGTCAAGGTAGGCATCGATGAACCGCCGATCGATAAGCTCATCCAGATCCATCAGGATATCTCCATGACGTAAACGCAGTTCATTGATCATTTCGTTCATAGAGGGGATTGCCGAAAATTCACTTGAATTCTCTTCCATTGGACGGAAGGATCCAAGAAGCAAGATGCGTTTATTGGATATCCCCCTGGAGAGATGGAAAAACAATCCCAAAGACGACTGATCTGCCCACTGCAGGTCATCAATAAATAAAATCAGCGGGACCTGGCGAGATATCCCATCTACTGCACGGTCATACTGCTGCCAAAAGGCTTCCATGGTTGCTGGAGATTTTTCATATTCACGATCAAGGATTGTTTGTAATCTGAGTAACCAGGCAGGTTGATCCTTGAGGACATGGGAAACCCGCTGAAAGAGTGAATGTCCAGAAACAAAGGTCCCAATGAGGGCAGGGCTCTTTTCCACTAAAACTTGTGCACAAGGCACAGCCAGCCGCCACAGGCGGCGCGCATGGTCATGGGTGATCGATCCGGATTCCCAGCGATGTTCCACCTGTCCACTCAACATTTCTAATACTTCCCTGAAAGGCAGGAATGGGTCACCTGAACCGAAGTAAGCATGGCTGTTTCCCCAGGCGGCTGCCAAAGCGGGATGTTGATCCAATGCCTGGTAAATAAATTCGTGAATTAATGCCGTTTTGCCTTGTCCAGGGCTGCCTGTCACGAGAAGGACCTGACCCTCGCCTTCCATAGCTTTGTTTAAAGCCGAGTGCAATCGTCTTAAGGGCGCTTCACGACATACAAAGGTGGGACGCTCATAAGGCAAGGATTCTGAGGGAAGAAAGAACTGCGGAGGCGTTTTTGGCAATGGTAAATCCTCATCCCGAATCAGCTTATATAATTGCCGGGTTGTTGAGCTGGGTTTGATTCCCAAATTAGCTTTTAACGCCTGACGACAGGATTCATACTGAGCCACAGCAGCACTGCGCTGGCCTATATAATATAAACAGCGCATGAGTTGGCGATGGGCTTCTTCACGCCATGGTTCCAATTCAATTTGCTTTTCATTAAAGATAATGGCGCTTGCGTAGTCTCCAATAACTTCAAAATCATCCGCCAGTTGGTGAAAAACCTGGTAAGCCATACGGCTAAATCGCTCCCGCTTTAACACGATCCATTCTTCAAAGGATATGCTGTCAGGGATGGCAAAACCTTCTAAAAAGCGACCTTCATAATAGCTTGCAGCCTTCCGCAAGCTGTCCAAATCCAGTGGGTTTCCCTCAGCCAACTGGAAATAATGCTTAAAAATATTGACATCAACTTTGCAGTGGCTTTGGCAATTGAATTGAATTGTCTGGGGGGTGATAATCAAGTATGGGGGCTGGGCATCACGATCACCCATCACCTTGCGAAGATTGGATAAGGCGTACCGCAGGTTGGAAAGGGCGTTGGTTTCTGGAATTTCAGGCCAGAGTAGGGCGGATAATTTTCTGCGCTGGTGTGGGTGCTCTGCCTCTACAGTAAGATAAGCCATTAAGGCGCGCACTTTGTTCGATTCAAAATTGGTCAGAGGTGATTCGCCCCGCTTGATCTGCAGTGAACCCAACAAACGGATATCCAGTTGTTCCATCCCCGCCTCGCTGGTTATGCGAAAACTTATCTTTGGAAGTACGTGTATTATACAATAATTTATTGTTTAAAGAAATCACATTGCCTCCCCACGATTTCCCCACGCTGGCTTGGTAGAGTAAATAGAGAATGCTCCCTTCGAAAGGAAGACATAAAACCATTATTTTTATTTTCAGGAGTTAACAAGAAGATGAAAAGAATGTCGTTGCTTTTAATAGTAAGTATGTTAATCATCACAGCCTGTGATTTGAATAAACCCAATAACAAAACTTTCCCGGTTATCACGCGTGAGAATGTGGGTTCATTAACCCAAGTCAGTTCTTACGAGAATAAATGGATTGCTGAGATGGCATGGATGTCAGATGGATTATCAATCGCCGCTTGTTGTGATGTCTCAGGACAGATTTTTATCATCGACTCACAAACATTAGAAGCTAATAAAATGAATATTTCACAAAAATATTATTCTCACCACCTCGCTGTCAGCCCGATAGACAATCTGGTCGCGATCATCACAGGAGAGTTTCAGCATGTGGAAATTTGGAAGGTCGAACCCCAAGATCTGTTAATGACCCTGGGTGATAGAGAGAATGAATTTATTGATGTCGTATCCTTCAGCCCTGATGGGAAGCTCATCGCCACAGGTGGTTGGGATTTCCTTGGAATTTATAAGCCAACAGTGATTCTTTGGGATCTAACAACGGGTGAAAGGGTCAAGGAAATTAATTTAGTTAATGTCGGTGGTGCGCCTGGTTGGGATCAATTCATTAAAAACCTTGCTTTCAGTCCCGATGGCAAGCAGCTGGCTGCCCTGGCTTGGGACCGGTCAGTACACCTTTGGAACATCAAAAAAGGGCGTATCGAAATGATCTTGCCAAAGGAAGAAGGTGATATTCAACACTCGGCTTTAACATTCAGTCCAAAGGGCAATCTTCTGGCTGTTGGCAATGGCCCCTTCACAAATAACCTACGCATACTTGATATTAACAGCGGTGAGATTGTATTCAACCTCAAAAAACCTAAGGGGGTTGTTAGAAGTGTCTCCTTCAATCCCGATGGCACCCTCATTGCTGCATGTTTGAACAGCGCTGTGCACCTGTGGGATATAGAATCGGGTGATCTGTTAACTGTACTAGATACACCGCCAATATCGAGTATTGCCTTCAACCAGGAGGGTACATTGTTAGCAACGACTGGGCGTTCCGATGGCTTACATTTATGGGGTTTGCCAGTTCGTTAATATGACAAACGAGACAAAAACCTCTGGGAGAATTCTCACGCCCTTCAAGTTGAAAAATAGGTCATGTAAAACGAAAGGAATTTAATCTATACAAAACCCATCAAGTGCTCTCATTTGTCTTAGCATTTCGTAAAATGTGTGACAAAAAAATTGGAGGTTTCATGAAACACAGATTTTATCAGCTTGCTTGTTTGAGTATTTGCTTGATTTTCATTTGCCAACAACTCAACGCATGTACGGCACTAACCTCTGATCCACCCCCACCGCGTAAAACCCCCTCTATGACTGAGGTATTACAAAGGGGTGGGGCTTTCTTAGCGATCACTTCTGCCAATGATGAAGCATGGAATGTAAAGGATCTGGATGCCATCGAAGCTATCCTCACAGAAGATATCCATTTTGTGGATGTCTCATTTGGTGACAACTTGTTAGGGAAAAAACAGGTCATAAGTATGGCTCGCAGCTTCTGTGGCATGTATCCTGACCTTCAAAGGCAAACGACAAGTCACTATATTGGCATAGAGGAAGGTATCGCATTTTACGACTATTGGGGTTGGAAATTGGGCTCAACAGAATTTACTCCTGAGGCTCCATTCGATTATATTTTTCATTTTAGAACACATGAAGATCTCATTTCATATTGGCGCTTATTTGAAGGCATTGATGTGCTAGAGTCACGTTTATTATCCGAGACAGAATCCAAAGAAATCCGGACGGCTCTCTCCTCCTACGGCTCAGCCTGGTCTTCTGGCGATTCAAAGATCGTCGC
>Ga0207796_1000676_pt1 | contig 12956 bp, 15 predicted proteins | sample Pon1CUnioCityCA_6_FD_187274 | JGI IMG/M metagenome (GOLD analysis project Ga0207796, IMG submission 187274) | Marine sediment microbial community from Union City, CA, USA - Pond 1C Sediment 1 (SPAdes) | ecosystem: Environmental > Aquatic > Marine > Intertidal zone > Salt pond sediment ...
TCTCGCCCACAGACATGCAAAAGTCCTCCGTTCATTTTTGGGGTGAACCCATGCGGGTTCGAAACCGCCTCCGACCGGCTCGAAACACGTCGTCGAGCCGGGCAGGGCCACGTGCATACTGCGTTGATTGTACCCTCTCAGCCCTGCCGAAAGTGGGCGAAAGGCCGACCCCGGGGCCGGGAGCCGCGGTTCGCGGGAATGCTCGATGAACCAAAAAAAAGCCGCCCCTGGGGGCGGCTGGTGCACGGCATTAGCCCTTGTTTACTGCTTGGACCAGGCGCTGTAGCCGTCGGTCTTGCCTGCCAGTCCGTCGTTGTAACCGGCATCGTAGGCTTCGGTCACGCGCTGCTCTTCCAGTTTCGGATTATGCAGGTAGCCGCTCTGCCAGCCCAGCACGTAGGCAGGGTCGACGCCGGCGCTTTCCATCTTCGTGGACGTTTCGTAAAGGGTCTTCTTATCCATGCCGTCTTCCTCCAAAAGTGGGTCCGCGACCGGGAGAGGCTTCACGGCCCGGGCCCCGGCTCGTCACATAAACGGGGTGCAGTATAGGGCCACGGGTCGGGCCGACGTATATCCCCATCGAGAGGGTTAACGCGTCGCGCCGCTTGCTGCACCATGCACGGTCCCAGAATCGGGCCCGCGCGATCCACGGGACGGGGACCCGCTGGCCAACCCATGACCTCCGGATCGATCATGCAATTGTCTGACGATGACCTCATGAGCCTCGAGAGCGGCATTTCGGCTTTCGAGTCCAAGCACTTCTCCCAATCGATGCAGGCGCTGTACCCGTTGGCCGAGGCGGGCCACGCGGAAGCCCAGTACCGGGTCGCGATCATGTGCCAGAACGGCCTGGGCGTGGTGCCCAAGCCGGAAGAAGCCGCCAGGATGATGCGTGCCGCGGCCGAGCAGGGCCACGCGATGGCTCAGCACGGTCTCGGGTTCATGTACATGGAAGGCGACTGCGTGGAGAAGGAACCCGCGCAGGCGGTGCACTGGTTCGAGAAGGCGGCCGAGCAGGGTTTGGCGGGCTCCAAGACCACGCTGGCCCTGATGTATGCGCAGGGGCAGGGCGTGGAACGCGATCTCGAGGCGGCGCGGCGCTGGTATATCTCGGCCGGCTTCGATCCCGCCGAGATCGAGTCGCTGTACCGCTGAGCTCGCTCGCCACGATGAGCCGTGTACGTCTGTATCGCATCGAGACCTGCCCCTACTGCGATCGGGCCGAGGCCCTGTTGAAACGGAGGGGCGTCGCGGAACACCTGGACATCATTCGTATCGACGATTCCCGCAAGGGCTTTGCGGAGATGGCCCGGTTGACCGGACAGCGCACCGTGCCCCAGGTTTTCGTCGGGGATCGTCACGTGGGCGGGTTCGACGATCTGGTCGAGCTCGACATGGACGGTGAGCTGGACGATCTGCTGGAACCCGTCCGCAACTCTTGAGGCTGCCCTCAACAACGGAATTCGGAAACATGGATTACTACCCCCTGTTCATGAAACTCACCGACCGGCCCTGTCTCGTGGTCGGCGGTGGCAATGTCGCGATGCGCAAGGTGACGCTGCTGCGCAAGGCGGGCGCGCGCGTGACCGTGATCGCACCGGAGCTTTGTCCGGAGCTGGTCGCGCTGCGGGATGCCGGGGACATCGAGTACATCGAACGCCGGTTCGAGGATGCCGACGTGGAAAACCGCGTGCTGGTCGTCGCGTCCACCGACGACGAGGACGTGAACCGTCACATCTCCGAAGTCGCGACGCAGCGTTTCGTGCCGGTGAACGTGGTGGACCGTCCGGAACTCTGCACCTTCATCACCCCGTCGATGATCGACCGCGCGCCGTTGCAGGTGGCGATCTCGACCGGCGGCGCGTCTCCGGTGCTTGCCCGGCTCATCCGTTCACGGATCGAGAGCTTCCTGCCGGCAAGCTACGGACGTCTGGCCGGGATGCTCGAGGGGTTCCGGGATCGCGCAAAGGCCGTCCTGCCCAATCCGGAACTGCGGCGCCGCTTCTGGGAGCGGCTGCTCGAGGGCCCGGTGACCGAACTCGTGCTCTCGGGCCGCGATGAAGCCGCGCACAGGATCATCGACGAGGCGCTGCAAGAGGGTCTCGATCGCCGCGATGGCGGCGGCGAGGTCTTCCTGGTCGGGGCGGGGCCGGGCGATCCGGATCTGCTGACCTTCCGTGCGCTGCGCCTGATGCAGCTGGCCGACGTCGTCGTCTACGACAACCTCGTGTCGCCGGGCATCCTCGAGCTGGTGCGCCGCGATGCCGAGATGATCTACGCGGGCAAACGCCGCAATGACCACACCCTGCCCCAGGAAGACATCAACCGGCTGCTGGTGAAACTTGCGAAGGAAGGCAACCGGGTCCTGCGCCTGAAGGGCGGCGACCCGTTCATCTTCGGGCGCGGTGGCGAGGAGATCGACACGCTGATGCAGGAAGGCATTCCGTTCCAGGTGGTGCCCGGCGTCACCGCCGCCGCGGGTTGTGCCTCCTTCGCCGGGATTCCGCTGACGCATCGAGATTATGCCCAGTCCCTTGTGTTTGCCACCGGCCACCTGAAGAATGGCACGATCGACCTGAACTGGACCATGCTCGCGCAGCCTGCCCAGACCGTGGTGTTCTACATGGGACTCCTCGGCCTGCCGATCATCTGCCGTGAACTGAAGGCGCACGGACGCCCGGGCTCGACCCCGGCGGCCCTGGTCGAGCAGGGCACCACGCAGAACCAGCGGGTGATCGTCGGAACCCTCGACACCTTGCCGGAACTGGTGCAGGAATTCGACGTGCAGCCGCCCACTCTGATCATCGTCGGCGAAGTCGTGGCGCTCCACGAGCGCCTGAAGTGGTTCCAGCCGGGTTCCGATCATACGGCGCACAGCCTGTTCAGCAGCCACGGGCATGCGCTGCCTGCAGAAACCGCTGCCCAGGGGTGATCGCGATGGCTACCGACGACAGCATCGATCTCGACATGGGCATGGAGTCCTCGGGCTGCGCGGCCAGCGAACCGTTCGCCCTGCGCGTGCTGGGTGACAGCATGGCGCCCGAATTCGAGCATGGCGTGATCATCATCGTGGACCCGTCGGGCACCGGCGAGGATGGCAGCTATGTCGTCGCACAGGTGGACGGCGAATACCTGTTCCGGCAACTGAGGATCAAGGACGGCCGCCATTTCCTGGTCGCGCTGCAGGACGATCAACGGCCCCTGGAAATCCCCGGGCGCCAGGCGATCGTGGGGGTGGTCACCCAGCGGGCGGGTACCCGCCGGTCGCAGCACAAGCACTACGCCTGACGTCTCGGCCCGGTCGCGCCTGCGGCGGAGACGTTTCCCGGTTCAGGCGTCGTCGCTGGATGGATCGGCCGGTCGCGGGAGGCTGCTGCCGATATTGTGCTGCACCGCGAGCACGGCGGCCTCCACGCGTGAATGCACGCCGAGCTTGCGCAGGATCGCCTTCACGTGAAGCTTGACCGTGCCGTCCGAAATCCCCAGGTTGCGCGCAATCACCTTGTTGCTCTGGCCCTCGGCCAGCAGGCTCAGGATCTCGCCTTCGCGTGGCGTCAGCGCGTCGAACGGACCCGGTTCGTCCGCGCTGGGCTCGGGTTGCCCCTGGACCACGCGGACCAGCAGCTGCGCCAGGCGGGGCGCGACCACGGTCTTGCCCTGGATGATCTCTTCGAGCGCGTCGACAAGGTCGGAGGGCTCCATCTCCTTGAGCAGGTAGCCCTGCGCGCCGTTGCGCAGACACTCGATCAGGTCGTTTTCCTCGGTGCTGGTGGTCAACATCACGATGGGCATGCGCAGTCCCGCCTGGCGCAGTCGGCGCAGGACCTCCAGGCCGTTCATGTTGGGCATGCGCATATCCAGCAGGATCACGTCCGGCAGCAGTTCCCGGGCCAGACGAATTCCCTTCTCTCCGTCGCCGACCGCACCCACCGTTTCGATGTTCCGCCGCGTCAGCAATTCCTGCAGCCCCTCGCGGAAGAGGGTGTGGTCGTCGATCAGCAGAACCCGTTGGGTCATTGGATCGCCTGCAGTCGCGGCTGGAACTCCACCGTCTGGGGCTTGGGATACCGAAAGTTCAGCGTGACGCGGGTGCCCTCGCCCTGCTCGGTCTCGATTCGCAGTTCGCCACCCAGACGGGTGGCCCGCTCCTGCATCACGTTCAGGCCGATGTGCTCGCCGGGACCGCCCTCCGTACCGGCGTCGTCCTGGATGCCCCGCCCGTCGTCCTCGACCATGACCAGGAACTCGCCCTGCATGTCCGCACGCAGGAGCACGCGGACATGCTGCGCCCCGGCGTGCTTCTTCACGTTGCACAGCGCTTCCTGAACGATCCGCAACACCTCGGTTTCCATGTCGATCGGCAGTTTCCGGGATTTCCATTCCTGTTGCAGGAAGATGCCGATGCCCTCGTCGCGGCGGAATTCATCCACGACCTTCTCGATCGCGGTGATCAGACCCTCGCGATGCGCGGGTGCCCGGAACTGGCTGATCAGTTCCCGCAGCTCCGTGTTCGCACGTGCCAGGTTTTCCTTGATCAGGGTCATTTCCCGCGGCACGCCGCCGTCCCGGCCCGTGAGCGATTCCTCGAGAGCGCCGACGCGGAAACCAAGGCTGGCAAGCGTCTGTGCGAGCGAGTCGTGCAGTTCGTGCGCAAGGTGTGTCCGTTCCTCCATGATGGTCAAGCGCTGCGCCTCCTCGTCGAGGCGCGCCTTTTCGATGGCCATGCCGAGATGCCGCCCGATGCTGGTCAGCAGGTTGTCCATGTCCTCGTCGAGGTTCTGTGGCCAGTCATCGAGGAACAGGCTGTAGACACCCAGCGTGCGTCCCTGGTGCTGCAGGGGAACCGCCAGCATCGCCGGTTCCTCGTCGCCCTGTTCGTCGCAGACCCGCCCGCACTCGTGCACGTCGGCTTTCCAGAGCATTTCGCTGCCGCCCACGACCCTGCCGCATACGCAGCGTCCGACCGGAAGCAGGTCGCGGCAGTGGCGGTTGTTGGCGTCGAAGCCCAGATTCGCCACCAGGCGCATCTGTCCGTCCGGAGTCAGCAGACGGGCGGTAGCAGCGCGTGCGCCGAGCGTGCGCTTCAGGCTGAACAGGAAGCGCGTCAGCAGATCGTCGAGATCGCGCGACATGTTGATGCTGGCAGCGACGTCGTACAGGACCTCCAGGGTATGGGACTTTTCCTGCAGACGTTGGGTCTGGAAGCCGACCTCTTCGCGCATTTCGCGGGTCAGGCGCTGCAATTGCTCGGTCAGCGAGTTGACGTCCTGTACCAGCTCGCCGAATTCCCCTGTCCGTGGCACGGGAATGCGTGCCGCGAGGTTGCCCCCCTGGACCCGTTGGGCCCAGTGGCGCAGGTGGAACAGTGGGGCGACCAGATGGTGGTAGATCACCACCGGGACCGCAAGCGTGGCGAGAAAGCCTACCCAGAGCACGAAGGATTGCACCACGAAGTACGGGATCGAGTTCCAGGTGGTGAAGATGATCCAGGCATTCATGCCGAGTGCGATCAGGAGCATGGTTCCGATCACGGCCAGCGGCAGGAACATGTGGTTTTTCATCATGCCCCGTGCCTTGTGGTGCCAGCCTTTTGCCGGCCGGATCAGCCAGTTGGCCACGCCAGAGGCGCGTGACGCTGGCTGCGGTCTCGGGTGCAGTTTCATGGGCAACGGCCTCCTCCGGCAGATTGCGGTGCTGCATGCGGTTCTGGCGTCGCCGGATCCCGACCGAAGCGGGGCCGGCGTTTGGCGATGGGCCTGAAAAGCGCCGGATGCAGCCCGAATCTGCGGGTTCCGTCCCAAGGGAGCAGAACCCGGGTTCTCTCGGTCTTCGGGCCAAGTATATGCAAGTCCCGGGATTTTAGAACGATCGCCCGGATTCAGATGGAAAGGCGTCGCAACTCCAGGGCCTCGGTGCCGACGGCCCATCCATCCTCAAACGTCTCGGCAGCCGAATGGGTTCCCGCCGGGTCATCCACCTCCGATCGCATGCCGACCTGCCCCTGATGCTGCACCAGGTACAGCCAGGAGTGCCGGTCCACCACCAGCAGCAGGGTGCCGGGCGTTTCCTTCTCGGGTGCGTAGCAGCGCACGGAAATCGATGAACTCAGACGGGAGACGGTTTGGAACAGTCGCGGTTGCGTTCTCTTCAACACGAGGTCGTCGTCGATCAGGATCCGCAGGTCGGCACGCCGGGTCCGACGCGCGACCCGGGACAGGTGTTGCGCGAGGTGGATCTCGGGCAGGCTGTTCAGCACCCGGCAGCGTGTTTGCAGCCAGATCCGACGCCGGGCCGATGTCAGTAACGTCTCCACGCGCTCGGCTGCGGCCTCGAGGGCTTCGCGGGATGGGGATGCGGGCTCGGGCACGCCGAATTCCTCGGTGGATCCTACACGGCCACCGCGACAGGCCGGTACAGCCGTCGCAACATCCGCTGGTGCGGCATCCCGGCGTCCTCGAAGACGTCACTGATCACGATGAAACCGTGCGTTGCATAGAAACCCCGGCGCGCGTACTGGGCGTTGAGCCAGACTTCCTCCCAGCCATGGCCTTCGGCCGCTGCGATGGCGTGCCGCAGCAGGCGCGACGCAATGCCCTGGCCGCGGTAGGCGGGTAATACCGCCATCCGACCAATCTGGCCGGTGGGCAACAGGCGCAGGGTGCCCACGGGCTGTTCTTCGGAACCGAGCGCGAGCCAGTGCAGGGCTGCCGCGTCCAGCCCGTCGAATTCAAGGGCACGGGGTACGTTCTGCTCCTGAATGAACACGGCGCTGCGTACCGCCTCCAGGCTGGTTCGGTCGGCAGGCCAACTGGCTTCGCGTATACGGATTCGGCTCATTCCTGTCCATCCTCGGCGGGCGATGACGGAACGCGCCGCCGTCGCGATGTAGTCGGGACCGGGCAGATTGCGACGACCCTGCTGCGCACTTCCCTCTGCCATGAGTGTAGTGCCTGCTGCCGTGCTCTGCCCGCATTCCGCCCCGCCAATGGTGGGACAGAGTCGGTTCAGGCTAGCAGATCATCGCGAAAGCTTGATGACAGCGGCTGCTGCGGATCGAGCCATATTCCGAAATAGGCCTGGGCGAAATCCAGGCCGGGAACACGTACCAGCTCCTCGCCGTTTTTCAGCAGGCGGGTGCCGGTTTCGGGATGGTACTCGAGGGCATAGCGGTCGCCCTTGCCGACGTCCCGGTAGGCGGCGTTGAAGGCCTCGAGGCGGTCGGCAAGCGCGGCGAGCTCTTCCGGACGCTGCTGTTTTTCCAGAAAGGCGAGGCCGCTCTTGCGGAAGTCCTCGGCGCTGATGTCCAGCAGATAGTGCAGTTCCAGACGTTTCGGTACGTCCGCCGACAGGATGTCCTCACCGGCGATTCCGGGGGGTGCGTACAGGACGCCGGCATAGACCCGGAACACCGCGGCGTAGCGGAACAGGCCGCCCCCGCGCAGCGGTATCTCGGCTTCGCCGATGGTGGCGGTGGGGGCGAAATCGACGCCCGAGATGCTGACGTTGGCCGCGGCCGGCAGACTGAGCAGCAGCGATACACAGCAGGCGGCGAACAGATGGGCCGCGAAGCGAACGGCGGTCGTTTTCATGAGTGATCTCCGGTGGGGGAGGGTTGGTGGACGGTCGGGCAGTCGACGCGCGCCTCGATCCGTGTGCGCAACTGCCGCTGAACGCTCTCGTCGATGGGGAAACGCCAGATCAGGGCCATCGCGGCCAGCTTGAACACGACCGGCAGCGCGGCGTAGGTCAGTGCCAGGACCAGCAGTGCATCGGACGTGTTGTCGCCATCGGTCGAGAAGCCGACCAGTCCCAGCAGCGGGAAACTGATGCCGACGGCCAGGGCGAGCGCCAGCTTGGTCGCCATGCCCCAGAGCCCGAAAAACAGCCCGGCACGCTCGCCGCCCCCGTCCGCGGTATCCTGGTCGATCACGTCGGCCTGCATCGCCGCGGGCAGTGCGAGGTCCACGCCGAGGCTGAGCCCGGTAAGCACGGTGATCAGGTAGAACCAGATCACGTCCCCCGGACCCAGGAACGGAACCCAGACGAAGAAGCTGCTGGCGAGGATCATCGACAGGGTCCAGACCCGGTGCTTGCCGAGCTTGCGGGCGACGAGCAGCCAGGCGGGGAGGGCGGCGATGCCGACCCCGAAGTAGACCAGGAGAAGCGGGCCCGCGTGCTCGGGAGCCTGGAGCACGTGCGTGATGAACAACAGGAAAAGCGTGGCCGGGATGGCGTTCGCGGTGCCGTTGCAAACCCAGGCCAGCACCAATCGGCGAAACGGACGGTTGCTGCGCAGCAACGTCAGTCCGTGGCGCCAGGCGACGGGTGCCAGCACTCCCGGACGTTCGGGGACGAACAGCAACAGCAACAGCAGCCCGGCGGGCAACAGCCACCAGAACAGGGTCGCGAGGGCACCGAGGCTTGCGCCGGCGTCGTTCTGCAGGCCCAGGACCGCGGGCAGTGACGCAGCGACCACGGTGCCCGCCACGACGAATCCCTCGCGCCACGCACTGATCCGCGAGCGCTCGTGGTAATCGGGGGAAAGTTCCGCGCCCCAGGCAAAATAGGGCAGCGCGAAAAGAGTCCATCCCAGGTACACCAGGGCACTGAACACGAACAGGTAGACGGCGCCGACCCCTTCAACGGGGCGAAACAGCATCTCGACCGAGAGCAGCAGGATCGGCGCCCCGATCAGCATGAGGCTTCGTCGGCGGAAGCGACCGCGGATGCGATCCGACGCGTAGCCGACCAAGGGGTCGGTGATCACGTCGAAGAGCCGGGCACCGAGCAGGATGAACCCGACCATTGCCAGCCCGATGCCGGTGTGCTCCGCGTAGAACGTGGGCAGGAACACGAACAGGGGCAGCCCAAGGATAGCCATGGGCAGGCCCGGCGCGCCGTAGGCGGCCAGGCGGCCGAGGGGCAATCGGCTCATTTCAGGCCGGGCGCTCGAGAATGGTCTGCATCAGGTCGACGCGTCCGCTGCGGAATCCGATCTCGCAGTAGGCCAGGTAGTAGCGCCACATGCGCAGGAAGGATTCGCTGTAGCCGAGGGCCTCGATGATTTTCGCCGAGCGGCGGACTTCCTCGAACCAGCGGCGCAGGGTGAGAGCATAGTCCTCGCCGAAGAACGCCTCTTCCCGGCATCGCAGCCCAGCGGCTGCCGCGATCTCCTGAAAACGGGGAACGGGCGGCAGCATGCCGCCGGGGAAAATGTACAGCTGGATGAAATCGGGGTTGTCCCGGTAGTGGGCGAAGGCCCGCTCGTCGATGGTGATGACCTGAAGCGCCGCGCGTCCGCCCGGGCGCAGGCACTGGTTCACCTTCGCGAAGTACGTGGGCCACCATTCCTCGCCGACGGCTTCGAACATCTCGATCGACACGACGTGGTCGTACTGTTGGTCGAGGTCGCGGTAGTCCTGCAGCCGCAGTTCGACCCGGTCGGAGAGCCCCGCACGTTCGATGCGGGCCCGCGCGTAGGCGAGTTGCTCCTCCGACAGCGTGATGCCGGTGACCCGATACCCCTGTCGCGCGGCAGTTTCGGCGAACCCACCCCATCCGCAGCCGATTTCCAGGATGTGTGCGCCCTCGTCAGCGTCCAGGCGCTCGAGGAGTCGGAGGTACTTCCGCTGCTGGGCCGTTTCCAACGCTTCGTCCCCCTTGCTGAACAACGCCGAGGAGTAGGACATCGTCGGGTCGAGCCAATGCCGGTAGAAGTCGTTGCCCAGATCGTAGTGGAACCGGATGTTGGCGCGGCTGCCGCGCCGGCTGTTGCGCCGCAGCCGGTGCCGGAGATGGTCGAGGTGTCGCTGCCAGGCGGGGCGATCGGCGAGGCGGCCCAGCGAGGCCTCGTTGTCGATGCTGAACTGCAGGAGGCCCTGCAGATCCGGAGTCGTCCAGTCGCCGGCGATGTATCCCTCCGCGAAGCCGATCTCTCCACGGCGCAGCACCCGTATCAGGGCGCGCCAGGGTCGCCGGAAGCGCAATACGGCCTCGGTTCCCGGGTTTCGGGCTTCCAGGGTCACGCGCTGCCCCGCGGGATCGATCAGCGTCAGGTGGCCTCGCTCGATCCGGGCGAGCGACCGGGCCAGCCAGCGCAGCGGAAACGCCGCCGCTCCGGCGTCGGATGTTTCGAGGGTGGCAAGGGAAGCGGGTTCGGCTGGCATCAGCTGACCTCCTGTGCGGGTGGTTCGGGCTTGCGGTGGAATTCGCCGCCGCGTACCCAGATCTTGAGAGCCTGCCAGTGGATCAGGAACAGAATCTTGGCGGTGGCCCAGGGCATGGTGAACAGGATATGCAGGAGTGCACGGTCGTCGAAGTCACGGGCACGACCGGTCTGGCTCGCCACCAGCATCCGTTCGCGGTCCTCGTACTCGTCGATGGTGAGACGCAGCGAAGACCCCGGAGCATCGATGCGGAAAATATAGCGCGGTTTCATGTCGATGAACGGCGACACGTGGAACCGCTTGCGCTTTTCGGCGCGCACCGGCCACGGCAATGCGGCCCCGTTCTCGTGCAGGAGATAATGGTGATGTTCGCCGAAGGTATTCCGCACTTCCAGCAGGACCGCGCGGGGACTGCCGTCCCGATGTTCGCAGTACCAGACGCTGAGCGGGTTGAAGGCGTGCCCGAGCAACCGCGGCATGGTCAGCAGGCGAATGCGGCCGCCCGCGAGATCGATGCCGTGCTCCGCGAGGGTCGCCTCGATCCAGGGTCGCCACGGGCTGCCGTCGCGCCGCGCGTGATCTCGGGTCCGCAGGCTGAACAGGTTGAACCGGTCCACCGAGAACCAGCGATGGCGTGCCGCGAGTTCCTCGAGGCGGTCGATGTCGAAGAGCATCGTGAAGACGCGGTAACGGAACCGGTAGGCCACCGGAAAGAAGCGTTGATGCATGACCTGGCACGCATAGATGGTCGCGGCAGTCATCACGCAGCCTGCGCGGTATCCGTCTTCGTGGGCGATTCCCTGTCGCCAGCGATGGCTGTCGAGCGTTCCCAGGGCGGAGCCACGCCGAGCTTCCGCCCCACGGCGACGGCGGAACGCATGCCGTCTTCGTGGAACCCGTAGCCGGTCCAGGCCCCGGCGATGTAGATGCCGTTCTGTCCCTGCACGCTGGTCAGGCGCGCCTGCGCGGCCGCGGCATCCATGTCCAGGATGGGGTGCCGCCAGTGATACTCGCCCAGCAACGTGGTCGGATGGGGTTCGGTCCAGGGATTCAGGCTGATGATGTAATCCGTGCGGCGGTCGAGGGCGTGCAGGCGGTTCATGTAATACGAAACGGAGACCCGCTGGTCGTCGACCCCCTGGCGCCGGGTGAGGTAGTTCCAGGAGGACCACACGCGTCGGGAAGCCGGCAGCAATCGGGTATCCGTATGCAGCAGGGCGCGATTGTCCTGGAACCGGCACGCGCCCAGCACCGAGGCTTGTTCCGCGGTCGGGGCTTCCAGCATCGCCAGTGCTTCGTCGGCGTGGCAGGCGAAGACCACCGCATCGAACGTTTCCGGGCCCCGGGCGGTCTCCGTGCGCCAGCCGTTCTCGGTCCGCGAGACCCGTTGGACCGCCTCGTGGCGGATGGTGTCAGGCTCCAGTTGCGCCGCGAGCCGCTGCACGTAGGCCTGACTCCCGCCCACCACCGTTCGCCACTGCGGCCGGTCCTCGATGTTGAGCAAACCGTGGTTGCGAAAGAACTCGAGGAAGCTGCGCGCCGGAAACTGCCGCATCGTTGCGGTGGGGCAGGACCAGATTGCCGCCGCCATGGGCAGGAGGTAATCCTCGATGAAGCCCGGTCCGAACCGGTACTCGTCGAGGAAGACGCCCAGGGTCTCACCGCCCAGGCTCCGTTCCGCCAGCATCCGTTTGCCGAGGCGGTTGAAGCGCAGCACGTCGGCCACCATGCGCAGGAAACGCGGGCGGAGCAGGTTGCTGCGTTGGGCGAACAGGGTGTTCAGGTCGCTTCCCGCGTACTCGATCCCCCGCGGCTGCAGCGAGTAGGCGAACGACATCTCGGTCGGCTGGGTCGCTACGCCCAGCGTTGAGAAGAGTCGCGTGAGCAACGGGTAGTTGAGCTCGTTGTAGACCACGAAGCCGGTGTCGATGGCGACCGAACCCTGTGGGTCGGGGATCGTCACGGTATGGGCGTGGCCCCCGAGAACCCCCTCGCGTTCGAACAGTCGTACTTCGTAGCGCTGCCCCAGAAGCCAGGCGGCTGCCAGTCCGGAGACCCCTCCGCCGATCACGGCGATGCGCTGGATGTCCATCGAGACCCCTTCGCGGGTGTGAGTTTGGAAATATTTATACATGACTTGTACAATCCTTGTAAACGCCGCAGCGGAGGAAAGCCATGCGAGTTCTGCAGTCCATCGTGTTGTTGTCGTCGCTCCTGGTCGCCGGTGCGCTGCAGGCGGCGACTTGCCCGGCGAGTCTCGATTTTGCCATGCGTCCCCTGGCCGGAGCCGACCCGGTGCGGCTGTGCGACGAGCACGGCGGCCAGGTCCTGCTGGTCGTCAACACGGCGAGCAAGTGCGGTTTCACGCCCCAGTACGAGGGGCTGGAACAACTCGACGCCGAGCTCCGCGACCGGGGCTTCCACGTCATCGGCTTTCCCTCGGGCGACTTCCTCAACCAGGAGTACGCGGACGAGGAGCAGATCGCCGAATTCTGCCGTTCCAATTACGGCATCCAGTTTCCGATGTACGAAAAGGTCCACGCTTCGCGTCGGCTCGCGCAGCCGGGAACGCTGTATCACTATCTCGGCCACGCCGCGGGCGAGTTCCCGCGCTGGAATTTCCACAAGTACCTGATCGGCCGCGACGGCGAAGTGCTGGCTTCCTTCGGTACCCGCGTCCGCCCGGACGATCCCGACCTGCGCGCGGCGATCGAGGCAGCGCTGCAGTGAGCAATTGGCCCGAAGACATCGCTGCGGCACTGCGGCGTCACGAGGTGGTGGCGATCACCT
>Ga0207796_1000678_pt1 | contig 12923 bp, 11 predicted proteins | sample Pon1CUnioCityCA_6_FD_187274 | JGI IMG/M metagenome (GOLD analysis project Ga0207796, IMG submission 187274) | Marine sediment microbial community from Union City, CA, USA - Pond 1C Sediment 1 (SPAdes) | ecosystem: Environmental > Aquatic > Marine > Intertidal zone > Salt pond sediment ...
CCGGGTCGTATACGACATCAGTTCCAAGCCGCCGGCAACCATTGAATGGGAATAATTATGAAGTTTGCTGGAAAGTGGTTTTTAATGGCATTCCTGTTGCTGGCAGTTGGCTGCAAGGCACAGGCGCAACAGTTTAAGACGCACGCCGTAAAGCGGGGGGAAACCCTGGAATCTGTGGCCCGTTTATACCAGGTGACCCCCGGGGACATCCTTAAATACAACAAAGAATTAAGTTCAGGCAAATCCCTTAGGCCCAATACGATACTGGTTATTCCGATCTCCGGGAACCGGACTGAGGTCTATGACCGGCCCCGGGAAGTAACCCGGGATACTACCAAACAGCAGGAACCCCTCGGTTTTCAAACCCACCGGGTCCGCAAGAAGGAAACCCTTTTCAGCATCTCCAGGCGCTATGAGATCCCGGAAGAAATCATTAAGCGTTACAACCCGGAGCTGTATTCCCGCACCCTCCAAAGGGGGATGGTCCTGCGCATTCCAAGGTATCCGGCCGGATGGGAACCCGGATCGGGCGAAGAAGAAACGGAACTGATCACCTACGAGGTCCAACCCAAGGAAACGCGATGGAGCATCGCCTACAAATTCAATATCACGGTTGACAGTCTGCTTAAGCTGAACCCCCAGCTGCCTTCCAACACGAGTTACCTGGCGGCTGGTGAGCAGCTCAAACTCCCCAAACCCCCGGGAAGTGACGTGGAGCAGAAAGATACCCAGCTGTATGTCTCCTACACAGTCCCGCCCAAGAAGACCCTGTTCAGCCTGAGCCAGGAATACGGGATCCCCAGGGAGGAGATACTTCGGCTCAACCCCGAAATTGTGGAGCGCGGTAACTTGCAGGAAGGCATGGTACTCAGGCTTCCGGAGAAAAAACGGGATACCGCAGGGCAGGGCAGTGCCTTCGTTTATTATGAGGTCCTACCCAAGCAGACCGAATACTCCCTGACCCGCAAACTCGGTTTGGGGTATGCCGATCTGCTATCCCTGAACCCGCAGCTGGCCCGCGGTCTGCAGGCGGGGATGGTCCTGAAGATCCCGCGGGACAAAGCCGGAAACCTGGAAGTCAAAAACGACCTGATCCTGGAGACCTTTGACCTTCGGGACAGCATTAACCCGCAGCATATCCCGAAACTCCTGGTAATGCTCCCTTTCAGGCTGGACCGCCTTGACCTCGAAGATACCGTTCACGACCTGCAGGATACTGATGTCGAAGGTTCCTCCTCCGAAGTCGAATACGGCTATCTTCCTTCTCTCCACAGCATCGGTGAACGCCAGGGCGGCCGCTGTGGGCTCGTTCAGCACCCTCTTCACGTTCAGGCCGGCGATGGTGCAGGCGGCCTTGGTGGCCTTCCTCTGTATCTCGTTGAAATGGGCCGGCACGGTCACAACGACGTCGGTGACCTCCTCTCCGAGGAATTCCTCGGCCCTGTACTTCATCTTCTGAAGTATCATGGAGGATATCTCCTGGGGGGTGAAGGTCCTGCCATCGCCTATGCGGACAACGGCATCACCCTTCTCGTTGGGGACTATCTCATAGGATACCCCCAGGGGTTCGCCCTCCAGTTCCTCGTACCTTCTGCCCATAAGACGCTTGATGCTGGTGATGGTGTCCCTGGGGTTGGTGATGGCCTGTCTCTTGGCGACTATCCCGACAAGTCTGTCTCCGGCAGGTGTGAAGGCAACAACAGAAGGCATGACGCGAGGTCCCTCGCCGGTCTGTATCACCACGGCATTCCCGCCCTCGGAAATTGCCATGCAGGAATTGGTCGTTCCCAGGTCTATGCCGATAGTGCAGCCCAAAATCCCTCCTTAAGCAGTATAGGTCAGCGCTGAGCCGGATCGAGGCGGAATTGCGTATCGAAACAGCCGAAAATGCACGTCGTTATAGATAATCGAAGTGCACCCAAACCTCAACCTCCGAAAAAAGCAGGTTAAAAAGTAAGCCAAAGCGGTCCTTCTGTCAACTCTTGAGCAGAATACGTAAATAAAACCCTTACAGATCCGCTTCAGCGGCGAGCATCGATCTCACAGAGCCGGGACCGGGGTCATCGATGATTCCCCTTTCGCAGATAAGCGCCGTAATAAGTGAAGCCGGAGTGACATCGAAAGCCGGGTTCCAGGTACCCGCCCCGGGAGGCAGCAGCATCCTGTTCCCCATGTGAGCCAGCTCTTCCCTACCCCTCTGCTCAATGACTATGTCATCACCGTCACCGGTTCCGGGATCGAAGGTGGAAAGAGGGGCCACGACGTAGAAGGGCACATCGTGCCTCCTTGCCGCCAGCGCCAGGGGGTAGGTCCCGATCTTGTTCGCCGCATCACCGTTGGCGGCTACTCTGTCGCTGCCTACTACAACGGCATCCACAACCCCGGTCCTCATAAGCGAAGCCGCCGCGGAATCTGGCAGGACCTCCACTGGAATTCCCGCCCGGGTCAGCTCCCAGGAAGTGAGCCTGGCACCCTGGAGGAGCGGACGCGTCTCGTCGGCATAGACCCTGTTCAGCCTGCCCCTTTCCCAGGCCTCGTATATCACCGCCAGGGCCGTACCGAGTCCCGCGGTGGCAAGCCCCCCTGCGTTGCAGTGCGTCAGCACACGGGCACCGTCACAGAGGAGACCGGCACCGAACCGCCCCATGGCCCTGCTGGCTTCAAGGTCATCGTTCCTCATCCTGTGAGCCGAGGACAGCAGCGCCTGTACCGGGTCATCGCCGGCACCGGCTGAACAGAAGACCCTTCTCTGCTCACTGATGCAGTGAAAGAGGTTCACGGCGGTGGGTCTCGTCCCCTCGAGGACGCTGAGCTTCTCCATGAATAGCTCCTCCCGGTCAGGGCCGGGAGCGGTGTTCATTGCCGCAATGACGCATCCGTAAGCGGCGGCGATACCTATGGCAGGGGCTCCCCTGACCGCAAGCGTCCTGATGGCATCGGCCAGGGTATCTATATCACGGCAGTGTATGTACTCCTCGGTTTCAGGAAGCCTGCGCTGGTCGAGGAGGACCAGGCATCCGTCCTTCCATTCCAGGGTAGGCAGAGGCTCCAAATCAGCTGTCTCTTTCAAGTATCTTCATGCATTGCCTGAAGATACCCTCAGGTTCCATGAGTCTGCCAGGGCCGGAGGCACCGCATGCAAGTTCTCCCTCGACGGGACCGGCGAACTCTACGCCCCTGCCCGCCAGGATATTCACGTTGTTCCTGGTGGCGGGATTGTTCCACATCCTGCTGTTCATGGATGGCGCCATCAGAACCTTTGCATCGCAGGCCAGGAACACGGAAGAGAGAAGATCGTCCGCAAGCCCGCAGGCGGCCTTGGCGAGGAAGTCCGCCGTCGCCGGCACCACCGCCAGGAGAGAGACGTCATCGGTGAGCGTGATGTGAGGTACAGGGTCACCGGGCTGCGGCGCGAACAGTGATGTATGGACGGGTCTTCCCGTTACGCAGGCGAGCTGAGTGTCCGTGATGAAACCCAGGCCTGACTCGGTAATGATCCCGTCGACGGCAAATCCCTCCCTGCGAAGCATGGATGCCAGCATTACGCCCTTGAAAGCCGCGGCGCTTCCGGTTATTCCAAGCAGTATCCTGTCACTTCCCATTGGCCCGCCTTTCACCGATACTGTCTATTCCCACAAGTGTGAGCTCCTGGCAGACCTTCATGTCGGTCCGGCATCTGCCAGCTACGCCTTCCGCCCAGCCGCCGGTGGCCCAGATCTCGGGTTCATCGTTCATTTCGTCCCTGAGTCTGCCTATGATATAGTCCGCTGACCCCACCGCTCCGAGGAGAACACCGGAACAGATAGCCTCGGAAGTGCTTCCGCCCATGGCCCTCGAGGGGAAATCGAGGTCAACGGGATTGAGCTTCTCGGCTTTCTTGAAAAGCTCGGCGGCAGCCGTGCCCACTCCGGGAGCTATCGCTCCGCCAAGGTAAGCGCCGCCGGCATCTATGACATCAAATGTGGTGGCGGTACCGAAGTCGACCACAATGGCCGGGGCGGAACCCAGCTTGAGAGCTCCCGCTGCGTTAGCCAGCCTGTCGGCGCCCAGTTCGTGAGGATAACCGTACTTGATGGTTATACCTGCGGTTTCCGCCGTCACCTCCAGAGGATCCACCCCCAGGTACCTGCGGGAGAGATCCACTATCGAATGGCGAACCTGGGGTACGACGCAGGCGAAGGCCATGGAATCAGGAAGACTGCAGGCATCCGCCTCGAGAAGGCTCCTCAGTATCACCCAGAGATCATCCGAGGTCCAGTGCATGGTGGTTATACGCCACTGGGTCTCCAGGGCGCCTTCGCTGAAGACACCGGCGGAGGTCCTCGTGTTACCTACGTCCAGGACGAGTCTTCTCATCGTATCCCCCAGTCAAGGCCGATATCGGCGGAGGACGCGGAGTGGGTCAGTGCTCCTGATGAGATACCGTCCACCCCTGTCTCCGCCACAAGTCTGACGTTATCGAGAGTGATCCCGCCGGAGGCTTCCAGATACACTCCGGAACCTGAGGCGACCTCCACCGCCTGCCTCAGCCGGGAAATTCCCATGTTGTCCAGCAGCACCCTGTCAGGCTCCATCTGCAGGACTTCCCTGAGCTGCAGGATGCTGTCGACCTCCACCTCAACGGGTACTTCCTTTTTCCGAAGAGCCGCGATGATATCCCCGAGAGAGCCCGCCCCTCCGGCAACGGCAAGGTGATTGTCCTTTATCATGGCCATCTGCCGGAGGTCGAACCTGTGGTTGACACCTCCGCCCATTCTCACGGCGTACTTCTCGAGAGCTCGAAGGCATGGCGTGGTCTTGCGGGTATCGAGTATCTCGACCCCGGTGCCCTCAACGGCCTCCACGAACCTTCCCGTCAGGGTCGCTATCCCGGAAAGCCTGCCGAGCAGGTTGAGGGCTACCCTCTCACCTCTGAGAATGATATGCGCGGGTCCCTCCAGGCTGCCCAGGGTCTCCCCGGAGCTAACTGCCGCTCCATCGTCCATGAACCTGCCAATGCTGCATGGATCCTCATCCATGATGTGAGCAAGCCGGCGGAAAACCTCTTCCACGAGGAACCAGCCCGCCAGTACCAGGTCCTCCCTGGCCGTGAACCTGCATGCATGTCTGCTGCATCCAAGACGGCCAAGGGACTCCGTTGCTGAGTCCGCAGTCGCCCTGTCCTCCTCCAGCGCGTGGCGGACGATGAATTCTCCGGTACTGGCACGGTCGCTCCAGTCGGGTTCCATATCAGATCTCCTGAAGTACCGTCGTCTTCTCGAAGACGACCTTTCCCCTGTAGATGGTTCCCACGACTTCCAGCTCCTCCCATGGTCTCTCGAAGGGATCTCCAGACAGGACGGCCAGGTCCGCCATCCTGTTCGGGCGGAGGCTGCCGGCGATATCCCTGAACCCGCATACGGAAGCGGCCTCAAGCGTGTACGCGTAAAGGGCCTCTTCCACATCCATCCGCTGTCCGGGATCCGGATGCGCGGTCGCGCCCGTCATCCCCGAAAGGGGCCCGAAGGGCATCCCGTCGCTCCCGAAGGCGAGTCTGAAACCCGCATCCAGAACTGTCCTGAAAGGGTTCAGGCGCCGCGCTGTAACGGCTCCCAGCATCTTCTCGTACAGACCACCCGGCATCTGCCACCTGGATACGAAGTTAGGCTGCATGACGAAACTGTGGACATCGGGATCCCAGCTGCCGGGCCAGCTGGAGGCTATGTCCTCCGCGTGCTCAACCCTTATTCCCAGCTTGAAAGAACCGTCCCGATCATCGAGGAACTTCCTGCCGGCACTACCGAGGAGTTCCAGTGCCCTGCCCCCTATGGCGTGGAAAATGGGCACCAGCTTCAGGCTCTCGGAGAGTTCCAGGGCTTCCATCACCTCGTCCTCAGAAAGGAGCGGAGAGGTCTCGGTACCGTCAGCATAGGCACAGGACATGGCCGCCGTACCGGCTCCAATCGAGCCGTCCAGGAAGAATTTCAGTCCTGAAGCCTCCCGCAGCTCGGAGCCTCTCGGATCCTCCAGCACCTCCCTGCCGTAGAGGCACGTCGAGGTCCTGAGACCCGGTCGGCATTCACGCAGGACCCTCGAGGTCGTGTATGTCTCGAAGGTATAGACAGAGGTCACACCGGACTCCGCAGCCATCCTGACCGCGTTCCTGCAGGCCTTCCTGAGAAGCGGCGGTTCCGGAGGGAACAGCTTTTCGAGGTCGAATACTATCCCCTCCCTGATAAGCCCGGTCTCCGGGTCCAGACCCGGAGCATCATCGGGAAGATCGTTCAGTATCCTGGAATTCACCAGTGCCGCGTGCCCGCATACCCTCCTGAGTATGACCGGACGGTCGCCGGAAGCCGCATCGAGCTCCTGCAGCGAGGGAAGGCCGGGATCCTCCCAGAGGCTCTCGTCGAAACCGTATCCCCTCACGATGCCGCCGTTGCCGAGGGCGACCGCTTCCCGTGAAACCGCGTCCAGTAACTCCCGTGAGGAACGGACACCTCCCAGGTCCGGCAGCAGGGTCTCCAGACCGCTCCACAGGAAATGACAGTGAGCATCCACGAACGCAGGAATTACGAAAAGCTCCGAGTTTATCTCGGGTGCCTGCTCCAGATCCTCGATGCTGTTATCGGCAATATAGATACGAGTAGGTCCGAGTCTGGGTCTTCCCGGGCCGACCCAGACACCGCCGCATTCGATTATCCTCATCGGTTCTTGTCCTTCATGTGCTTGAACATCAATTCAAAAGTCTCGGCCGTGACCTCGAAACTGAAAAAGGTCTTGTCCGTTCTCCTCTCCACGTTCGTCACCCGGCCCTTGATCTCCGCCGTCACCAGGCCATCCTTTGGAGTCTGGCCCTCGGCGATCTCCCTCACGTTCCTCGATGTATCGGATATCTCCCACGCCTCGATATCGGTCAGGTCTCCCCTGTGACTGAACCACTTGGTAAGAAGAACGTAGCTGCCCTCACTGATGGAGGAGGCGGCAGGAAAGGTGACCTCCAGTATCATCTTGCCGTCATCGGTCCTGTCTCCGGCGCTGTAGATGCAGACCTTGTTCCTGCCCTCGTTCTTGGCCTGATAAAGGGCCTGATCGGCCGCAATGAGGAGCTCGTTCCCCTCCACGGACGGAAAGGTGCTCACCCCTATGGAAATGGATACGGACAGCGGCACGGAGGCATCATCCCCATTCCCACCTTCGGTTTCCTCCACCGGGGAATTGTATACTTTCAGCCTTATCCGCTCCGCGGTCTGCTCGGCTTCCTTGGAACCGGCATTGGGAAGCAGGACGGTTATCTCCTCCCCCCCGTAGCGGAACGCCTCTCCCCGGTACCTCACCGCATCTCGTATGGAACAGGCCACCAGCCTTAGGACACGGTCTCCTGTGCTGTGGCCCCATTTGTCATTGAAAGTCTTGAAATGATCGATATCTATCATCAGGGCAGAGAGCGGGAGACCCTCTCCACCCATCCTCCGCAGCATCACGGGAAGAGAATCATCCAGCGCCTTCCTCGGAGGTATACCTGTGACCGCATCGAGTTCGCCCCTCCAGGGAAAATCCCATCCCGGATCACCGCAGGCATTTTCAGACAATTCAAGACCTCCCTTGTTGCCCAATAATAACATGAATTCCTTCAAATGAAAGCCGTTCACATTGACGCGGGATGCTCGGGATTGCAGACTATCCACTGTGTTCAGCATAGGGGGTACGGTTGATCCATCGAGTTGTATGCACAGCACTTTTTGCTGTCCTGTCCATGATATGCGCCTGCGCCTGGTCCAGCGAGCAGGAGGAGGTTCGCGAAGCCTTCGAGCATGCCGCCGCAACCATGGAGGAGGGCAACTGGGACGACTCCATGGATATTGTCAGCACATCGACGGCCGGCTTCCTGGACTCCCTGCTGAGCGAGTTTTCACGAAGGGGCCTGAGGGGCTACGGGACCCCCTCTTCGCTTCTCGAGGTTATGTGTCAGGAGTACATTGACTTCAATGGAGAAGTGACTATGATTTTCGTTCAGGGAGAATCGGCGGAGATCACCGTATCCCGTTCAGGAGAGAATCCCGTTTCCCGGGAGGGTTCCGGCGAGTTTCTCATGGTGCTTGAGGACGGGAACTGGAAACTTGATCTCACCGGGGAATTCAGGGAAGCCCTGAAAGAGTCTCTCAGGGGTTCTTACGTTGAGCATTGAGTACAAATACACCTGCTTTAGATCAATTGCCGTGCCGGTTCGGGAAACCGGTTAACAAGAAGAGAGGGAAAATTGATGAAAAAACTGGCATTACTCTTCGGTGTGATGACCATAGCTATGTTCGCCGCGTGCGGTGAGCAGGCTGAGGAGGGTGATACCACCACTCCGGTCGAGGATACCGATGAAGCAGCGCTTGCCGAGGTTACGATAACCAACGGCCTCGAGGCATACGATATCTTCTACATCTACATAGACCCGTCGGATGAACCCTGGGGTGAAGACCGCCTCGGCGCGGAGATACTCGCTCCCGGAGAATCATTCACAGTGGAGATAGAGGAAGGTACCTGGGACATGCAGGTTGTGGATGTCGACGGCGACACCTACACCCTCTGGCAGGTAGAGGTCGGGGCCGATGGCTACGAGTGGAACGTCACTCTCGATGACATCGACGCCGACTGGGGCGAAGGGGATGTATTGGAGCCCAAGATAGTGGAGACCGGTGAAGGCGAGACCTGGGTCTCCATCGTCAACGATCTTCAGGGTTACGACATCTACTACGTCTACGTCTCACCCATGGAGGCTGATGACTGGGGCGATGACCGTCTCGGTTCCGACATCCTGATGCAGGATGACGAACTCATAGTATGGGTCGACCCCGGCGTCTACGATATCCAGCTGGTCGACGAGGACGGCGACACCTACACCCAGTGGGAAGTGGAAGTCGGCGACACGGGATACGAATGGTGGGTCACCCTGGACGACCTCGATATGATGACCGAAGAGGGCGACATGGGAACCATGATGCTCGAGACCGGCGAGGGAACCGCTCCGGTCACCATCGTGAACGACCTCGGGGCATGGGACATCTACTACGTCTACGTCGACCCCTCCGACGCCCCCTGGGGCGATGACAGGCTGGGCGCCGACATCCTCACCGCCGAGAGCGAGCTCACCGTATGGGTGGATCCCGGAACCTACGACATGATGGTCGAGGACGAGGACGGCGACACCTATACCGTCTGGGGCATCGATGTGGATGAAGAGGGCTATACCTGGAACGTTACGCTTGCTGACATGGACTGATTCTTCCATGCCCCTGATCCAGATGGATCAGGGCTGACCTAGCGAATCAGTTTTGAAATAACCCGCAGTCCGTCTACAGGGCTGTGGGTTATTTCTTATAGAGAGTGCTGTTTGTTCCATGCTGCGGGTTTCTTCACGACTGAGCTGTGCAATTTGCATGATCCCATCACCCGCAGTCCGTCTACAGGGCTGAAAAAAACCCGCAGGCTCGAATGAACCTGCGGGTCCTCGATCATTATCCCGTGGATTACTTGGAGTAGAACTCCACCACCATTCGCTCGTCCACGTCCAGCGGCACGTCCTCCCTCGAAGGAAGGGCCTTCATGATGATCTTCCTCGCGGAAGGGTCGACATCCAGGAAAGCGGGTACGCCTATACCTGCACCCTCGGTGATGTTCTCCTCGATGACCTTCAGTTTCTTGCTCTTCTCCTTGAGGGAGATGACATCACCCACCTGAACGGCGTAGGAAGGTATATCCAGCTTCCTTCCGTTCACGGTGACGTGACCATGGGTGACAAGCTGTCTCGCCGAGGGGATCGAACGGGTGAATCCTCCCCTGGCAACGACGTTGTCCAGTCTTCTCTCGATCTGCTGAAGGAGATTATGACCGGTCTCGCCCTTCATTGACGTAGCCTTGCTGTAGTACTTGCGCAGCTGCTTCTCGGAAAGACCGTAGTTGAACCTTATCTTCTGTTTCTCGATCAGCTGGAGCCTGTAGGTCGAAGCCCGTCTCCTGCGCCACCTTCCTCCGTGTTCACCGGGAGGGTTCTGGTTTGCGGGATCTTTCCTGGTAAGTCCGGGAAGCTGCCCCAGGGACCTTACCTTGCGAAGCTTCGGTCCTCGATATCTCGACATTCGGTACCTCCGATTGTATGCGCCTCATGAGTATCCATGGCATGACGGTAACACCGGCCTCTCCGGTGTACTGTTCTTCGACAGCCACCTCCATGCTTCGGCGCTGTTTGTAACAGGGCTCAAATCTACTGTCCCGACAGCGTATGTGTCAACTGAGCAAAGCTTTTCGGATGAGGGAACGGGGCACGCCGGCGGCGTGCCCCGTAACCTGAGTACGGATGCGTTCTAGCGCATTACCACGCAGGACCTGGTGACAGTATCTCCTCCGGCGGTCAGCCTTATCACGTAGACACCGCCTGGTACGGGCTTGCCGTCATCGTCAGTACCCGCCCACTGCAGGGAGTTTGAACCCGCGGGGCTATCCCCTGAAGTCAGCCTGCTGACCAGCCTTCCGGTCAGATCGTACACATCAAGGGACATGTACCCGGAAGCTGGAACGCTGTAGCTGAGCGTGGTGGTGGATGAGAACGGGTTGGGCGCAGGCGAGGAGAGCCTGAAGGAGGGAACCATCATTCCGCTTCCCGCGACACCGGTACCCGATACGCTGGCCGAGCCAACGTAGGGATAGAAGTTATGGGCGGTGGCCGTTACGGTCACGTCCTCGACGCCGGGGATGGTGGGAATTGTGAGCGAAGCGACACCCGAAGCGTTGGTATATCCGCTTTCCAGGAAGGTAGTATCCTGGACTATTCCCACAAGAGCGCCCTCCACCGGCGATCCGTCGGCTTCCACGGTGACGCTCCAGCTTCCAGGGGAGATGGTCGAGGAATGGTCGCCGGAAAGGTGCACCAGCGGACCGGTCTCGCAGAAGATGTCGAACTCCGGGCAGCCGAATATCATGTGCATGTCGCTGTTCTGGGAGTTACCGGTGTAGTAGTAGGCCATTATCTTGCCGTAGTCGAAGGCGGCCCCCATGTTGTACATCTCCTCCTCGAAGTAGCCCCTGAACTGGTACAGGGCCAGGGAGTCGGTGGGGCCCACCGGGCTGTTCATCGTGGCTCCCATGAAGCCTATTGCTCCCTTTGGCGAGGCTGTGGTTCCCTCGTTCATCCAGGCCTCTCCGAAGCATTCGGTGCTTCCGTCGAAGGAGGCGTTCTGGCAGGCTATGGAGCTTATCCATGGAAGCTTCCGGCCGTTGTTGAGCGCTGCCACGTCACCGTTGTTGAAACCCGTTGTGACCCATGAGGTCTGGCTGCCGTGGCCGATGTAGCTTATCAGCGATGTTCCGTCGTTCACTTCGTCGGAAATCAGGGCCACGCTAGGCGGTATGCCTCCGTATGCGGAGTTGTTGCAGTAGAGGGTGGTGGGCATTCCATGGGCCTCGAGGATCTGCTCGTACCGGTAGGACATCCATGGGTCCTGGAAGTCCGTGGAGCCGATGCTCACGCCGTGCTGGAACCAGCTGGTCGCCGGTTCGTAGGGATCGTTCTCGTAGGTCTCTATCTTCCATGCCTGATATGTGAGGTCCCCGGTATCTCCGGAGATCCTGCCCACGTGCACGCTGGGGTCGTAGCCGCTGCCTATGACGCCGTACTGGTTGTCCGCCTCGGTGCTGCTGGAGTAGTAGACGGGCATGACGTCCTCGTCTCCCACAAGAAGCACCCACTCCGGAGGGTTGGGCCAGTTGTTGTAGGCGTCCTCGATGTAATCGTCGATCTCCGTTGCGGTGCTTCCAATGGAGGGTATGACACCGTAGAAGACTTCGACACCCTTCTGCCTCTTCCAGTCGATTAGGTCCTGAACGCAGTCGATGGCGTCCTGTATGCCTATGACCAGGTATGAGCCGTCGATGACGTCGGTGCCCCCCTGCTCGAAGCCGAGAACCTGCTCGTACATGGGAATGAAGCTCCGGGTGTAGCCGCGGAAGGGACGGTGTATCTCGTTCTCTCCGCTGCCCTCCACCACCAGACGGGCGGTGACGGAAGTGTTCAGCACAGTCTCGCCGGTGGCGGGGTTGTACTGAACCGGCGAGAAGTAGACCCAGGCAACCCTGATGTCGCGAAGGATGCTTATCCTGTCGAGGACCACGGGGGAAGAGGGATAGAGGGAGGAACTTGTGTAGATATCGTCGTCTATCCTGTAGGGACCGGCTCCGCCGCTCCTGGTGGGGTAGTCCTGGAAGGGTGGGATGTCGTAGATGCCCAGGGGCGAAGACTCGGAGGAGACTATCTCGACGGTGACGTCGCCGGTGTTGGGAATGAGGACCATCCGGCGTATCACCGGAAGGTCAGGGGCGCCTACGGGCATGCCCATTCCCTCTCCGGGTATCCTCATCACGGTGCCCTCTCCGTACTCTCCCACCACCATGTTATCGGCGGTGAGGGCGGGAAGGGCGAACTCTACCAGAATGCCCTGGCCGTCCGTGCCCAGGTAGCTGGCGGGAACCACCGGCTCCGACGGCCTGTAGAGCACGTCGGCTCCGGCAGCTGCGACCAGCAGCATCGATAAGAAAAGAACTCTCGACATTTCAACCTCCAGGGGGAAGGGATCCAGTACACTAATGAAGTTCAGCTAACAATTCCTCTATAACTGCAACACGGAAACGCGGGAATAGTTCTCCGAACATTGCGGGTTACACAATAATGCACAAGTTAGGGACCCCGGACAATACCTATCGGAATACTCAGGAATTACACTCAGGGTCCAGCGATATGAGTTCATCCCGCGGGAAAGCGTCATTCGTACCAGAGTATCCTCAGGGGGAGGTAGCAGCCGGATTCCTGCAGTGAGAGCTCCATTATGAAGACGTCATCCAGTGACTGCACGGCGACTGTGGGGTTCAGGGGATCGTCCCGGACCAGCAGGAAACGGTCGGCA
>Ga0207796_1000679_pt1 | contig 12903 bp, 12 predicted proteins | sample Pon1CUnioCityCA_6_FD_187274 | JGI IMG/M metagenome (GOLD analysis project Ga0207796, IMG submission 187274) | Marine sediment microbial community from Union City, CA, USA - Pond 1C Sediment 1 (SPAdes) | ecosystem: Environmental > Aquatic > Marine > Intertidal zone > Salt pond sediment ...
GGCATCGAAGTCAAGTACAAGTTTGGAACCATGATCGAGATTCCGCGAGCGGCTGTCACCGCCGATCAGGTTGCCGAGTATGCCGAGTTCTTCAGCTTCGGCACCAACGACCTGACCCAGATGACCTTTGGCTACAGCCGGGATGATGCCGAGCGCAACTTCTTGCTGCACTATGTCGAACACGGCATCCTTCCCAATAATCCATTCCAGGCGCTCGACTGGGATGGTGTGGGTGAGCTGGTCAAGTGGGCTGTCAAAAAGGGCCGCGAGACCCGCCCCGAGCTCGAGGTGGGAATCTGTGGCGAGCATGGTGGCGAGCCTAGCTCCATCGAGTTCTGCCACATCGCCGGCCTGAACTATGTGAGCTGCTCACCCTTCCGTGTGCCCGTGGCACGCCTGGCAGCAGCCCACGCGGCACTCAAGCATCGCAACTAGATACAGTAATACACGAGATTCCACAGGGCCGGGTGTTCGCACCCGGCCCTTTTCCCTTCCGTTTTTAAGTCCTATCCTCCTATATGAGCAGCGCTTTCCACCCCTAAAAATCGGCAGATATGGGCAATAACAACTTGCTAAACATAGAAACTATCTGCCGGTACATTAAAATTCTTGCCGCCAAAGACGGATCTCCCAATTCTGTGGTATAATAGATACGCTGCAGTCTGATCGCCTTGGTTCGCAACCGCGAATTATCGCTGTCTGATGACCACTGACCCAAGCAGGAGATGCCGTGCTGCCATCCAATCAAGAACGACTGGCCACCCACCCCGGCCTCTTGCCCTCCCCGATGTTGTTCCTGGGAAAAAACTCGCATCGGAACCGGGATCATCAGTCTCATGTTCACACAAGCTTGGCGAGCGGTCCGCATCGACACGCCTATCCCTGCTGCTTTTGTTCTCCAGATCCAACAGCACAGTGGCTCACCCGCTCTTTTGCAGGCCGTGACGCAGCGCCAACCATCAAAACAACAAGGAGAACCCATGGACGCCAAACATATCGAACAGAGCTTGACAGATCGTCGGCTACCCGAGCCGCTCCCGCCGGACGAAGGTTGGGTGCTGCCCCATTACGACGGCCTGTCTATTGCCAACATCCCAGCGACCGTCGCCGCGCTCCTCGGTACCGATTTGCCCGGCGCCCTACCTGCGCTGCCCCGGGAACTGTGGGCTGACTGGGCGACAGACCTGCGCCGCATCGTGCTGGTGATCCTTGACGCGCTCGGATTGCGCATGCTCCAACAGATGTGGGCCGCCGGCGAGGGCAAGGCACTTCTGGACCTGGCTGGCGCGGGCCGCCTCGTCCCCCTGACCTCCGTCTTCCCCTCAACCACTGACGCCGCACTGGTCAGTATCAGCACAGGCTATCCTCCCGCCACCCACGGCTGGCTGGCCTACACCATGTACCTGCGGGAGCTCGGCCTTGCGGCAAATGCCATCCTGCTGAGTCCAGTCTGGTCGCGCAAGACCGACGAACTCCTGAACTGGGGCCTCGATCCCTCCGCACTGCTGCCGGTCCCCAGCCTCGCCGGGCACCTGAAGTCCAGTGGTATCCATACAGCTGCCCTCTTCTACACGGGGTTCCACGGTACCGGCTTCTCCGCCATGCTGTACAGGGGATTCGTAGAACGGCGGCGCCACATTCTCGCCAGCGACCTGTGGGTGCACCTGCGTCACCTCCTTGCCGAGACGCGTGGCAGCCGGGCGTTCATCACCGCTTATTGGAGCGGACTTGATACCATCGCCCATGCCTTTGGGCCTGACAGCGATTTCCTGGCAGCCGAGTTCGATACAGTGAGCCACCTGCTGTCCCGCCAGTTACTGGACACGCTGTCTTCCCAGGACCGGGAGGGCACTCTGCTGTTGATCACAGCCGACCACGGGCAGATCCGCATCCCGCCCGAGCAGGCCCTTACCGCAGAAGAGGACGCAGAACTGAGCCAGCACCTCATGGTGCCCATAACCGGCGAGTCTCGGGCTGCCTTTGTCTATCCCAGGCTGGGCCGGGCAGATGCCGTACGCGACTACCTCACTAACTCGTTCCCGGGCTGGTTTGTTGTGCGCGAATCCGCAGAGCTTCTGGAGTCGGGGCTTATGGGAACACCGATAGCCGACGAGACCTGTGCCCGGGCTGGCGAGCTGCTCGTGCTGCCTCGGGGGGCCCGAGCGTTGCAGGCCAGACGCCCTCCCATGCCAAGTGTGGGCCGGCATGGCGGACTCTCGCAGGAGGAGATGCTGGTGCCTCTCATCGGCACCCGGCTGGAGGCCTTGGACTAGCATCCTCTGCCTCAGTCTATTGGGGATTCGCTCACTCAAGCAGGAGAGCGACCAAAGGTAGTCTGATAGAGGTGCATGGCTGCCAGGATGGCAGACTCGACAACCCCTTCGGGGGCAAACAGCGACTTGGCAATCCATAGGTCTGGGTAGGTCCGGCTGGATTCAAAGGCACGCCACAGGTAGGCAGCGCCTCTGTGTAAAACCTCGACATCCACGGGCTGGCATCTTGAGTGGAACCGGAGCAGCGTGAGCAGCACGTAGGCGGTCTCCTCAGCAGTGCCCTGGCCGAAATAGCCCCATGATCCATCGCTCCGCTGCATATGGATCATCCAATCGATCGAGCCGAGACACTCGGAGACCAGTGGTTCATCGCTCTCCAGCAAACTCATCATCACGTGGGCAGTTGCGTAGAACGGTGAAGCATGCCACTTGTCAGTCCAATATGATTGGTACTTGCGCGAGGCCAGCAACATAGTCACTACCCGATCCCACACCTCCTGGCGGTCCGGATAGTCGGGCATCAACGCCAGCGCCTCCAGGCTATGGGCGTTCGTGCTCACACTCGCGTTTCGCTCAAAGCTAAAGGTTCGGAATGTGCGGGTCTCCGGGTCCTCGAAACACTTTAGCATATCCCGGTCGATTGGTCGCCCGGCAAGCGCCAGCATGCGCGCCGTCACCGCCGTCGTGTCGCCATCATCGATGCCAAACTCGGGATCCATACTAACACCACGCTCACCGATGGCAGACTCGAGCTCATCCAGAATCGCTGGGCTCACTAGCTCACTGTCGTCGAGGGAGAGCCCCCCAAAGGTCAGGTGCTCGAGCACCCAGGCGATCTCGAAAGTGCGCAATGGATAAAAGTGCGGCACCCCGCCCGGTTGCGCTCTCATCTGCTCCAGATACCGCAGCGCACTCCCGTTCTCCGTACCCTGCTGTAGCAATAGATACGCCGTAGTGGCAGGCGAGTTGGCCACCGATCCGTTCCCAGCAAGCAGCTGGCTCAACCGTTTAGGATCACCCTTTGCCCCCAAGAACTCGAGCGAAAACGCAACCGATGTGCCTGGCGCGTACAGTGCCTCTGTCGGCAACAGCCGCAGCTTGGCGCCGCGGATCCGCCCATACCCGCAAGAGTGTGACGGCACGTCCAGCCCAAGCGTGCGGGCCTGCGCAAGCAGCGTGGGAAAGATCAGCTCAAAGCCGACAAGCTCCACAGGATCATGGTGCAAGAAATGAAAGTTTCGCCAGATATACCCCTCTCCCTGCCGGATAGCCGCGTCCGCTCGCACGCCAGCAGATTTCTCTCTCAGCGCAATAATGGCCATCAGCGTGCACAGGATCCGATCGTGAAAGTATGGGATGGCGCTGCCCCAGCTGCCGTCAAGCCACTGGTGCTCGAGCAGCCAGTCGACAAGATCCGGCCACCGTGCCTCGCCAGTATGATCCGACGGCAGGCGTGCCAGCCACGCGGTATCGTATGGGCTGGCGTTCATGCGTCCGTCCAAGCCCTTTACCAGCGCCCGAGCCTGAGCTCTGATCTCCACGATGCCCTATCCCCCCTCGTCCTCATAGCTCTGGCCCCCTCGCGACAGGGCAGGAGGCAGTGTCACCTGCGGCAGCGGATACCAGATATTCCCCACTCTAGTGCCAACTCCCAGCGTGTTATCCAGGTTCGACCGGTAGAATTTCTTCATCGCCTGCCACGCCTCGGTACCAAGCGATTCGTAGTCTGCATCGCTCCCACGCCTGCAGTACAGGTGGTCGTACAATATGGCACGCAACTGGCCCCTGGACAGGTACGGAGAGGGACTGACGGTGAAGTAGAGGTCCTCGCTGCCTGTAGCCACGAGTGGCATATCGAAAGCACAGGGCTTGTCAAAGCCGATGAAGAGATCCACCGGCGCCACCCATTCGCCATAATACATCTCCACCAGCGCCCGCTTGTCAGGCAGGCACCCGTGCGTGGCGTGGTACTGGACCGCAAGCTCACCGATCGTCTCTGCGGCATCGTGTGCGCAGACACCAAAAAAGAGCCGGTGCTGATCGTGAGACGCAGTCCGGGCTGTTGCCTGGTCAAAGAGCTCCGGGACGTTGTCGTATGGCGTCGACGCAAAGAAGCGGCGATAATCTCCATAGAACCGCACCCTAACGCAGTAGTCATCGTAGAATGCCAGGAACCTTGGGTCAGCTGCCAGCAGTGCCAACCCTTCGATGGCCATCCTGGCATACGCCTCGCCTCGCTCCAGCAGGTCGGGCCCAAAGATCGGAGTCAGCAGTGTGTCGATGCCATGATCGAAGAAGGTCCCGTACAGCTCGATGTGTCGCTCAGCCGCAACATCGCAGTAGACAGTTGCCCAGTCTGCCCCGTCTGGCACACTGTGCTCCAGCATGAACCACCGCCGTGTGCCGTTAATGGGAAAAGCGCACACCTTGGGCCCCAAGGCACGCACCCGCTCCGCGATTTCGGCAGTAGTCAGGCTTTGAAAAACCTCTATGTCCATGGTCTACCGCCCGCACTTTGGGAAGAAACGACCTGTGTGCTCCACGTACTCGGTATACTGGGGCAGCTTGTCCGACAACAGCGCTTCCTCCTTGCGCGCCGCCCTCGAAAAGTCGATAGCTACGTAGATGACCATCGCCAGTGTGGTGAGCGCCGGATTCACGCACACCATTCCCACGGAGATGAGAAAAAACGAAGAGAAAACGGGATGGCGCACGCAGCTATAGGGGCCCGTATCTACCAGGTACTGCCCCTCCTGGAATCGCACATCCTCCACATAAAACTGCTTGAGATGCGATCGGGCCCACCAGTGCAGCCCCAGCCCAGAGACGATCAGCACAAGGCCAGCACACTGAAGCACAAGCCCCCCCCAGGCCGCAGTACTCAGTCCCAGGCGTGGCAGGAGCACCGGCTGCACGACCAACAAGGCCCAGAATGCCACCATCAACGACGTATATCGCCAGCTCCGGGCGCTCGAAGCCTGCTCGTGGCCTCTATCGTAGTGGCGTATCAGCCAAAAGTCAACCGCATAGTACACCAGCCCAGTCAGAAGAATGGCTACAGATTGAGGAAGCCCTGTCAACATGTGCTCGTCAGTCCTCCAGAGATCGCAGGGTCGCACTGCACAATGTGTCTTGTTGGAACAGAGTAGGCCGTGAGATGAGGCCACACACCCCTCAGCCTGGAACCCAATTATATACCGCATTCCCAATTGTGGGAAATGCAGAGATCAATTCAGTTAGAAGTGTGTTGGCATCCAAGCATGGCGGGCCGAAATCTGCACTTCGAACATCATGGCAGGACTTCCTGCAATGCGAGATCGTGGTCAGGTATCATCTCTTCTACGTCTCGCACCAAAGGGACGGCATAGCCAATAAGCGGGACCCCAATGGCAAGCAGTCCAGCGCACACACACAGCAGGGCCATGCCCGCGCCGGACCCAAGTCCAACCAGCCAGCCAAACCCGCCGGCGAGCACTCCGCCGGGCATCATGGCTGGCTCAAACACATGATCAGCCAACGGCCCAACGAGTATCATGGCCCCGGGCACGGTGATCTGGGACGCCAAAAACCGCGCCCCAAATACGCGACCCTGTAGCTCAGGCGCGATCTTCACCTGCCAGATAGCTTGGTTGGATCCTCTGGCGATCGGCTCGAAAAAAGCATACAAGAAACTGGCAAGCATCCAGACAAAGAGACCGCGACCAATGCCCATGAGCAATATGCCAGCGCTCGAAAGCGCCCAACCTGCCAACACACCGTGGATGCGGCGCTTGGATCCTCCCCACACGCTGAGCAAGACGCCCCCGACAACGCCTCCGATGGCACCCACCGACTGCACGCTGCCCAACGACAATTCACTTCCACCGGTTCGGGCAAGGATCATGGGCGCGAAAAGGGTAAAGCCGGCAGACTCGAACATGTTGCCGGCAGCCGAAAGAAGCAGCAGGGCAAGGAGGCTCGGCCTCGCCCAGATATATCGGAACCCATAGCTGGACTCTTGCCAGATGCTCCCCTTGGCCTCGGAGCCGGTCCGGCTCTGGGATGGCTGTGGGATGGAAACCAGCAGTAGGGACACAATCGCAAACAGAAAGGTCACAAGATCGATCGCCATGATCCCCGCCGCCCCAATCTTTCCCAGGAGAAGCCCGGCAAGAAGGGGGGCCAGAACACTCGAAGCCGACCAGGCCAGATCGAGCATGCCGCTTGCCCGAGCATAGTGCACCTTGGGAACCATCATGGTCACAGCTGCAGCATACGCCGGATACTGGAAAGTCTGGAAAATCCCCGCGAGAAAGCCAATCAGATACAGATGCCAGATCTGCAGCCCACCAGTCAGGTACAGGACCAACACCACCAGCGTAGCCAAGCCTGCCGTCGAGTCGCTGAGTACAAGCAATAGCTTCCTGTTCCAACGATCCACCAGGGCCCCAGCCAGGGGGCTGAAGAAGATAGGCAAGCCGAAGGTAAAGGCTCCCAGCAGCGCAAGAGGAGTAGCCTGACCCGTGAGATCATAGGCCCAGACCATCAAAGCAAACCAGGTCATTGCGCTGCCAAGCAGCGAGACGACCTGGCCAAACCAGACAACCGCAAAGGCACGAAGGCTGGCAGGCGGATTGGGCATTATTGGTGCTATCTAGCGATTGGACATCACTGAAGTCTGATTTCGGCCCAGCCACTCATGCATCGCCATCTCGCTTATGCGCCATCCGCGGCCCACCTTGTAGGCAGGCAAAGTGCCCTCCTTGATCCAACGGCGAACAGTGTAGACCGAAACACGGAGCATCTGGGACACCTCCTTTGGCGTCAGAAACGCCAGTTGTTCCCCGATCCGTCTCTTCTTCTTGTCCAAGATAGACCTCCCTTCCGGCCTTCCCGTTCCTCTGCGAGCAATGAGCATAGTATAGCATAATGCCACAACGCCCTCCATAGGAACTTTGTACTAGCGGAAAGAACCAGGAGAGAAGGGGCCCGGCACCCACGCAGTTCTGAACCCCGGGCATGACACTCCTTTAGTGAAGTGGCACTGTATTTCGAGTCCCCAGCGCTAGGAACCAGGCTGCTTCATAGCTTCAAACTGAGACTGCAGCTCCACTCGGCGTACTTCGGCCGCCTGGCGCCCCTCCGCAAGGATAGCCTCGAGCCGCTCCGCGATTCTCTGTCGGACCTCATCGCCACTCTGCGGCGTAAACAGGAGCACCAGCCCACCTGCTACAGCAACGCCGAACAGCATGCCAAACAACATCCTGAACACTCTAACCATGTCATACCCTCCTTATCCGTCATTCTGCTATCAGTCCACAAACAATCGCAAGCCAGGCATCCCCCATTCGACGCCGACCTGTACAGCCAGCATGACGCCAGAGAGTCCCAGGACCACTCCTCGCGCCCACCGATTGTCCGACAATCCCGCCACGGCGGCAGGCCACAGCAGATGCCAGGGCTGGCTGCGGGCTGCCCCAAAGATGAAAACGAGCAGCAAGGCCAGGAAGCTACTATTGACCAAGTGCTGGAACGAGCCACTCCCCCGCCAGAAACGCACAGCGATCAAGAGGTAGGCGAGGCAATAGAGACACAGGCCAGAGCCCAGGAGCAAAGTTGGCAGGCGTCCACTACCCAGGTGCCAGTTCAAGGGGTGCAACAGCCGCTCCGCGATCCCGACAAGCGCCTCCGGCGGGCACAGCGGCGCCACGACCAGAAGCGAAACAGATACTGCAGCCATACTTCCAGATATCACTGGACGCAAACGTACGCTCCCCTGCTGCCGTACCAGCCTGCGCCAGAGATAGAGACCAAAGAGCGGAACGAGCACGAGACTCACGTACTTGACCCATACCGACAGGACCAGCACCGCAAGCGAGAGAGCCCAGCGCTCCCTCAACAAGAGCCAAAGCGCTAGCAGCACCAGGGCCACCAGGACTATATCGTTATGTCCATCTCCCACCGCCATCAGCAACACGAGAGGATTCCAGGCAAAAAAGTACAGCCCTTCCAGCGCCGCACCGGGCCGCATCTCGAGCAGCAACTTCTCGACAAGCCAGGCGGCAGCCAAAAAGGCGGCAGCACTGAGCCCCTTCAAGTATAGCAGTCCCATTGGCAAGTCGTGAGGCCCAGAGGTCCCCACCGCTGAAAGCAGGACCCAGGCTGGTCCGTACACTGTGGGCCGCGTGTCGTACAGCGTCGAATAGGTCTGCACCAACGAGTCGGCAACGTCTGCAGGCGCCTGCAGCAGAGGATTGGCTCCCAGATCTGTGAGCATGTGTGCCTGCCGCAGGTAGGCAAATAGGTCGGAGGTGATGGGTAGGAGCCATAGCAGTGTCAAAGCAAAGACACAGGCAAAGGCCCAGATGATCCATCGGTCCGCGCTATTCCCTGTCCGCGTGAAGCGCATCCCCCACACGTACAGGGCCATCAGCATCCCCGCCACTCCCAGGCATAGTGCAAAGGTGCCCAGCCCTTTGCCCAGAAGCCCAGCCCAGCTCTGTGGCACTCCTCCGTGCCGCCACCAGGGCAGTCGGGCTGCGAGCGTCACATAAATGCCCGCACTGAGAAGACCAGCTACAGCCAAAGACCTGCTGGGTCGTACCTGGTGTCTTCCTTTCAATCGCCCAACAACACGGTCGTGCATAGGTTCGCCGCCAAACCTACCCGGATCTCAACGAGCTTGACAAACCTATGATACCACAGACTGTGACCAGTGACAATCCCAAGGACCCGAACCCAGCAGCAGCTGGCTAGTGTACTCTCTCACTGTCTCACCCTCTCACCATTTTCGCGGTGCTATCGGGAGGGAGGTTATATCAAGCGGTAGACGCTGAACCCCAACCAGCTCCAGAAAACGCACAGAGATCGCATCCGGCTCCCTGAAAGCAAGGCCACACTGTTCAGCGAGGTTCCAGATCGCACTCGTGCCCGTGAAAACACTCTATCAACACAGAGCACAATTGGCAGCCCTCGGCAGTTATGGTACAATATCTGCGACCCAACTATTGAGGAGAGCCATGCCCATCCGAGTTCTACCGCCCGAAGTAGCAGGTAAGATTGCTGCCGGTGAGGTTGTCGAGCGACCAGCATCGGTGGTCAAGGAACTGCTCGAGAACAGCATTGACGCCGGAGCCACAGATATTCGCGTCGAGATCCGCGAGGGAGGACGTCGTCTAATCCGTGTTGCTGACAACGGCAGCGGCATTCCGGAGGATGAAGTTGCCCTTGCCTTTGCGCGCCATGCCACCAGCAAACTGACTGAGGTGCAGGATCTGGAGCGTATTGCGACGCTTGGCTTTCGGGGAGAGGCATTGGCCAGCATCGCCGCGGTGAGCCAGGTGACTGTGCTGACGCGACCCCGCTCTCAGGCAGTGGGCCAGCTTCTGAAAGCAGATGCCGGGCAGATCACTCACCAGGAAGGGCATGGTAGCCCAGCAGGAACCGTTGTCACAGTCGAGCACCTGTTTCGTGCGATGCCGGCACGGCTCAAATTCCTGAGGCAGCCGCAGACCGAGACGGGTCATATACACACCGTCATCACCCGGTATGCATTAGCCTACCCAGAACTGAGACTCACCCTCACCGCTGACAAGCGCCAGATCTTCCAGTCCACCGGTAGCGGCAAGCTATACGATGTCCTGATCGCCGTTTACGGACTCGATGTCGCCGAGCAGATGCTGGAGGTCTCCAATGCACAGGAACATGAGGCGACAGATGAGCGCGGAGAGGTGACCGCCCCTGGCCCCATCTATCGCGTTTCTGGTTACACAAGCGCTCCGGCACTACACCGCGCCAACCGTACCTATATTACCTTCTTTGTCAACCACCGCTGGATCCAGGATCGATCGCTTTCCCACGCTGTGGCCCAGGCCTACCACACGCTGCTGCCAGTTGGCCGCCATCCCTTGGCTGTGCTATCGCTCGAGATGGATCCCACTGAAGTAGATGTGAACGTCCATCCCACAAAGCGGGAGGTCAAATTCCGCAGTGGACGCGCAGTCTTTGGCACGGTTCAGAGCGCCGTCCGCCATACGCTAGTTGAGCGGGCGCCGGTGCCTAGCATGGCGCAAAGCCCGCGCACATGGCCCGCACCTGACTGGGAGCGTCGCCAGTCCCTGATCTCAGCCGGCCGCGAGTCCGACCGCTCCCAATTGGCGATGGAGCTCTATCGCCCTATCGATTCGCTGCAGCCAGGTAGCGAGCCACAGCCCGTGGGCCCGGTTCGCCTGCCTCTCTTGCGTGTGGTGGGTCAGGTCGGCCAGACTTATGTGGTTGCCGAAGGTCCACAGGGCATGTATCTCATAGACCAACACGCTGCCCACGAGCGCGTTCTCTACGAGCAGATGATGGCAGAACAAGAAGCCCAGGCCGTCGCCTCACAGACGCTGCTGGAGCCTCTTCCCCTGGATCTCGATCCCGCATTGGCCGGACTGCTGAGTGAGCACCTACAAGCGCTCAATGACGCAGGCTTCAGCGTAGAGCCTTTCGGTGGAACCAGCTATCTTGTGCGCGCAGTGCCATCCATCCTGGTCGTGTCAGACGTCCGTGCCGCGTTGGTAGATATACTCGAGCTCCTGCGGCAGGGAGATGATCCGTTGGCTAGCCAAGCTGAGGAGCGCCTGATCGCAGCCGTGTGCAAGCGGGCAGCCATCAAGGCTGGACAGACACTCACTACAGAGGAAATGCAACAACTGGTACGCCAACTCGAGCAGTGCGAATCGCCCCGCACCTGCCCTCATGGCCGGCCCACGGTTTTGCATTTCTCGGTGGATCAGTTGGAGAAAGAGTTTGGCCGGCACTAGGAACCCGCCTATCACCAGCAGCAAGCGCAACGCAGCACTAGGAGGACTATGACAAACGCCCTGATCCTTGGTTCGACGGGATGCATTGGCAACAATGTGACACGCGCCTGCCTGGCTGAGGGATGGTCCGTGCGCGCTTTCCGGCGCGCCACAAGCGCGACCTGGATGCTGAATGGGCTCGACGTGCAGCATATCGTCGGTGACCTGGAAGATCCTGCCTCACTGGAAGCAGCCATGCGTGGCTGTGACATCGTCTTTCACGCTGCGGCCTACTATCCGCGCCACTCCCTGGACATGAACGGCTCGCTCCGAGACGCGGTCCTCGGCATGCGCAATGTGCTTCATGCGGCCAAAGCCTCTGGCGTGGGACAGCTTGTCTTTACCAGTACACTTACCACCATCGGGCCATCGTCAGAACCGGGCCGGCTTGCCGACGAGCGCGACTTTTACCTTCCAGGGAGTACCAACAGCGCCTACTTTGAGAGCAAATGGGCCATGGAGGCCGAGGCATGGAGAGCCATCGCCAAGGGGCTTCCACTGACCATCGTCAATCCCACTGCGGTATTCGGCCCGTGGGACATCCGTCCCGCCACGGGCGAGATCCTGCTGAATGTGGCCAAGGGCCGTATGCCCGTTTGGTTCGATCTGGATGTGAATATTATCGATGCACGGGACGTGGGCATTGGGCACGTGCTGGCGGCCAAGCGAGGGAAAGTTGGCCATCGATACATCCTTGGAGGGGAGAATCTTCGCGTTCGACAAGCGATAACCATCGCAGCGCAGGAGGCAGGGGCAAAGCCACCTAGATGGAATGTATCCCTTGGCCTGGTCTCAGCCGTAGTGCGAGCGGGTGAGGCCCTGGGACACCTGCCCCTGATAGAGCCATTACCACTCGAGCACTTTAAGACGATGCGCGAGTGGCGTGCTTTGAACTGCAGCAAAGCACAACAGGAACTTGGATTCACAGCACGCCCGTTCTTGGAGACCATCCGCGACACGCTAGACTGGTTCCGAGAGTACGGTTATCTGTAGTCACACAAGCACAAGATGTCCCAACAACGACAAAGCGCGACACTATCAGGTGTCGCGCCTATTGGCCTTGGTTAGGTCTCTGCAGGCTATGGCAGATCGAATGTGTCCCGCAACGCGTTCAAGGCAATCTCCAGCGATTTGGAGTCGATCACACATGATACCGTCGAGATAGAAGTGCTGATGGCCATGATATTGATGTCCTTGTCTGCCAGCGCGTCAAACATGGTACCCGCGATGCCCGGTCTCTCGCGAAAGTCAGGCCCAAAGATGGAGACGATGGCTACCTCGGGATACGATACGACACGACCGGCATCCACGTCTGGAGCTACAAGATTGACCGCTTCCAAAGCTGCCGGCCCATCATCTCGATCCACACAGACAGCTACCTGATCCTGCCTGTTGTGATCAATGCACTGTACAATGAACTGAACATTGATCCCGCGCCGTCCCAACTCACCCAAAATTGCCGCCGCGATCCCGGGCCGGTCAGGCACTGCGGTTACATTCAGCAGCGAGAGGTGTGCGTTCTGCATAATCCCGCCAATCCGAATCTTCGCCATCCTCATCTCCTCCCTGTACCTGGCTTCACTGGTATTCACCTTCGGACCAGGACAGATTGGATTATAGCATAGATGCAGGGCAGTGTCAATCCGTTTCCAGGTTTTCGCGCCCGCACTTTGGTCATCCACGCAAGTTGACCTATCAAGTCTTTTTCAGTATAATGGCCCGGTCTCAGGAGGGAAAAGCCATGATCGATGAAACCACTAGCAAGACTCGCTCATCGCTGGCACGAGAAATCGGGCGCTGGCGAGCCA
>Ga0207796_1000680_pt1 | contig 12894 bp, 9 predicted proteins | sample Pon1CUnioCityCA_6_FD_187274 | JGI IMG/M metagenome (GOLD analysis project Ga0207796, IMG submission 187274) | Marine sediment microbial community from Union City, CA, USA - Pond 1C Sediment 1 (SPAdes) | ecosystem: Environmental > Aquatic > Marine > Intertidal zone > Salt pond sediment ...
CCGGTCTTCATTTGCCCATGTAGTGATTCTGCCGGAAATACCCGCAAGCTTCACCATCGACACCGCAACCGCAGACGTTGCGGATTATCTCCTGTTGGTTGTGGGTGGGGCGGATTCGCAGCCCTAGAACTTAAATCCCTCGCCGGACCTCGGGCGGATTCAAAATGGTGCGCCAAAAACATGTACAACCAAGGTTGAGCGGTTCAGGGTTTACCAATGAAATTGGGAAACGTAGAATCGATCCGTTTAGGTACAATAAACGCAACGCGTGGCGGGCTTTTGATTTTCAGGGGATTCCTTCAAAATCTTTTTTTTGAACATGCGGAAAGAGCTTGCCCGGATATTGAGTGATATTTGAGAATGATATTTTAATCACAAAAAGATAGGTAGACATTGACAAAGTGAGAAATTTTCTGTAGTTTCACGAACTCAAGTCCATCTCACGCAAATCACTTATCGAGGGCGCCATGAACTGACCCAGAAAACCCCGGTTCTCAAACAAAGCGGTGGGGTTTTGTGATGTCCGACAATTTGACAGGGAAATTCAATGGACGACGAGTCCGTGCAGTATTTTTGGAAATTACACAGAGTCAATGCGGATCTGATCAGGGGTCTGAAGACTGCCATCTATGTATTAGAAAATCTGGAAACACTGCCTCCTGAAAAGCGTCAACTCATGTTGGATTCACTCAAGAAAACCGTTTCCCAAAGCGAAAACACGATCGGAGATGAAACCACAATACATTAATCCGAATTTGACGCGTATTCATCCCTTGGGGTAATTGAAAGGATTTTAGGTCGCTTGGCCGCCGGTCGCCGTTTTTAAATATTTCGTAATCACTTTGCCTGTCTGCATTCAACTTTTATCACGTGTAAGTTTTTGCATGGATAGACCGACCGTTGGTAAACATATAAAGAAACCGACCAGTTCTTCGGAGGGTGTCGCATGAGAAAAAATTTGTTTTCAGCTATTCTACCGATGAAAAGCGCGGAAGAATCCAAGGCAAAGCTGAGGGTCTACAAATTTCAGGGGACCTACACCAAGGAGTTTTCCAGTATGGATGAGGCAAAAGATTACGCAAAATCTGCGGCCAAAAAATACCCCGGATTGTTATTTGAGCCATATGTCGAGCGGAGAAATTCCGGAGACCGCAGGAGAGGTATGGACCGGCGAGCCGGAAAAGAACGAAGAAGCGGGACAGAACGGAGAAATGCGCCGGTGAGGTGAGAACTCCATCATTGATCAAGCGTTAAGGCGAATCGTTCCTGCTTTTTTTGAAAAGACCTTTTCGTTTCATTTGAATAAGGGAATCATTCCTTTTTCAAAGAGGTAAAAAAATGGAAAAAGTCAAAGAACTCAATCTGACGTTACGCATTGAGACAAACAAAAGAACCGTGGAAAAGTACTTCGAGAGTCTTTTTGATCTGAAATCATTTATGGACGAGTTTTTCTGCAGTTTAAAAGATCAAAAAGCCGAAAGACAAAACGCGAAATCCAGGGCTCGGAATTCAGGCAAAAAGGCAACGACTGAGCCATTGCCCAAGCGTTTCGGTGTCGTGGCTTTAGAAAAGGGCTTTATCACGTTGGATCAACTTGCTGATGCTCAGCACAGTCAGTTGCTCGACAATGTAAATAAGGGGAAACACAGACCGATCGGCGGGATTCTGTCAGCGCAGGGACTCCTTACCATGTCACAAATCGTGGAAATATTGAGATGTCAGCGGGAAATACAGAGTGATGTTGTCGCATAATTCTTGCTAACCCAAACGATAACCTATGAACGCAATAAAATTTTCAGGCACACGAATACCAGCCTCGTTTCCTCTCCGCCCGACCCTTACCCGCTGATTCCTTTCCTCCCGCAGCAACCACCGTCGGAATTGTACATCGCCGAGCCGAAAAGCAGCCTGGAATTCAAAAGGGCTAACGAACGATATCGCTGGATAGGATCGGGGATTTCATATGCGCTTGCAGATGACTATTTTTTGAATCCGCCATTTTACGACTTAAGTATTTATAATTATGGCCGATATCGCAACTGTTGGAACGAAGCATCCATGTTTATGATGGGGTCTCGAGTCTTCTGTGTGTCGATTCTTCCGAACTGCATAACACTCGACACCCCGAGAAAGTTATGAAATGGGAGCAGATATGGCCGAATCCATAACCATTACCTTGCCAAAAACCATGCCGCTCACGAAGCGAGTCTCAGAGGTCAACCTCCAGCTTTCGGAATGGATCGAATCCCTTGAGCCTCCGTTTAATGTCGAGAAGGATACCTTTCAACTCAGAAAATTTGACCAAAACGAAAACGAATACAGCTATCAATACATCATCAGCCGAGATACACGGATTTCCGGTAATGCCGCGAGTTCTCCCTATAAATTTGAAACACGCGCATAAATTCAAGGCGTGAATGCATTCAGATGCCGGCATTCCCAAATCTATTGACTTCTTTTCCCACCCATTTTAATTTGACCCATTGATAAACGCCCCCCATGAGAAATCCGGGTATGTTTTTGAAATGATCCTGTTTGGGACTGAACGTTTTCCTGGGAGGCTGTCCGAGAGCGGCTATTTAGCCCAATCTCTGCGTCGGGCTGAAATTATAATCCGCGAACTATGCCTCCGGATGCACCGGAGGTTACACCGGAGTGACGGCGTTTTATGGGGCCATCCAAAGTGCCGTTCGGATTTTTTATCAATGACGCATTCAGGCAGGTTGCGGCTTTGCTTTGCTCCCCGCTTCACATTCGGAAAGGCGTGGGCTCCTGCTTTGAAAAAAACCCCCGGTGGTGTTTGGCTGTTTCTTGCGAATACAATCCGCGGGTGCGCAGTGATGCAGGGGTGAAAAAAAAGGAGTGAAATTGGAAACTGCAAAGTGTAATTTGAGATAAATCACAGCATGGAGCTATGCATATCATGAAGACCGATTCCAGCCTTCCTTCGGATTTTATTAGAAGTATCATCATGAAAGACATAAAGGCGAATAAGAACGACGGTCGAGTCCATACCCGATTTCCACCCGAGCCGAACGGGTATCTCCACATCGGACATGCCAAATCCATCTGCCTCAATTTCGGCATCGCTGCCGAATTCAACGGCCTGTGTAATGTCCGTTTCGACGACACAAATCCAATTAAAGAAGAGGAAGAGTTCGTTGAATCCATCAAGGAAGATGTTCGTTGGCTCGGATTCGATTGGGGTGAACGACTCTACTATGCCTCCGATTACTTTGATCAGCTCTATGCATTTGCCGTAAAATTGATTCAGGATGGCAACGCATACGTTGACGACCTCAGTGCCAACGAGATTCGTCAATACCGCGGCACCTTGACTGAACCCGGAAAAGACAGCCCCTATCGAACACGTTCCATAGAGGAAAACCTGGATCTGTTTGAACGCATGCGCGCAGGAGAGTTTGAGGACGGCTCCCGCGTGCTTCGGGCAAAAATAGACATGACCTCCCCCAATCTGAACATGCGCGATCCGGTCATGTATCGCGTTTTGCATGCCCCCCATCACAGGACGGGGAATACGTGGTGTATTTATCCCATGTATGACTTTACGCATGGTCAGTCTGACTCCATTGAAGGAATTACGCATTCTATTTGCACCCTTGAATTCGAAGACCACCGCCCGTTGTACGACTGGTTCCTTGACAAATTGGAAATTTTCCATCCACAGCAAATCGAGTTTGCGCGACTCAACCTCACTTACACTGTTTTAAGTAAACGGAAGCTTGTGGAATTGGTTGAAGAAGGGCATGTCAACGGCTGGGACGATCCTCGAATGCCCACCCTATCCGGCTTGCGAAGACGGGGGTATACGCCGGAATCTATTCGAAATTTCTGTGATCGTATCGGCCTGGCCAAACGGGACAGTACGGTCGATATGGCGTTGCTGGAGCACAGCATTCGCGAAGATTTGAACAAAAGAGCGCCCCGTGTGATGGCGGTGCTGCGGCCACTGCGCCTGGTGCTGGACAACTATCCGGAAAACCAAGAGGAAGCGTTGGATGCTGAGAACAATCCGGAGGATGCCGGCATGGGTTCGCGGAAACTTCCCTTTTCGCGGGTTCTCTTTATCGAGCAGGAGGATTTTCGTGAGGACCCTCCAAAGCAATACTTCCGCCTGGCACCCGGGCGGGAAGTGCGCCTGAAACATGCCTACTATGTCAAATGTGAGCGCGTGGTCAAGGACGAACGGACGGGCGAGACACTGGCGGTGCATTGCACGTATGATCCGACGACCCGGGGGGGATGGTCTGAGGATGGGCGTAAAGTCAGAGGAACCCTACATTGGGTTTCGGCCGCTCATGCGCTGGATGCTGAAGTGCGTCTTTACGACCATTTGTTTGTTAACCCACATCCCGGTGGCGACGAGGGGGGGACGGATTTTAAAGCGTTTCTAAATCCGAAGTCCTTGAAGACCATAAAGTCCTGCAAAGTTGAACCCAATCTGAAAGGGGCAGCACCCGGCAGTCGTTACCAATTTTTGCGACACGGCTATTTCTCCGTGGATGCCGTCGATGCTTGCGATGACAAACTGATATTTAATCGCATCGTGACATTACGTGACACATGGGCCAAGATTGAGAAGACTCAGGGCAAAGAATCGCAACCGACTCACGCTGTGGAAATGCGCCGCGGAACGGCAAATCAGGAAACTTCTGCTCAGGCGACTGAAAAACGCGACGACTTTGATCCCATTGCCGAAGAAATCACCCTGGAGGATTTCTCCAAGATCGACCTGCGGGTGGGGATCATTCGTCAGGCCGGACTCGTCAAAGGTGCAAAAAAACTTATCCGACTCATGGTGGACCTGGGTGAGGGACGGTTGCGACAGATATTCGCCGGCATCCGCACCGCTTATCCTGAGCCGAACGCGCTGGCAGGCAAACGGGTTATCGTTGTTGCAAATCTAAAGCCCCGGCAGATGAGCTTCGGTCTCTCCGAAGGCATGGTTCTCAGTGGAGGCGATGCCGACACGCTCTGCGTTACAGCCTTTGACGGCGAACCGCTTCCCGGGCAAAAAGTGTCTTAGCAAGCAAACACCTCGGTTAATATCGCGGAGGCTCCTGAGAACGGCTATTTTCCCCAATCCGTGCCTCAGGCTCGAATCAGAGTCCTCGAAATACTCCCGGGTCAGCCCGTCCCTTCAATTTTCTTTATTTCCGCTTCTCTCAAAGCCCGCTTAAATATCTTTTCCGTCACCGTCAACGGCAGGTCATTTCTAAACTCAATGATTTTGGGCACGGCATATGGGGCCAAAGATTTCTTACAATGGTCGATTATTTCTTGTTCCTTCACCTTTCCTCTTGCGCTTTCCCGCAACCGAATGAATGCCTTTATCCGTTCACTGCCCGGTCTTTCCGGATCCGGAATACCAATGGTCACGGCACCTTCGACATCCGGATGTCTAAACAGCACCTCATCGACTTCAATGGAATAGACCTTCATTCCCGAAATATTGATCATATCTTTGATCCGATCGACCACACGGAAATACCCATCCGCATCCATTGTAGCCAGGTCTCCGGTCTTCAACCAGCCATCCTCCTCGAGTCCGGAACCCGCCTCGGGCCAGTAACCTTTCATTAATTGAGGCCCCTTGACCCAAATCTCACCCACCTCACCAAAGGGGACTATTTTTCCCGTAGACGGATCCACAAGCTTCACATCCGTATCGGGTACAGGCACTCCAATGCCCGGCTTGGTTGAACTTGCAAAGCGTGTAACTTTCGAAAACACTGAAATATTGATATGGGTAACCGGACCGCTTTCCGTCAGGCCATACCCCTCCGAAATAGGCATCTTTGTCTTCTCTTCCAGTTTCCGAGCGACCTCCGCCGGGAGCGGAGCGGCACCGGACATGACCATCACCGGCATCCGCCGAATTTCAATTTCCGGCTGTGCCAGCTTCAACAGTTGGGTGGGTACCATGAAGAGCAAAAATGGCCGGTATTCATTCATCACCCGAACAATCGATTCGGTATCCCGGGGATCCGGTATCAGGAATATCCTGAGCCCCCAATAGATGCTTGACTGCATCAGGTAATGTCCCATGGCATGAAAGACGGGAATCGCCAACATCGATGACGCACTCCCTCTATAGGTGGGAAGGGGACCCATCATCCAAGGAAGCCCCTGAATAATGTTGGCGAATCTTTGAAAATGGGTGAGCATGACCCCCTTGGGCACACCGGTTGATCCCCCGGTAAAGGCGAGGACGGCAAGATCCTCCTTAGGATCGATGTCCACCTTCGGCGCTTCCGGTTCATGGTCTAAAATCAGCTTTCTCAAGGGATAAGTGCCCGCAATTTCCTTTATCGCTTCGGATTCGGACGGTGTGTAGTCTTCGAGGGACGTAAAAATGATGTGCTTTATGCCGGTTTCCCCTTGGATTGCCCGTATGGATTCAAGATGGATATCCAGGCAAACGATGGTTTCAGCGCCGGATTCTTGTGCCTGATGCCTGAGTTCCCGGGGCTTCAGTAAGGGGCTACAGGGAACCAGCACGGCGCCGGCCTTGAGAATGGCAAAATCGCTGATAATGAACTGGGGACACGTTGGGAGAAATACGATGACCCGGTCTCCTTTCTCAACCCCGAGATGCGCCAGAGCATTCGCCAGGGCATCCGACCGGCGTTTCAGCTCGCGATACTTCATTCGTGCCCCCCGGTAATGGTAGGCGTCTTTGCCGGGAAATTGCGCGGCCGCCTCATCTAGAATTGCAAATAGGGGTTTATTCGGGTACGGGATCGTTTTCTTGAGCTTGAACGGGCCGAGTCTATAGCTCTTCAGCCATGGTTTCTCTGCGTATGACGCCATTATTCCGTGTCCTCGTAAATCTGGGCGATGACATCCTCCAGGCCCAGTTCCCTCAATTTATCCGGATTCGGCTTGCCCGTCCTTTTGTCCCAATTGCGAAACTCATAATAAGGCTCCAGGAGCATTTCCAGATTGTTCACCTGTCCCGCCGCAGGACCGTCGGGAAGGGGTTCTTCCAATAACCTCTTGGGCAGCGTATCCTCAGCGCGACCCTGCCCCTCTCTCACATTGAAGGCTCTCTCCAAGTTATAGATTCTTTCGCCGGTTTTTCTAAACTCCTCGACGCCGAATTTCCAACCGGTCAAGGCCGCAATGATTGACGCCCATTCCTGAGCATCCAACGTCATGCCCATAAACTTGCAGCATCCGGCGGCATCAAACACGGTCAATGCATCCTCCATGTCTTTTACAACTTTGGCCTCTCGGGGGTTTTCCTGAAGCGGGTCTCCTATTTCGCTTTCCTCCACCACCAGGAAGGGACTGGCAAGAAACGTCGGACCCTGCACATAGGCCGTCACATGGTCGCCACCCCGATTGGCGGTCGCAAAGGCCAAACCGGTAATCTTTGCGCCCCTTGAATCGTAGGCCGGCAATTCCAGCCCCTTCACATTCATGGCAAACCTTTCAGAGTCGCGGCCCAGTCTTTGTGCCATGATTCGGGTCCCCTCGGCCAAAAGATCTCCCACACCCTCCCGGTTGGCAATCATGTGGACGAGTTTTATCATGGTTTCAGAATCACCAAAGCCTATTTCCATGCCGCCGGTTGCATCCTTCTTGAGGATCCCTTTTTCGAAGCATTCCATGGCAAAGGCGATGGTGCTGCCACAGGAAATGGTATCGAGGCCATAGTCATTGCAGAGATACCCGGCCATCGTAATCGCTTCCAAATCTTGAATGCCACACATAGATCCGAAGGTGCCGACGGTTTCATATTCCGGACCTTCTCCCCGTTTCCCGATGTTCGGACCCTTCCGGATCTCTGAAACCCGGCCGCATTCGATCGGACAAGCAAAACAGCCGGTCTGTTTCACGAGCACCTTTTCGCTGAGCGCCTCCCCGTTTATCTCCTCCGCAAAGGGGCACACGCCCGCTTGCCAATTTCTGGTGGGTAATCCACCACACACATTGACCATGTCCAAAACCAGGTTTGTCCCGTAGGCTTTCAGGCCTGCAGCCAATATACTTTCGTTCAGCAGCTCGAATTGCTTCTTCGATAATTCCTGAAAAGTCTCCGTATCCGCAATGCGTATTTTCCGGGTACCTCTCACTGCAATCGCCTTCAACTTTTTGGAGCCCATGACGGCGCCAACGCCGCATCTACCCGCTGCCCGATGAACGTCGTTCAGGATTGCCGCGTATTTGACCCGGTTCTCTCCGGCTTGGCCGATAACCGCCGCATTAAATTTATCTCCCAGGTCTTTTTTAATGATTCGCGTTACATCCGAAACGTTCTTGCCCCAAAGTCGCCGCGCATCACGGAGTTCGGCTTTCCCGTCATCAATCATGAGATAGACGGGCCGGGTCGACATTCCTTCGAAGATAATTCCATCAAAACCGGATCGCTTCAAGTCGACACCCCATCGGCCCCCTGAATTGGACTGGCACCAGATATTGGTTAAAGGGGACTTGGTCACAACACTGTATCGCCCCGCGCTCGGAGAAGCCGTGCCGGTCAATAAACCGGACATGAAAATCAGCTTATTCTCCGGCCCCAAAGCATCCGCGCCCGGCTTCAATTCATCAAACAGGTACTTGGTCGCCAGCCCACGACCTCCCATGAACTTTTCAGCGCGGTCCTCGGGGATTTCTTCCTCGCGAATTTCCCCCGCCGTCAGGTTGACTCGTAGTATTTTTCCCATCAGGCCAAACATGTAATTTCTCCTTCCCGCATCAAAAACCAAAGTCGGTCTTCAATCTCTGTATTAAGTTTTTAAAGGACTGACGGGCTTCAGGTTCCAGTTCATCGGGAAATCTGTCGCTGACCTCGCCCGCCAGATCCACCAGACGAATTGCCGCCTGGGTGGCAGCCGCTAATTTTGCCGCCTTCTTGAAATTAAATGGCACCAATTTCAGTTTCATGGTGGCGATCTCTTTAACCACGTTCAGTTCCTTTCTTAAGACTTTTTTCCATCGATCGTATTCCGCTTCAAGGACATAGTCTCCGCTCCGACCCAATGCAGCGGGAACGATTCTCACGGCATGACACTCGCCATGCCACAGATCCATAAAAACAAAGAAATCATCCTCCAAACCGGCCCGCGGCTCGGCCTTAAAGACCAGCACCACGGATCCCTCCCAGGTTGCGGCAGCGTGTTTGTACTTTTCATCTCCTTGGATCTTTTCCGCATATTTTGAAGCCCATTCCGGCGTTCCTACAACATAGGGCTCCGATTCCGCATTTCTTCTCTCCTCAACCAACCGGGCATACTGCTCATGCCATTCCTTTGTTCCTATTGGGTGCATCATCGTGTCTCCTCAACTCTAAAAAGCTCGCATTCGTTTACAAATTATTACTTGGAGAGTTTTTCAACATACCTCCCTCACGAAAGGCTCAAACCCTTTGCCCTACATGGCGTTTGCTTCGGATTTCTGGATATTCGGATTCCAAGCATACGGTCTTGACGGATGCGCAGGAAACGGCAGCGTCGGTGCCTTATGTTTGATTGAACCTTCAAACAAATCATCCTTCATCCCTCACTGTTTTGTTCGGAACCTTCGACATGACAAATTCAGACAAGGCGGTAATGGTAAGTGAGGGATTCACGCCCAGATTGACCGGGACGATGGATCCGTCCACCACATAGAGATTCGAATACCCGTGAACACGCCCTTTGAAGTCCACAACGCCTTTTGAGGCGTTTTCGCCCATTACCGCACCGCCCAGTATATGCGCGGTCGTCGGAACATCGAAAAGGACCTCCGGCCATGAGCTCAGCGGCCGACCATTCATTCTTTCTCCCATTCGCCTTGCAATTTCGTTGGCAATCGGGATATATGAAGGCACTTTCTTTGCACCGCTTGCAAGCGTAGAATTCATGCTCCGTCCACCAAGCCGCCACCAGCGTCTCTTGTAGTCGAAGCACATGTGGTTTTCCAAGGTTTGCATGACCAACAAAACAGACGTCCGCGCCCCCCATCCCAGCGGCCACAAGGACTTCAGGAAAACCCCGGGATGCCGGACGATCTTTCCAAGAAAGCGTAAGAATCTCGGGATATTCCCACCGCCGTCGGTTAGAGGCGCAGTCAGCAGTGCCATTAAATCGCTGCCCTTGTTAAATCGCACCACCTCCACGTGCGTATTCTGATCCGGATAAATGCCGGATGTGATGGAAATTTGATCGGAAAAATCAGCATGCTTATCGTTGGCTGTGACGGCAAGCAGCGCTTCGGAGTTGGTACGGACGAAGTCCCCCAATTTCGGCGAGAGACCCGGCAGAAGCCCCCTGGATTTGCAATCCAAGAGTAATTTTACCGTGCCCATTACCCCGCCACTGAACACGACGCCGCGTGCCGCAAAACGCGTCTTGGGGTGCAGCAGGCCGGTTGATTTTTTCGCGGTGACTTCATAGGCCTTACCGACAGGCCTTACGCCGATGACTTCGGTTTCAGGTAAGATTTCGACCCCGTACTTGTGTTCAGCCAAATAGAGATAGTTTTTGTCCAGGGTGTTCTTGCCGCCCACGGGGCATCCGACCATGCAGGCGGCACAAAATGTACACCCTGTCCGCTCAGGGCCATCTCCATTAAAAAAGGGATCCGGAACGGTCTGATTCGATTCTCCAAAAAAAACGCCCACGTCATTGATGTGGAACGTATCCTCTCCCCGAATCTCTTTTCCAATTTCCGCAAGCATTTTGTCCGCTTTCCCAACGGAAGGACTCGGATTGGCGCCCAGCATGCGTTGGGCGATATGGTAGAAGGGGTTCAACCTCGCTTTCCAATCTCGCGTTCCCCACTCCGGCTTCTCGAAAACCTCGTCGGGGGGCACAAGCAATTGGTTACAGTAGTTGAGACTCCCCCCGCCCACACCTGTACCATGCAACACAAAAATGTGCCTCAAAAGCGAAAGAACCCAGATGCCGTATAGCCCCAGCCGAGGTATCCACAGGCTTTTGCGGAGATGCCAATTGGTAGGCGGGAAATCCTCACTTCGATATCGCTTTCCTTTCTCCAAAACCAGGACTTTGTATCCCTTCTCGGCGAGACGAAGGGCGGATACAGCCCCTCCAAAACCTGAGCCGATAACGATGAAGTCGTAAAGGTTCGAATCATGGTTGCCGTTCATTCGGGAAACTCTTCAAATCCGACCAAAAGATGATGCCGCTTGTGACCATCGGCCCCTACACCTTGCGAAACTAAAACAGCGCAAAAGGTCTTTCCCAATTATCCCAATGATCATCCTGATTCAGAGTACAGCTGGTATGCGCCCAAATATCCAATAGACCGTAAGCATCATAAATCCTTGGGAGCGTGGAGTAAAGGATTCTAATCCTGCAATCTTCTCTTGCGTTTCTACTGCTGATGTTTTTTCTCGCATAGCAGCGCCTTGTCTGCTGCATCACTAGCCTGAGACATGGTCGGATCTGCAGAGATATCAAAGTCTTTTTGACGGAAGATAAGTGTTTGCCCTGCTGAGGTATCCCAAGTTTTAATAAAGACCTTGAATGGCGTCTAAAGAGGTTCGGAAAATAGAGAAAGCCGGCTACAATCAAAACCGCAACTCCACGTCAACATGCGTATCGTTATGTTGGCTTTTAGGGGATCATCGGAAGCACTTAACAGCAACGAGTCATAATTACCAATCTAAACGTACGGAGCACGTTTCCGTACCGAGTGGTTCGGGGATCTAAGCTTCCAGGTGTGGGCCATTGGCAGCAAGCCGGTTCAAGAATGAAATGGCCGATTGAGAGCGTGCTGCGACGGGAAACCGGCAGAGCACCTAGCTCGCACCCAAATAGAAACGTGCCACCCGCTATGATCCACCCGGGTCTGCCATGCCCTGGTCACTACCTCCCCCCAATACGCTATAAAACCGGACTTGATTGGCGCGTTTTGCCAGACGGATGGCAATTAGTGCCTGTTCCGCCGCAAAGAGGGAGCGCTGCGCATCCAGAACAACCAGGTAGCTGTCAATTCCCTTGCTGTAGCGTGTGTTGGCAAGACGGTAGGTCCTTGCAAGCGCGTTCACCAGGGATCGCTGCGCCGATACCTGCTCATCCACGGTTCCCCGCACGGCAAGTGCATCGGCCACTTCCCGGAAGGCCGTCTGAATCGCCTTCTCGTATCGGGCCAAGGCGATTTCTTTTTCCACTTTCGTTGCATCATAGGCCGACCACAGTCGGGCATCAAAAATCGGCATGACGATCTGCGGGACAAACCCCCACGTACCCTGGCCGGAGTTGAACAGAGCGGAGAGTTCGGCGCTGGCGGTTCCCACCGAAGCAGTCAGAGAAATGCGCGGGAAGAAGGCTGCCCGGGCGGCACCGATAAAGGCGTTGGCCGCCTTGAGTTGATGTTCCGCGGCCATGACATCCGGTCGGAGCAGAAGCACTTCGGAAGAAAGACCGGGAGAGATCTCTTTGGGCGGACCCACGCTGTGCAAATCCGCGGGCAAGAGCTCCTTCGGCACGGGGGAAGGACAGCCAACCAAAAGGTTCAAGGCGTTTTCATCTTGCGCCGCCAATTGCGTATAAATGGAAATGTTTCGCCGGGCCGTGTCCACTTGCGTTTGTGCTTGATTCACATCCAATTCCGAGGCGAGCCCGAGTTCGTATCGCCGCTTGATCAGATCGTAGGCGCGCCTCTGGGCATCAAGGGTGCTCTCCGCCAGCTTAAGGGCTTCTCGATCTGCGGCAAGTGCCAGATAGGCATTAACGACTCCCGATACGATCAGAATCTGCGCGCTCCGACGGGCCTCCTCTGTGGCGAAGTACTGCTCCAGTGCCCGATCTTTCAGATTGCGGATGCGGCCGAAAAAGTCAATCTCCCAGGAAAGCATGCCCAGATCCACACTGTATTGCTCCGCGGTAATCTTTTGGCCGCTGCGCGAGAGATCGGCCG
>Ga0207796_1000681_pt1 | contig 12874 bp, 11 predicted proteins | sample Pon1CUnioCityCA_6_FD_187274 | JGI IMG/M metagenome (GOLD analysis project Ga0207796, IMG submission 187274) | Marine sediment microbial community from Union City, CA, USA - Pond 1C Sediment 1 (SPAdes) | ecosystem: Environmental > Aquatic > Marine > Intertidal zone > Salt pond sediment ...
TTACGCATTAATATGTAGCCGAGTTGGAATAAAGCCTTTATCCGCCAGGTCGCAGGTTCGAATCCTGCCGGGCCCATAATCGTGACTAGAAGGGTACTTGTGGTTTGCGCAGGTACTCTTTTTTGTTTTAAGTTGGTGGATATGTGAGCATAAGCAGTGGTTTCGTAAGCAGTAAACCGATCTGGTGTCCGTGTTTGACCGGGGTCCGGACTTATTAGGGAGTCTTTGCATTGGTTTCCGACTCACTTTGGTTTCCAACAGCCAAAGTTTGAATCCTTCGTGATTCATTGTCATGATAGAAAGGGTACTTGTGTCAACCAACTACAGTTGTTTTTTGTTATTGGCAGCTGGTAGGAACGAAAGTAAGTCTTTATGCAGTAAACAGAAGAAAGATTGGTGTGAGGATAAATTCTATCCGGGTACGGTCGCTTGTTCAGCATCCTACATTCTATTTCTTGGTTTTCCCGGACAGTAAATTGGTTGTATCTTATTTTCACTATTGGTGGGATAATGCTTTTTCTATGCCACCATATGCATGAAAAAAGGAATCAGGAATGGAACAAGCCCATAGCACCCGTGCACCATGGAAATTCTTCTTACTCACATATGCTTTTTCTTGGACTATCTGGTTTCCTTCTGTTCTGGATGGGTTAGATTTGACGCTGCCATTTGATGCGGCGAGGTACTCCATGGTGGTAGTTGTCATCGGCGCGTTCGCTCCGCTGCTGGCAGCGCTGACACTCATCGGGCGGCAGAGAGGTTGGCAGGGAATCAAATCATTCTTCAGGCGGGCTATCGATTTTCAGATTCAGCCGGTGTATTGGGTGACAGCTTTCCTGCTTCCTCTCGCGATCCATCTGATCAGTCATTATCTGGCCCTGGCCCTGGGATTGGAAGTTGCCCGGACGCTGTTCCCGGAAGAAATTGCAATCTCACCAATTCTGCTGGCGATCCCCTACTTTTTCCTGATGCTGCTCATCGGCGGTGGGCAGGAAGAGTTCGGCTGGCGAGGGTATGCCCAGGAACCTTTGCAGAAAAAATACGGCCCCATCCCGGCAAGTTTGGGGATCGGTTTGGTCTGGGGAGTATGGCATTTGCCACTGTGGTTTATGGCCGGCGATCTGCACAGCGCCTATTCTTTTTTGGCATTTGTGATCATGACCATGAGTATATCGCTGATCTATACCTGGATATATAATGCCAGCGGCAAGAAACTTCTGGCTGTGATCGTGTTTCATGCCATGAATAACACAGCAGCGCCGCTGCTGCCTTTTTTACATGCCATCGAAGGCAAACCGGAAACTGCCTACTGGGTCTACGCAGGCGTCAATCTGTTTTTTGGGATTCTTTTTGCTGTTCTGCTTGTCAAACGATCCCAACCAATCAAGAAGGAGATACTTGTGAGCTAGGTTTTGTTATCAAGAAGTTGTCTGAGTAATCAAGTTCTCCCAACTGGAGGAGTAGACCAAGTCGAAACCAATCCAATGTACTGCTCGTTTCCGTGGATCGCTACTATTACTCAGTTTTCTAGTTGAATTACTATCAAGTCAAAGAGGGATAATATGAATGTTTTATTGCTGGGCGCAAGTGGATCTACCGGAAAATTAGTATTATTGCAGTTAGTAAAGAGAAATATAAACACCCGGATTCTCATCAGAAGTAGTGCAGTTATTCCAGATGAGTTCCTTGAAAACCCACTCGTGGAAATAGTCAAGGGAAATATCAACGAACTGGATCAATCTGATCTGAATCACCTTCTGGGAGAATGTGATCTTGTTATTTCCTGTCTGGGTCACAATCTTTCTTTCCAGGGGATGTTTGGACACCCGCGCTATTTGGTTTTAGATGCAATCCGGAAATTAAGTCATACGGTTCAAAACACAACAAAAAAGAAAACCAAAATCATTCTAATGAGTACAACAGCTTATACGAACAGGCATGCCGGGGAAAAGAATTCTCTTGGTGAACGGATCATATTCTCGTTGTTAATGGGGATGCTTCCTCCTCATCGAGATAATGTCAAGGCAGCAGATTTCTTGATTGAAGACATTGGTACCCAGGATGAATACATAGAATGGGTTGCGGTGCGTCCTGATACATTGATTGATAATGATCTGGTGAGTGCCTATGATGCTTGTGATTCGCCATTAAGATCCCCCATATTTGATGCTGGTGAGGTCAGCAGGATCAATGTCAGCCATTTTATGGCTGATTTGGCAACGGATGAAAATTTATGGAAAGAGTGGTTATCAAAAACCCCGGTTCTATATAACCAATAATGGGGGTTTGACCAAGGGGACCTGATCATTTGGAGAGTTATTCAAGATAGCATAATTATTTCTCGGGCTGCCCGGTACCATTGCCATGGGGATGAGTCGAATTACCTAAGCCCCCAACAATTGTATGCACGCGCCCCGATCGTTCTGGGATGGGCATCTAAGGGTTGTGTGGTTTCCGTACGGGTGCGGGATGCAGGGCATTATTCTCAATTATTTGTACCCAAATATAGCCAGATTGGTTTATTGCCGTTATCTGCCAGGTCGCAGGCCGGGCCCATAATTGTGACTAGAAGGGTACTTGGATTTCCAGAAGTACCCTTTTTTGGTTAAGGGCTGAGGAAAGAGGATGGTAAATAGTGGACTAGTAAATAGTAAGTCTATCAGGTGACTGGTTTTTATGAGAATCTTTTCAATACAGTGTGAAACCGGGTCGGTTGACTACTTGCTACTTACCGCTTTTCCGCCAGGCCGTGGTTCGGTCCCCCTGTGTCTTAAGGTCCAAGGATCATGGGAATAATGATCCATTTTCAAAACCCCTGCGAAATTGATTATACTTGGGTTATATTAATACACAGATTTGATTTCAAGGCAGGCCAACTGGCTGAGGAAAATGATGAGCAGCACAGACTATGACCGGATCATCGCCCAGGAACGAAAAGTCCTGACTTCTATCCAAGAACATGGCGAAAAATTCGTCCTTGATTTTAAAAAGGTCACAGCTGCCTATATCCGGGATTGGGCCATCAAGCTGGTCAAGGATTATTTTACCCACAGACCAGAAATAACGAAAACCCTGGGGGCAGAAAAGGAAGCAGCCCTGAAAGGGGAGTTTACCAGGATTCTCGAGAAATTAACAGAACATACCAATCAACGACTTGATGACGCCCAGATCTGGCTCCACCGGGCTGTAATACCCGAACACGCGCTGTCTGATATGTCTTATTCCTATCAATTGGAAAAGCGAGCCAATAAATATATGGATCAAGCGATCAGAGATTTGATCGCCGATGTGGGCTCGATGTTGATCAAATATGGATTCATTGAGGTTGAGGAAAATTATGACTGGGAAATGATGCCAGGGGGCATTCCGCACTATGTTGGCGATCTCCCCTCGCGGGGGATGGACCATCACCGGGCATTAAGCAAGCTCATGGACCAATACAAAGACATCCTGGTTGAGTATGTTTATGCCATCCAGAATCTCAGGAAAGCAGAGCAAGCCAAACAATCAGCTGAAGCGGAGGATTATTAGCTTCAGAACAACCTGCCGGGCCTCTCGCCGAGATGAGAAGGGTGCTTGTGCTAACAAAAGCGCCCTTTTTTTGGTTAAGGAATGAGGAAAGAGGATCGTAAGTAGGAATTTAGTAAATAGTAAGTCGATCAGGCGGCTGGTTTTTATGAGGACCTTTTCAATTCATAGTGAAACCGGGTCGGTTTACTACTTACTACTGACTGGTATCCCGCCTAGCCGCAAGCTCGGTTTTCAGTCCAAGCGCGTCCCGCGCAAATTGCCTTCTAAATCAAAAATTATGGTGTAAAATTTGGCAGAGTTATTGGAAGAGCCAACACAAACAACCTGCTCAGGTGCCTTTGATTGGGGAGCCAGCAGCCCTCCACCAGAAGCGAATTGGCCCCCGCACCAGGAATGAAGAGGGACGACAAGAGGTCAATTATGCAGACCCTACTTGAAGTAAAAGCACTCACCAAACGATTCGGAGATCTCACCGCTGTCAACGGCTTGTCCTTTACCATTCTGGAGGGAGAGATCTTCAGCCTGCTGGGTCCGAACGGGGCTGGCAAGACCACCGCGATTTCTATGCTTTCCACGCTCTACGCCCCCACCTCCGGGGACGCGGCGATCGGCGGTCATTCTGTGGTCCGGGAACCGCTGGCGGTCAAAGAGATCATTGGAGTCGTTCCCCAGGAAATTGCCCTTTATGAGGATCTGACCGCCCGGGAGAACCTGGTCTTCTGGGGCCAGATGTATGGATTGAAAGGCAAGGCGCTCAACAGTCGAGTTGAGCAGGTGCTGGAGCAGATCGGCCTGCTGGACCGGGCCAAGGACCGCGTGAAGACTTATTCCGGGGGCATGAAAAGGCGGGTGAATATCGGCGTGGGGCTGCTGCATAAACCGCGTTTGCTGTTCATGGATGAGCCCACCGTAGGTATCGACCCCCAATCCCGGCGCTCGATATTAGAGACGGTCAAGGATCTCAACCAAAAAGGCATGACCGTTCTTTACACCACGCACTATATGGAAGAGGCCCAGGAACTGTCAGACCGGGTCGGCATCATCGATCACGGCCAGCTGATCGCTCTGGGTACCCAGAAAGAGCTCACCAGGCAGGTGGGCCAAAACGACACCATCATTTTGGATTTCAATGATTCCCAGGACGCGGCAGCGATGATCGAACCCGTCAAAGCTCTCCCATCTGTCCAGGAGGCGACCGCGATCGATACCCAGGTCACAGTGATCACCCCTGAAGCGGAAGACCTGCTGGCCGGGTTGATCGGCCTTGCCAACCAGCTCGAGGTCAAGATCAGTTCGATCGACATTCGCGAACCCAATCTTGAGGCGGTCTTTTTACATCTCACGGGGCGCGCTTTGCGCGATTGAATGATGAGAAAAGTCTTCCTGATTGGCATCAAAGATCTCAAGATCATCTTCCGCGACCGGGCTGCGCTGGTCTTCATGCTCCTGGCCCCCTTCCTGCTCACCATCGGTATGGGCTTTGTCACCGGGCGCTTCAGCGGCGGCTCAACCGGCATCACGGATATCCCGGTGGTGATTGTCAATCAAGATCAAAGGGAGTTAGGAGATGCCCTGGTCGAGCTGCTGTACTCGGCAGACCTGGCAGATCTCATGGATCCAGGGGCAGCGGATGATCCAGCCGCAGCCCGCCAGCTGATTGACAGCAACGGGGCCGCCGCGGCGATCGTCATCCCGGAAGGTTTCACGCAGAGCATCATGCCTGCAGATCGTTCCCTGCTCTTCGGCCAGGGAAGCCAAGGGGAAGCGGTCCCGATCGAGGTCTACACCAATCCCTCCAGCCCCGTTAGCGCGGGTATTGTCAAGGCCATCGTTGATGAGTTCATTTCCCGGGTGGAAGAAGTCCGCCTCTGCACTCTCACCAGTCTGCTCCAGCTGCAGGCGGGAGGGGTAAATCCCCAGGACCCTCGAGTTGACCTTGACTCGCTGCTGCAAAGCGCGGAGCTCTCCCAGCCGGCCTCGCTGACGCTCAAGACCAATGCTGAGGGTCCAGAGGCGGTCGATTTCGACCTGCTGGCCTATTTTGCCCCCGGGATGGCGTTGATGTTCCTGATGTACACGGTCTCCTATGGGGGGCGCTCGATTCTGACGGAACGGGCCCGGGGCACCCTGCCGCGTTTGATGGTTTCCCCGGCAAAAACGGCCCAGATCTTGGCCGGCAAGGTGGTTGGCATCTTCTTCACCGGCATGGCCCAGATCGGGATCTTGATCCTGGCCAGCGCGGTCTTCTTCCAGGTCAAATGGGGGGATCCGCTGGGGATCATGGTCCTGATCCTGGCGGCGGTTTTTGGGGCTGCTGGTTGGGGTATGCTGATCACAGCCATCGCCCGTACACCTGCCCAGGTGGGCAGCATTGGCTCCGCGATGATGTTGATCTTTGGCATTCTGGGCGGTAGTTTCATCAATCTAGAGATGATGCCGCCCTTCCTGAGGACGGTCAGCAAGATCACACCCAACGCCTGGGGTTTGGACGGCTTCACAACCCTGGCCCTGGGTGGCACGGCGGTGAACTTATCGGAGCCGATCACCGCCCTGCTGATCATGGGTGGGATTTTATTTGGGGTTTCAGTGATCCTATTCAACCGCAGGGGAGTGATGGGTCAATGAGAAAGATACTTGCTATCGCCTGGAAAGATGCCCTGATCCGTTTTTCAAGTCTCTCAGAGCTGCTGTTCTTCGTCATCCTGCCGGTTGTCTTCACCGTGCTCCTGGCAGGGGGAACCCCATCGGGTAATGAGGATAACCGCATTCGCTTGCTTGTGGTGGATGCAGCCCAAACCGCCCTCTCCCAGCAAATCATCACTGAACTGGAAAACTCAAGCGCAATCCGCCCGGCGCTGACCTCAGGCGACGAGGCAGAAATTCAATTTGATAATCGACAGGCTTCCGCTTTTTTGGTCATCCCTGAGGGTATGGACGCGGGATCCCTGCAGCGCGGGTCCGCGGAACTGACGCTGATCCAACAGCCAAACAATCTCAACGCCACCATTGCTGAACGCGCGGTGCTGACCGCCATCCGGCGGGTGAGCAGCGCGATCTCTGCTGCCCAGCAGGCGGTTGCGGTCCGGGAAGCGGTCCAAGCCTTTCCAACGGAAGCAGAGCGGCAGGCCTATTTCCAGAATTCATTGGGATTGGCCCAGTCGCTGCAGGGGAACACCCCGGAACGAGTCCTGAGTATGGAAGGGGCGACCCCGGACCAGGTCGAATATGACCCCCGGACCAACTCATCGGCTGGACAGTTGATCACCTGGGTTTTCATACCCTTATTTGGGATCTCCGCCTTGTTTGCCTATGAGCGCCAGCAGGGGACCCTGCGCCGGCTGCTCACCACACCTTCCCGGATGAGCACCTATTTGTTAGGCACGATTTTCGGCCAGGTGGCGGTAGCCCTGGTGCAAATGCTGCTGCTGGTTGGATTCGGGGTCCTGGTGATGAGGCTCAACTGGGGCCGGGAGCCTTTAGGCCTGGCTGTGCTGCTGATCTCGGCAGCCCTCTCCGCGGCGGCATTCGGGACCATGCTGGGGACGTTCATCAAGACTTCCGCCCAGGCAAATGGATTGAGCATTATGTTCGGGATGGTGTTTGCGATGATGGGCGGCTGCTGGTACCCGCTGGAATTATTCCCTCCAGCCATCCAGCGCGCGGTTAAGGTGCTGCCCACCACCTGGGCCATGGAAGGCATGCTGGACCTGGGTTTGCGCGGCGGGGGACTGCTGGATGTGCTGCCTGAATCAGGCGTGCTGCTGGGCTTTGCGGCCCTGTTCTTCACGATAGGCCTGCTCAGATTTCGCTTTGAGTGAGAGGATCCCTATTGCCGTGATTAGAAGAGTGCCTACCCAAGCGCTCTTCCTTGGTCAAAGATTGAGGAAAGACGATTCGAAGCAGTTGTTTTGTGAGGTGTCCGGTGATTTTGTGACATGCACTGGATCAATATGGGTGTAAAACCTTGGTATTGAGTCCCTTTACATCTTCTACTTTACACCATACTTCTTCCAGGTATTCCCCCTGTTTGCCCCATTGATTTTCAGAAGAGTGCAAAGTAAGCCATGCTGTTAGATCAGCTCCATTCGCCCGGTACGGCGGGTGTCCATCAGCCGTTTGCGGAAGATGATCCAGGCCAGGGCAGCGTAAAGAGTGCCCAGCAAGATCTCCTGGCCGATCAGCGAGGAGACCTGCGCATATGATGCGCCATCGATCACCCCGCGGATGGCCAGCAATCCGTGGGTCAGGGGCAGGCCCCGCCCAATTGCTCCCAGCCAGGAGGGCAGCGCTTCCAGGGGGAAATTGACTCCGCAGACCACGAACATGAAATAGGAAACCATATTGCTGACCAGCAGCCCGGTGCGGGTGGGCAGGGTGATCGATCCCAGCAGCCAGCCCAGTCCCGCCATCGAGGCGGTGGTGAGCAGCATCAGCGGGGTAGCCATCAGCAGGGCCCCAGCGGAGAGATCTGCATTAGGCATAAAGGGGGTCAAAACCACAAAGGTGATCAGCACACCGAAAAGGGCATCAAAATAGGCTGCAGTGGCTCGCCCGATCATCAGCGGGAGCCAATTGGCCGGGGCAGCCAGCAGCAGCGGGAAGGTGCCGGCCCACTTTTCGATCTCGATCGAAATCCCAAGATTGACCAGGGACATGATGGCCGCGTTGCCCATGGCGTTGCCGATCAGGGCGAAGCGGCCCAGCTCCGAGCCTCCGGCAGTGGTCGCCAGGATAACGAAGAACAGCGGCTGTAAGATGTAGCGGGGTAATTTTGTCCCTAGCAGGCGGGGCAGGGAATAATCGACTGAATCCATGGCGATCGAGGCCCGGGCCCCGGCCAGGAAAGTGCGCCAGAGTCTGCCGATTACCATTGCTGCAGCCCTCCTTGTTCCCGCACCAGGCGGTCGATCAAGCGATAGAGATAATGGCCGATGACAAAATAAAGCGCTGAAAGGCCGGTCAAGGCCAGGTAGGTGGTGGTAATGGTCCACTCGCTGGCCAACCCGGCAGCGCTCGCCAGGGACAGGTTGCCCCAGGTCGACACCAAACTGTAGCTCAAGGGCCGGATCCAGAGTGGAAGCACCGTCAGCGGGAAAGTCAGGCCGGAAAGGATGAAGATCGGGTAATTGAGCACCGTCGCTAACTGCCCGGCGGCCCGGGCCAGCACGAACAGGCTCCCCAGCAGCATCCCCAACATGGTCATCGCCACCAGGGTGAGCAGGATGGCCCCCAGGAAGGCCAGCGGCTGCTGAATTTCCAGCGGGAGGCGGTAGGCGATCAGACCGGTGGCAAAGGTCAATCCCAGGGCCAGGATGGATGCCATGGCATTGGAAAGCGACTTACCCAGCAGGATAATTTCCAGCGAGGTTGGGGAGGCGACCAGAAATTCTAGCGTCCCGCTCCGGCGTTCATCCTGAACGATCGATCCCGAGGTCCAGAGATTGTTATTCCAGATCCCGATCATGCCGGCCCCGATCACCGCATAGAGGCTGAGATCCGGTTTGCCTCCATAGCGGTAGATGCCCACACTCAGCAGGGTGAACAGCACTGGTTGGAAGAACAAGGTCCCGATAAAGAAGTTATCCGTAGCCCGGCTGATGGCCTGCTCCCGGAAGGAGCTCACCAAAGCGCGGAAGTTATCCTTGATCTTCCGGGTCATTTTTGTAGCAGGTAGTGCTAGTTGTGTGCTCATCAGGTTTTCATCGCCTCCGGGCCAACCAGGCGCACATAAGCGTCTTCCAGGGTGGGCTGGCGGGTGATCACCCGCTGGATGGTCGCACCATCCAGGATGTGAATGAACTCGCCGACCCGGGAGGCGCCATCCGGCGATTGGATGATCAAACCCTGAGCAAGGTCCCGGGGCTCGAGATGCAGGGCATCCACCTGCGGGTGGGCCTGCAATTCAGCGAGGGCTGCTTCAGTGACGCCAATGGCATCGATTTCGACCACTTCCAGGTCAGCGACAGTCTTTTTGAGCACGGCAGGCGAATCAACCATCAGCACCTGCCCTTTGTTGAGCACAGCCACCCGCTGGCAGAGTTCGTCCACCTCATACATGTAATGGCTGGTCAGAAAGATGGTCTTGCCTTCAGCACTGAGGTCGCTGATGATGTGCCGGATTTCCCGGCTGGCTACCGGGTCCAGTCCAATGGTTGGCTCATCGAGGAAGAGGACTTCCGGGTCTGAGATCAGCCCGCGAGCGATGTGCAGGCGTTGTTTCATCCCCCGGCTGAAATTCTCCACCCGCTCGTCGGCCCGATCGCTCAATCCCACCAGCTCTAGCAATGCTGGGATGCGGTTTTCTGCTATATCGGGCGGGACGTGATAGAGGGCAGCGAAATATTTTAATGTTTCCATCGCGCTCAAGCGCCAGTATAACCCGCGCTCACCGCCGAAGACGATCCCAATCCGCGGCCTGATCTCACGGGCCTGATGGATGACATCCAACCCCAGCACATGGGCTGTGCCTTCCGTGGGCAGCAAGATCGTGCTGAGGACTTTCGTTAAGGTGGTTTTTCCTGCTCCGTTGGGTCCCAGCAAGCCAAACAGCTCACCGCTTTCGATCTCCAGGTTGACATTTTCCAGGGCCTGGATCTCTTTTTTCTGCTTGCGGATGACACCGGTCTTAGAGATGTAAGTCCGTGAAAGCGCGTTGGTTTGGATGATGGGCATGGAGGGCTCCTCGAGAGAGGTTGTTCGACCTCATTTGGAGAAAATGCACACATGTTAATTCTACTACCATATTCGCCATTAAAAGTCCTTCCAGCACGATGCTCCTATCATGAACTGTGGGCTGGGTGGTCAGGCTGGTGGTTCATAAGGATGCAACCTCTGTAAACTGGGCACCCGCTATCCAACGCTGGAGAATGATAAAATCCAATTATGAATAAAAATGAGATCCTGATCCTGGTTTCTTACGCCTTTTGGGCGGATAGGCGCGTATTGCGTGCCTGTCAGAAAGTGTCCCCAGAGGAATTTAGACGCGATGTGTCCCCCGATCCTGGTTGGAGCAGTTTGCGGGGAACGCTGGTACACGCGCTGGACACAGCCTACGGCTGGCGGCTGGCGCTGCAGGACAGAGAAGACACAGAGGTGATTGACGAAAAACAGTTCAGTGATCCAGCAGCCCTCAAGGAGCGCTGGGAAGAGGAAGAAAAATCCTGGTTGGCGTATCTGACAGAATTAACGGATGATGAGCTGAATGCCGTCTGGTGGTCAGAGGGGGAAATTAAAAGAACGCGCTGGCAAACGATTCTGCATGTGGTCAATGACCTGACCCACCACCGCAGCGAGGCGGCAGCCATGCTGACAGGGTACGGCCAATCGCCTGGAGAACTGGATTTTGATCAATACATCGTGGAAGTCCTGCCGGGCTCATCGCTGTGATGAGCAGGGGACTTGTGCCAACACAAGCCCGTTTTGGTTAAGGACTGGGGACCTGGGGACATAAGCCGCGGTTTCTCTTCAGTTTGCAGTAACCTATCATTGTATCCGGGGTTTGATTCAAAGCGAGTCTGAGCTCACCGAAATTGATAAACTCCAATCACTGCAGGAGCAGTTGATACCCCCATGAAACTCAATCCCCTGACGATCTTTGGCCGCATGTCCCCCCGCTATCGAAGCTTCTTCTTCCGATTCTTCTACCGCTTTCTGGGCAGGGCATACCGCAGGGCGGATTGGAAGTTCATGAATTATGGATATGCTGTCCTGGAGGGGGAGAACGGACGCCTTGATCTGGAACCGGGAGATGAATACAACCGGGCCTACATCCAGCTTTATGATCATCTCACTACAGACATCCCTTTGCGAAACAGGGATGTGCTTGAGGTGGGCTGTGGCAGGGGCGGCGGCGCGGAGTATCTCGCCCTCTATCACAAACCCAGGCGGATGGTCGGCCTGGACTTATCTCCTTCAGGCATCGACTTCTGCCGCCAGCTGTATGACCTGGAAAAGCTTACTTTTGAGGTGGGGGATGCGGAATCGCTGCCTTTCCCTGACCAGAGTTTTGATGTCCTGTTCAATGTCGAATCCTCCCACTGTTATGGAAATGTGGGGGCTTTCTTCAGCCAGGCTGCCCGGGTGCTCCGGGTGGGAGGATACTTCCTGCTGACGGATTTCAGGCGGGTGGTCGATGTGGCTGCCTTCAAAGAGGCGCTGCAGGCTTCGGGATTGAAGTTGATCCAGGAGCAGGACATCACTCCTCGGATCCTGGCTGCCATGGATCTGGAGCACCCCCGCCGGATCGCTTTGATCGAGGGGATGATCCCCCGTTTGTTAAGGGGCTTTTCCTGCCAGTTCGCCGGGACACCGGGATCCAAGATCTACGATCGTTTTTTGAGTGGTGAGAGCGTTTACCTCAGTTTCGTGTTTCAAAAGTCCTGAATTTCATCCTTCAAGGGGGTAAACATCACTCCAGCACCGCGAGGAAGATTGTTCTCCTTGTTCCCCATCGACAATAGGTTCAGGCTTGGTCGTCTGCCAATTTGGCAGCCTTGACGAGATTTCCCCCTTCGGCTTTGCAGTCATACAGGGCCTGATCGGATCTTGTGATGGTATCCTCGAAGGTTTCTTTGGTGGGGTGGTACATGGCGACCCCGATGCTGATGGTGATCGGCCAATCCACCTCCGGGATGTGCAGGTAAGCGATTTCCTTTCTGACCCGTTCCATGACCATTTCAGCTGATTTCAGGTTGGTGTTTGACATCGCCACAATGAATTCCTCTCCCCCAAAGCGGGCCGTGATGTCCGCTGTTCTGGTTGCTTTCTGGAGATGTTGTGCGATTTGGATCAGCACCTGGTCGCCCGCGGGATGTCCAAAGGTATCATTCACCCGTTTGAATTTATCGACATCGATGATCGCGATCGATAGGTCTAAAAGGTAGCGTTTGCACTGTTCGACCAGGACAGCGGTGTGCTCAAAAAAAGCCCGCCGGTTATGGATCCCGGTCAGTGAATCGGTCAGGCTCAAATCCAGCAGTTTTTGATTGGCTTCAGCGAGTTCTCCTTGATATATCAAGGATTCGATGTGTTTGTTCTCCAGGTTCCGGGTCAACCACAGCGCCAGGATGGCATAAATCGCCAGCGACAGATACACATAAGGGCTGTGGGAGATCGATCCCAGGGTCCGGGGTAGGACAAGGATCACCAAACCTGAGAGGCCTATCAGCAGGCTGTTAATCAATCTGGGCAGCCTGAAGCTCAACGTCAGCGCGAACAGCCCTAACAGATAGGCAGAGGTGTCTTCTCCCACGGTCAGATCCAGTGTCGCTAAGAAAGTCGCGCCGCTGATGAGCACAGCGGCGAGGATTACAAAGAAACCTTGTTGGACCTGATCATCAAGCCG
>Ga0207796_1000682_pt1 | contig 12870 bp, 10 predicted proteins | sample Pon1CUnioCityCA_6_FD_187274 | JGI IMG/M metagenome (GOLD analysis project Ga0207796, IMG submission 187274) | Marine sediment microbial community from Union City, CA, USA - Pond 1C Sediment 1 (SPAdes) | ecosystem: Environmental > Aquatic > Marine > Intertidal zone > Salt pond sediment ...
CCCCCGAGGGATTCGCTGTACAATCTGCGCAGCGAGATGTGCCTGCACCTGGAAGCGATGGGTGTGCCGATCAAGTATCACCATCACGAGGTGGGAGGACCGGGTCAGCTAGAGATCGAGACGCCCATGATGGGGCTGCTCGAAAGTGGCGATGCTACCATGAAGGTCAAATACGTGACCAAGATGACGGCGTCGGTTCACGATCAAACAGCGACCTTTATGCCCAAGCCCCTTTTTGGTGAGGCGGGCAATGGGATGCACTTTCACCAGATGCTCATGAGGGAGGGTTTTTCCCTTTTCTATGATGCGGATGGATATGCCGGTCTGAGCCAGGCGGCGCTGCACTATATCGGCGGTTTGCTGAGCCACGGCCCGGCCCTGCTTGCCTTTACCAATCCCAGCACCAACTCGTTCCGGCGGTTGGTATCGGGCTATGAGGCACCGGTGAACCTCTTTTTCTCTATGGGGAATCGTAGCGCAGCGGTGCGCATACCGATGTATGCCGTTTCGCCCAAGCGACAGCGGATCGAGTTCCGACCCCCCGATGCCACGGGTAATGTCTATCTGGCGCTGGCTGCACAGTTGATGGCCGGACTGGATGGGATTCTGAACGAGATCGATCCGTCGGAATCTGGTTTTGGGCCCTTTGACACCAACATCTTTGACTGGACGGCAGAAGAGCGCAACAAGGTGAAGGGCTTGCCCTCTTCCTTGGGAGAGGCGCTGGACGCGCTGGCTGCAGATCATGACTTCCTCCTCGCAGGCGATGTGATGGACGAGGAATTCATCCAGGATTGGATCGACTACAAGATGACCCGGGAGCACCTGGAGGTACGCGATCGCCCCCATCCCTATGAGATGGCTCTCTATTTCGACGTGTAAGCAAGGGAGATCAGTGATGACGATGACAGATCCCGCAGGCGGTGGGCGGGTGATCCATCCCCCGCGTGGAACTCAGCTCACGTGCAAGAACTGGCTCATCGAGGCACCCTATCGGATGATCCAGCACAACCTGGACCCTGAGGTGGCAGGCGATCCGGCCAATCTGATTGTGTACGGCGGCAGGGGCCGGGCAGCCCGTAACTGGGCGTGCTTTGACGCAATATTGGAGAGCTTGCGCGAGTTGGAGCCGGATGAGACGCTGTTGGTGCAGAGTGGCAAGCCGGTAGGTGTCTTTCAAACGCACGAGGATGCGCCAAGGGTCATCATCGCTAATACCAATATCGTGCCCGCCTGGGCAACACAGGAGAACTTTGATCGTTGGGAAGCTGAAGGCTTGATCATGTACGGCCAGATGACGGCTGGAAGTTGGATCTATATCGGCACCCAGGGGATTTTGCAGGGGACTTATGAGACGTTGGCTGCGGCAGCCCGCAAGCACTTTGGCCCGGAGGCGAGCCTGCGGGGCAAGTTTGTGCTGACTGCAGGCCTGGGTGAGATGGGCGGCGCGCAGCCCCTGGCTGTGACCATGAACGAAGGCGTGGCTCTCGTCGTGGAGATTGACCCGTGGCGTGCGCAGCGGCGCCTGGATCACGGCTACTTGGACGTGGTAGTGGACGATCTGGAAGAGGCGATGACGCTGGTTGAGGACGCGGTGGCGAAAGAGATGCCCAAAAGCATCGGGCTGATTGGTAACGCTGCTGAGGTGTTTCCAGAGCTGGTGGTGCGTGGTGTGACACCCGACGTGGTCACGGATCAGACCTGTGCCCATGACCCTCTGATGTATGTACCCGATGCTATGGCTCTGCACGATGCCGTGGAGCTGCGCAAACGCGATCCCCGCCGGTACCAGGAGCTTTCTTTGGAGGCCATGGTAAGTCACTGCCGGGCTATGGTCGAGATGCAGAGACAGGGCGCGGTGGTGTTTGACTATGGCAATAACCTTCGCCAACAGGCCTTCAATGTGGGGTACAAGGAGGTCAAGGTAGGCGGCGAGCAGTCTGGCGAGTGGGTCTATCCCGGTTTTGTGCCTGCCTATATCCGGCCTCTCTTCTGCGAAGGACAGGGACCCTTCCGCTGGGTGGCCCTATCGGGCGATCCGCAGGACATTTACGAGACCGACCAGATCATCATGGATCTGTTCCCGGAGAAGGAGCACCTGGTGCGCTGGATCAGAATGGCGCGCGAGAACGTGGCCTTCCAGGGATTGCCCAGCCGCATCTGTTGGTTGGGCTACGGCGAGAGAGACAGGGCAGGACTGGCCTTCAATGAAGCTGTCGCCAGCGGGCGGATCAGCGCGCCCATCGTCATTGGGCGGGACCATCTAGACTGTGGGTCGGTTGCCAGTCCCAACCGCGAAACAGAGGCGATGCTCGATGGATCTGATGCCATCGCTGATTGGCCCATTCTGAATTTCGCCATGAACGCTGTCGGTGGGGCAACGTGGGTCAGCTACCACCATGGCGGTGGGGTAGGCATCGGCTATAGCCTGCATGCAGGCCAGGTGATCGTTGCCGACGGCACGCCCGAAGCAGCCCGCCGCCTGAAGCGGGTCTTGACGTACGATCCGGGCACAGGCATTATGCGCCACGCGGATGCTGGCTATGCAGATGCAATCGCATTTGCCCGCGAGCATGGGGTCAAGGTTCCGATGCTGCCCGAGGAGTAAGCAGTTCGTAGGGAATTCGCGAGCAAAGCGTCAGCCAGGCGCCCAATTTGGGATGGTTGCAGGGCTCTGCCAGGCTTGCGCTCTCGATCGTTTTCTGTTACCATAGGCTGTAGGAGAAAAGGGGGAGAAGACCGATTATCGGTCGGCTGCCCCTTTGTTATAGGCTGATTCTCTCGGGCATGCGAAGCAGTTGCGCGCAAATCTACTAGTGGTATGGCGTTGGGAGTGGGAGCATGAACGCACAAGAGCTATTGGTGTTTCGCCAGCGGCGCGAGCGCCGGAAGCGAGCCAAAGGTGGGGCGGGCAGGATCCTGGTGCAGGTGGTCCTGGCTGTGCTGGCAGTCTTGCTGATCGGCGGTCTGACTACGGTTCTGGCAGGTATAGGCACGGCAGTCGGCGTTTACGGATACTATGCCCAGGACCTGCCCGATCCAAACGAGATTGTCACTCGCCAGGAGACATTCGAGACGACCAAGATCTACGATCGCACGGGCAAAGTCCTGCTGATGGAAGTGATCGATCCCCGGCGTGGGGACCGCACGCTCCTGCCTCTGGAGCAGATTCCGGAGGATTTTCGCAATGCCACAATTGCTCTCGAGGACAAGACCTTTTACAGCAACATCGGCATCGATCCGCAGGGCATCGTCCGGGCGTTTTGGCTGAATCTGCAGGGCCAGGGAGTGCAGGGTGGCAGTTCTATCACAGTGCAGTTGGTGAAGAATATCCTCATTCCTGAGGAAGAGCGATATGAGATCAAGTATTCGCGCAAGATCAAGGAGGCGATCCTTGCCCTGGAGATCTCGCGGCAATATTCAAAAGACCAGATCCTGGAGTGGTATCTAAACACGAATTACTATGGCAACTGGGCGATCGGGGTGGAGGCTGCCGCCCAGGTCTATTTTGGCAAGCACGCACCGGATCTATCGCTGGCGGAATGTGCCATGCTTGCCCCCATCGTTCAGTATCCGGCCATGAACCCGATCGATAACCCGGATATTGCCAAAGAGCGGCAAAAGATCGCGTTGGACCGTCTGGCTGAAGAGGGGTATATCACGCAGACGGCGGCGGCAGCGGCCTATGCCGAGAAGCTGGACATCCGCAGCTCGATGCTAAAGCGTTACGATATCGTGGCTCCCCACTTTGCCATGTACGTTCGCAAGCAATTGGAGGACAAGTATGGGCCCGAACTCCTGTACCGGGGCGGGCTGAAGGTATATACCACGGTTGATCTGGATATCCAGCGCGTCGCCGAGGAAGAGGCGCGGGCACAGGTGGTGGCACTGCAGGAAGAGGGCAAAGATGTCACAAATGCGGCTGTTGTAGTCGGGCGCGCCCGCACGGGCGAGATCCTGGCCATGGTGGGTAGCGTCGATTACTGGAATGAGGAGATCGATGGGAATGTCAACGTCGCCACCGCTTCCCGCCAGCCTGGCTCCTCGTTCAAGCCATTTAGCTATGTGACGGCTTTTCACCAGGGGCACACGGCTGCCGAGATGGTGATGGATGTCCACTCTTGCTTTGACGACTACCCCAATCCGCCCTACTGTCCGGAGAACTATGACCGTAAGTATCACGGCGCGCAGAGTTTTCGCACGGCACTTTCGCGGTCGTACAATATTCCTGCCGTGAAAGTGTTGAATTTGGTGGGAGTAGGGAACGTCATTCGTACGGCGCATGCTGTAGGCCTCAACACGCTCAGCCGTGACCTGGACTACTATGGACTGAGCTTGACCCTTGGCGGTGGTGAGGTGTGGCTTTTGGACATGGTGTACGCGTACAGTGTCTTTGCGAATGGCGGGGTGATGATGGGCCAGCCTGCCGAGCTTGCCCGACCCGGGTACCGCCAGCTGGATCCGGTCGCTATCCTGCGGGTTGAGGATACTGACGGGCAGGTGCTGGAGGAATACAAGCAGCCTGAGGCGCGCAATGTAGTGCTGGCTGACGGGCGCGAGCTGTCGCCTCAGGAGGCATATCTGCTGACGAATGTTCTCTCGGACAATAACGCCCGGGCAGCAGCCTTTGGTTCCAGCAGTGCGCTGAGGCTTAGTCGGCCGGCGGCAGCCAAGACTGGCACGACTACTGACTTTCGGGATGTGTGGACCATTGGCTATACGCCCCAGATTGTCACGGGGGTGTGGGTAGGGAACAACGACAACACCCCGATGGAGGGGGTTTCGAGTTCGCGAGGTGCCGGGCCGATCTGGCACAATGTCATGGAACGGATCTACAACGAGGGGTACGCTGAGCGACTACTTGGGGAGGTGATAGAGAGGTTCCCTGCGCCGCCAGGCATGACCAGGGTCGAAGTCTGTGCTGTCTCGGGACTCTTGCCCACGGAGCACTGTCCTAACCGGGTCAATGCCCTATTTATCGAGGGTACTGAGCCGACCGAATACTGCAGTGTACACCGGGTGGAGAGGGTCAACCGGGAAACGGGCAGGCTGGCAACGGCATGTACGCCGCCGGAACTGGTGGAAGATCGAGTTTATGAAGTATATCCACCCGAAGCAGCCGATTGGGTGCGCGAGCAGGGTATCCCGCAGCCTCCCACGCAGCGTGACGAGATCTATGGCTGCAGTCCCGAAGGGGGCGAGGTGGTGATCCTCGATCCAACGTTGGGGGGGCATGTGAAGGAGATTGTTCCGATCTTTGGCAATGCTAGATCCGGTGACTTTGCCTTTTACCGGCTCGAGTTCGGCGAGGGGCTAAACCCCTCGGCATGGAGCCAGATCGGCGGTGATCACTATAATCAGGTGGATCAGAACATTCTGGAGTACTGGGATGTGCGAGGATTGCAGGACGGGCTGTACACATTGCAGCTCACGGTGGTCGACAATAGCCAGAGCTTCAGGCGGGCGACGATCTATGTGACGGTGGACAACACGCCGCCGGTGGCCGCAGTTGGTTACCCGTGGCCCGGGCGCGTCTACGAGGTAGAAGCGGCCGACGAGTGGGCCAATCTGGCTGCGGATGTGAGTGACAATGTCCAGATCGATAGGGTGGAGATCTACCTGGACGATGAGCTGGTGGACTTTACGGTGGTCGAGCCATATGCTGTCAAGTGGGTCTTGAAGATGGAGGACGTGAAGCTGAATCCCAATATGCAGCCCATCAGCGAGACACGGATCATCACCAATCCCGATGGTTCCTGGTCCTTCGAAGAGGTGGCCGTCACCTGGGTGGATGTCAGCGAGGATGGCAAGGTCATCACGCAGACGTGGGAGAGCGGCTTTATGGTCATCTCCAGCACTGTGGGCTATACAGAGTCGCACCTGGTGCACGTCGTCGCCTTTGACGCGGCAGGGAACGAGACTGAGAGCGAGGGCGTACGGTTCTATATCGTCCACGAGCCGAAGGAGAAGGATCAAGCAGATGAGACAGGCGCGATATGGTGGCGCGAGGAAGAGCTGGTCGCTGCCAGAGAGGGCAGGCTCGCGGCTGAGGAACGGAGATTCTGGATCTCATCCGGATCGGTCCCCGTCTGGTGGTGGGGCTTTGGCTGACGATGCAGGATAAGGATACGCCCGGAGCTGGCAATCGCCGGATCCGGGCGTTTTTTCGTCTCGCAGATAGTGCTGCTGGTGCTAGCCTGGTACTCTATACCTCCATGACCACTGGCAAGACCATGGGCCGCCGTTTTGTCTGTTCGTAGAGGAAGGGAGCGAGGCTGTCCTTGATCTTGGCATTGAGTGTGGCCTTGGCACCGCCGTGCTCCAGTGCCTCGAGAACGCACTGTGTGGCGTCGTGAATTAGATCGCTGGATTCGCGGATGTAGACAAAGCCGCGGGTGATGATATAGGGTCCTTCGATAACCTTGCCTGTGTCTGCGTCGACGGCGACTACCACCACTACGAACCCGTCCCGCGAGAGCAGATGCCGGTCGCGCAGAACCACATTGCCTATGTCGCCCACGCCAAGGCCATCCACCATGACGTGTCCTTCGGTCACCTGACCATTGATCCGTGCCCAATCCGGTCCGAACTCGAGCACCTGCCCGCTCTCAATGACGAATATATTCTCCGGCGGGATACCGACCTGCTCAGCCATGCGGGCATGGTGGACGAGGTGACGGTACTCGCCGTGGATGGGCACAAAGAACCTGGGCCGTACCAGGTTCAGCATCAGCTTGTGCTCCTCGCGGCTACCGTGTCCCGAGACGTGTACCTGCATCCGTTCGTGATGATAGACCCGGGCTCCAGCGCGGAAGAGGTTGTTGATGGTGCGGTTCACCAGTTCTTCGTTGCCTGGAATGGGCGTCGCTGAGACAATCACAGTGTCGTCGGGATGGATGTTCACCTGGCGGTGCTCGCCCAGGGCCATGCGCACGAGGGCCGAGGTTGGCTCTCCCTGGCTGCCGGTGCAGGCAATGGCCACACGATCTGGCGGCAGCGAGTTCATTTCGTGGGGAGCGAGTAGTTCGTCAGGTGCGAGGTCCAGGTATCCGAGTCCCGATGCCGCCTTGGCATAGTTGATCATAGATCTGCCGACAATGCCCACGCGGCGATCAAACTTGCGGGCCGTGTCCACTACCTGTTGAACGCGCGAGATGTTAGAGGCAAATGTCGCGACGATAATGCGGCCTGGAGCGCGGGCAAAGACCTGCTCAAACGTTTCCCCGACAACTTGCTCGGATGGCGTGTGACCATCGGTTTCGGCGTTGGTGGAATCAGAGAATAGGGCAAGGACACCTCTGCCGCCCAGTTCGGCCAGTCTGGCAAAGTCGGTGAGCCGGCCATCGACCGGTGTCTGATCGAACTTGAAATCGCCCGAGTGGACGACGAGCCCCATGGGCGTCGTGATGCCAAGTCCAACGCCATCAGGGATGGAGTGACAGACGCGGAAGAATTCGACAGAGAAGGCGCCCAGATCGACGACATCGCCAGGCGATACTGTGTGCAACTCTGCGCCATCAAGTAGGTGGTGTTCTTTGAGCCTGACTTCGATGAGGCCTCGGGTCAAGCGTGTGGCATAGAGAGGCGCCTGGACCTGCTGCATGAGGTAGGGCAGACCACCGATATGGTCTTCGTGACCGTGGGTAACGATGATGCCCTGGACCTTGTCCTTGCGTTCAAAGACATACTCCATATCGGGGATAACAATGTCGATCCCCAACATGTCACTCTCGGGGAACATGAGTCCGCAATCGACGATCAACAGTTGATCGTCGTATTCAAAGACCATCATGTTCTTGCCGATCTGACCAATGCCGCCGAGGGGAATAATGCGCAGGCAGTCTTGGCTCAATGGTAACTCCTTCGTTACAGTCTGGGTGGACCCCAGTGGATGTTCTGTGCTTGGTCTGCTTGGGTTCCCCGGATCTATTCCTGAGTTGGCTAGAACAAGCTCAGTTGCTCAGCCTGAGTGATCTCGGGTTCTGCTTCTTCAATGTCCTCCAACTGGGATAGCAGGTCTGGTATCTTGAGGATGTCTTCCTCGAGCAGACTCCGCCAGCGGGGTTGGTGGAGAGCAGCAGCCGGATGGAACATGGGGTAGTAGATCACTCGGCCGACCCGCTTGGGCTGTCCATGGATGCGTGAGATGGACGCGCCTGGGAAGTAGCGCTGCATGGAAAAACGCCCGAGGGTAATGATCAGGCGGGGACGTATCAGGGCTATCTGTTCGTCCATATAGGGCCGGCATGCCTCGATCTCGGCAGCTTGCGGATCGCGGTTACCGGGCGGGCGGCACTTGACGACGTTGGTGATGTACACGTCGTCTCGACTCATACCGATCTTTTCCAAGAGCTCGTTCAGGTAGTTGCCAGCTGCCCCGACAAAAGGCCTGCCCTGCCGGTCCTCGTGAAAACCGGGTCCTTCGCCGATGAACATGATGTCCGCATCCTCGGGTCCTTCGCCCGGAACAGCGTTGGTGCGTCCCTGACTCAGGATACAGAGCTGACAGGCTTTGATTTCTTCACAAAGTTGCTCGAGTTCAGACAACAGTTAGCTCCTTTCAACAGCCTTAAGCATGCGTTCGCTGCGTTGCTTGCGTCTCTGGCGCGGGGATGCGGGGTGATTGTACATCATCCGCATGATTTTGTCTAACCGACCTGCCGGTCGCGAGGCGAGGCAGTCGATCTGTTAAGAATCAGGCTGGGTGCAGTGTGCTGCGCGGTGTAGGCTGCATCAGAATCCAGCAGCCGCGCGCGCAACTGCCGCCGGCAGTAGTCGAGATTCGCCTGGAAACTCTCTATTTCAAAGGGCGGTGTGGTCATGAGGTAGGCGTCTTCGTTGTTGTCTATGTAGTATCGTTTTCGCCGCGACACAATCTCAAAGCCGTATTTGTGATACAGGGCGATGGCCGTTTTGTTGGACACGCGCACCTCAAGCGTGGAACGGATGGCTCCCAGTCTCTTGCTCTCGTCGAGCAAGGACAGTAGGAGCAGGTCGCCGAGCCCGTGACCCTGCCACTGGAGGTGCACCGCGATGGTGCAGATGTGCGTCTCGTCCACCAGAATCCAGAGACCGGCGTAGCCCAGAACGGGCAGGGGCATGACGAGTCCCAGTCGGCGCTTCAGATGGCCGATGAGGTCTTTGGCCGTGCCAGCCGAGCGCACAACCAGCATGGTACTGTGCTCGTTCTTGGTGATTTCGTATTGGTATGCTCGGGCAGACCAGGGGGAAGTAAAGACTGCCTGTTCAATCTCCATGACCTGGTCGACATCGTCGAGGGTCATGGGTTCGACCAGGTAGGGCAACTGCTCAGTCATTGGTCTGTGGATTCTGGAGGTAGATGGGTGACAGCGCGCCTGGGATGTCCGTATCTCCTCTTGCCAGACGCTCCCAGCCCAGCTCGGCGAGGAAAGCAGCACGGCGTAGCGAGGCAGCCGGCGTGGCTATGATGACCTCTGGGTCCACGCGCTGCCGGATCTCATCTGCGGCTTGCGCATCGATCTCGCCGCATAGGAATACTGGGTCCTGAACCTCGTCGCAGAGTTCGGGAAGCGTGGTGAGCCAGTAGTCTCCCCGGCGGCGCCAGCGGCCTTTGCCGCGGGCATATTGTGCAGTACAGATCCGCCCGCGTCCAGCCTGCAAGATGGCCCAGATAGGCAGTGACTGGTTCATGTGTGGCCTGGCCACGACATCCAGGGTCGGAATGCCCACGATGGGCAGGCTTTGGGCCAGGGCCAGTCCTTTGGCCACACTGAGTCCAATGCGCAACCCAGTAAATGAGCCTGGTCCAATGCTGACAACCAGACCAGTCAGGGTGGCAGGAGTGATGCCCTGCTGATCAAAGAGCCGATTCAGGCGGGGCATCAGTTCGACGGTGTGCCTGTTGACTGAATGCCAGGACTCCTCGCCCAAGATCGTCCCTTTGGTGGGGTCATACAGGGCGAGACCGGCCATGTGTGTTGCCGTATCGATGGCAAGTAGCATCTGTACCTTATCCTTCATAGCCCGAAGGCGGCGTGTCGGAACTCGCGCAGCATTTCCTGGAAGCGCGCTCCAGTCGCGTTCATGACTATACCGCGCTTGCTGGCATCGAGGTGGCTAAGGGTAATCCACAGCCGTTCGTGGGGCAGCACCTGGTTGATCTTGTCAGCCCATTCGATGACACAGGCGCCATCCCCCATGAGATAGTCATCGAGGCCAACAGCCATGATCTGCTGCGCAGGATTATCAAGCCGGTAGACGTCAATGTGATATAGGCGGGGTGCGGGTGGAGGGGGTGTATATTCGGCAATGAGGGTGAATGTGGGGCTAGTTATCGGTTCGACAATGCCCATTCCCTCACCAATGCCCTGAACCAGGCAGGTCTTGCCCGTACCGAGTTCGCCCTCCAGGCAGATGATGTCGCCGGCCTGAAGCAAGAGGCCCAAGCGCACACCATATCGGCGTGTCTGGGCGGCACTGTGGCTGACAAAGTCGAGTGTGTTTTCGTTCAGAATAGGCATAGCTAAGTTACCTTCAGGCTGGTATTATACACTGATTACGAGCAAACGACAAGCATTTGACCGGAAATGAAGTAGTGTGGTATCATGGACGCCATTCTGATAAAAGGGGCTGTAGATGCGTCGCCTGGTTGTCTCCGACATTCACAGCAACTTAGAGGCCTTTCAGGCTGTGCTGGATGACGCTGGGCCGGTGGACGAGGTCTGGTGCCTCGGTGATGTGGTAGGCTATGGTCCCGACCCCAATGGCTGTGTGGATCTACTTCGCTCGCTCCCCCATCTGTGCGTTGCTGGCAACCACGACTGGGCAACACTCGGCAAGTTGGACCTGCGAGACTTTAATCCCGATGCGCGCGAGGCCAATCTATGGAACCGGCAACAGCTGACTCCCGAGAATCTGGCCTACCTGGATGCGCTGCCCGAGACCTTCTTGGAAGAGGGGCAATTCAGCCTGGTCCACGGTAGTCCCCGCTACCCAATCTGGGAGTATATCATCTACCCTGCTACGGCCGAGGTCAATTTTGAGTACATGAGTACTCCCTACTGTCTGGTAGGCCACACCCACACGCCGGTGATCTTTCGCCTGCACGACGGGGAGGATGGTCAAGGCAACGAGATGATCGTTCCGGTTCCGGGCGTCCCTCTGGAATTGGGGGCCGAGTCCTTGATCGTAAATCCGGGCAGTGTTGGACAGCCCCGTGATGGTGATCCCCGGGCCAGTTATCTGATTCTGGACACCCAAGCCCTGACTATCGAGCACCACCGGGTGGAGTACCCGGTCGAGATCACGCAGGCAAAGATGATGGAGCACGACATGCCACTGCGTCTGGTGCTACGGTTGGGCTACGGCTGGTAGTCACCGCCCGATCCCCAGACCTGGATGAGGATATCCCCTGTGGAACAGGAAAAAGCAATCGCCTTGGGACATCCCAGTTACGTCTGGCGCTTTGGTCAGGAGCGGCGGCTTGATCTTGTGCGCCGGCACGTTGCCCTGAAGGGCCGCTCCATCCTGGATGTGGGGTGCGGCGTAGGGATGTATGTTCGGGCGTTCCGCCGCTTCAGCGATGACGTGCACGGGGTGGATGTCGATGGCGAGAAGTTGGCGGAAGTTGGGCGTGAGCTGCCAAACCTGTGTGTATCGGCTGCTGAGGCCTTGCCCTACGCTGACGGCGTGTTTGATATGGTGCTGTCCCACGAGGTAATCGAACACGTCACCGATGACCGTCAGTCTTTGGCAGAGGCGGTGCGCGTGCTGAGACGTCCGGAGCCCGCGGCTGGTATGCCGGGAGGGCGGCTGGTGATCTTTGCGCCTAACCGGCTGTACCCATTTGAGACGCACGGGATCTTCTGGCGCGGTCGCTATAGGCCAGGTAACATCCCTCTGGTGAACTACCTGCCTGGGCGTTGGCGCGCGAGATTCTGTCCGCATGTGCGTGCATATACCCGGCGCGACCTGCGGCGGCTGCTGGACGGCCTGCCGGTGCGGATCGTGACGCACACACAGATCTTTCCGGGATACGACAAGATTGTGGCTCGACGCCCGGCATTGGGTAGGTGGCTGCGACGAGCGACCTACTTTATGGAACGCACACCGCTGCGGCTTCTGGGATTGTCCCATTTCCTGGTATTGGAAAGAACCTCGTAACGCTTGGTATTCCCGGACAGGACAAATAGCAGATAGAGGGTAGAGGCTGGCAGAGTCTCGCACCGCTGGACTGAACGTGCCTGGACCAGGAGGGGGCAGAGCGCAGGCATGTACAGGTCTCAGCGGTCAGAGGTTTTGCCTGTTGTGGGTGTCTATGTTATAATCTTCTTTTGCCAGGAGGGGTAGCATAGTCCGGCCGAATGCGCGCGTCTCGAAAACGCGTGAGCAGCAATGCTCCGTGGGTTCGAATCCCACCCCCTCCGCCTAATGCGGGCTGGTTTATGGTCGCATAATGGCAGGTGTGATTTGACATTTTGATCGAATGTCAGTATACTAAGCCGCCACTTGACCGGTTGCAGGCTCTGTGGTCTAGGGGGGGCTGCCTGGCGAAGGATCGTCAACACGCCACCCTAGCTCAGTCGGCAGAGCAAGCGCCTTGTAAGCGCTGGGTCGTCGGTTCGAATCCGACGGGTGGCTCCAGAGGGGGTTTGCCCACGTAGCTCAGACGGCAGAGCACTCCCTTGGTAAGGGCGAGGTCATGGGTTCAAGTCCCATCGTGGGCTCTGTCTGGTGGATTGCCAGAGACGAGTGATTTTTTGAACAGCATCAGGAGGTTCTAGCATGGCTAAGCAGAAGTTTGAACGAACCAAGCCACATGTGAATGTGGGCACCATCGGTCACATTGACCATGGCAAGACGACATTGACAGCTGCCATCACCAAGGTG
>Ga0207796_1000683_pt1 | contig 12866 bp, 4 predicted proteins | sample Pon1CUnioCityCA_6_FD_187274 | JGI IMG/M metagenome (GOLD analysis project Ga0207796, IMG submission 187274) | Marine sediment microbial community from Union City, CA, USA - Pond 1C Sediment 1 (SPAdes) | ecosystem: Environmental > Aquatic > Marine > Intertidal zone > Salt pond sediment ...
ATGGACGAACCAGCTACGGCGCGTGACCTGCGCTGGCACAGCTTTATCACCATCAACAGCTACTGGCTGGGCTTTAACTTTGGCTCCGCCAGTATCACCCCGCTGCTCCTGCCCTTCCTGGTGGCCCTCTTTGTGCCTGCTGGTCAGAAGAACACCTACCTGGCCAATATCCGGGTGGCGAGCCTGGCCGTCGCCATGCTGACGCAGCCTGTTGCGGGGATGCTCAGCGACCGTTGCGCCCATCCGCTGGGCCGCCGCCGGCCCTACATCATCGGCGGCACCCTGGCCACCGTCCTCTCCCTGGCCGTCATCGGCCTGTCGCCCAAATTCGCGGACACTACGCTCGACGGCGGTCTCACCGTTGCCTACGTGATTCTGTTGGTCGGCATCGTGCTGGTCCAGGGCTTCTCCAACGTGGCCCTGGGCGCGGTGCTGGGCCTGATCCCCGACCTGGTGCCGGTGCAAAAGCGGGGACTGGCCTCCGGCGTCAAAGCGGTCATGGAACTGCTGCCAGCCATGCTGGTCATCCCCGTCGGCTTGCTGATCGATGCCGGGCAGTTCTGGCTGATCTTGGGGCTGATCGCCGTGGCGATGCTGGCGGCCATGGCCGTCACCGTCTTTGGCGTGCACGAAGTACCGCTGAAAATCAGGCCGCAGGGCAGCATCCGCGACCCCTTGCTGCGGCTGGTGGCGCTGGTCGCCATCTTTGTGACCACGACACGGCTAGCGGTGTGGCTCGTCAGCAGCGTCGGCAGTTGGCTCACAGAAAGAGGCGCGGACACCACGCTGCAGGTGATGGTGGTTGGAGCGGCGGGTCTGGGCGGCATGGCTGTATCGATCTTTGCTGGCGTCTATCTGAGCGCCTGGATCGGCATCGGCCGGCGTGCAAGCGAACAGCGCTCCTTCATCTGGTGGGTAATCAACCGCCTCCTCTTCCTGGCGGCCATCGGCTCTGTCCAGGGTTTTGCCCAATATTACCTGGCTGACGTGGTGCAGGTGCCCAACCCGGCAACGGCCACGACGATGGTGCTGGCCGTAGTCGCCCTCTTTTTGATCGCCTCTGCCCTGGGCGGCGGATACCTGGCTGACCGGGTCGGCCGCAAGCGGCTGGTGGGATTTTCGGCACTGGTGGCTGCAGCGGGCGCAGGTGTGCTCCTCCTCGCCCGCGACCTGCCGCTGAGCATCGTCGCCGCCAGCATCATGGGCGTCGGGACCGGCATTTTCCTTGCCACCAATTGGGCGCTGGGCACCGACCTCGTGCCCCCGGACGAGGCGGGCCATTACCTGGGCATCTCCAACCTGGCTGGTGCCGGGGCGGGCATCGTCGGCGTCGGCATCGGCGGGCCCATGGCCGACTTTTTCAACGTTCTGCGGCCCGGCCTGGGCTACATCGTCGTCATGGCCCTGTACGGCGTCCTCTTTCTGCTCTCCGCAGTGGCCCTCACCCGTATCAAGGCTGGCAGGTAAATACTGTCTGAAGGGAACCATCTTGCGGAACAATCGGGCGTGGGCCAAGCGTAGCCTGTACGTCGCGTCCCCGTTCTTGACTTGTGCCCGTCCCACGTCTACAATGGGGCCCATGGATAGAAATCAAATGGACCTCGACCGGCGCCGCTTCCTCAAGGGTGCCGCTGCCGCTGCACTCGCCGCCTTTCTCTCTGCCTGCGGGGCTTCCACGGACGGTGACCTCGCGTCGCCCTCTCCGGGCAGGACCGAGCGGCCTCCACTGCCCAGCAGGACGCCCACCTCCTCACCAACTGCCACCTCCACGGCAACGCCCACAGGCACGCACACCGCCTCGCCATCGCCCGACGCCTTCGATTCGCCGCTCGACTCACCGCTGCCCACCGCCACCGAGCCCCCACCGCCTACGGCAACGCCCACGCCACCGCCAACCCCATTCCCGGCGGGGCCACCGACCAAGCTGGGCCTGTTCGTCGCCTGGGTTCACTCGCAGGTGATGGACCTGGTCAAGACCGGGAACGTGACCGTGATCAAGACCCTGGAGTTCGATCGCGCCTTCCTGGCGGACATCAAGGCCCAGTCGCCAAAGACCATCATCGTCGGCCGGCCCCAATTGGACCAGGTCCAGCTTGCCGGCAGCGATATGAACGCCGCGGCGCGACGGGCCGCAGACGCAGCCCTCTCGCTGATCGCCGACGGAGCAGATCTGGTCGATGCCTGGGAGGGTTTCAACGAGCCGGTCGCCGGGGATGTGGGCGAGATAGCCAATCTGGCCCAGCTGGAGGCCGAGCGGGTGCGCTTGCTCGCCGATCGTGGCGTGCGGGCTGTAGTGGGCAACTTTGGCACCGGTCGACCACCCCTGGACTGGTGGCCTGCTTTCCGTCCTGCGCTGGAGGCTGCGCACCGGCACAGCGGCTACCTGGGCCTGCACGAATACTCGGCTCCCACCATCTGGACCCACACCAACCGGGCCGATCTCGACTTTCGTGCCGGTCCCGCGGACGAGGGCTGGCTGACGCTTCGCTATCGAAAGGTGTATCGCGACTACCTGGCGCCCTGGGGACTGCGCCTGCCCCTGATCATCACCGAGTGCGGGGTCGACGGGCTGGTGACCGACCGTCCCGGCCCGCAGGGCAGAGGCTGGAAGGACTTTGCTGGCTACTGGGAGCAGCTGGGCATGGGTCCCGACGCGCCCGGGAACTATGTGGAGCAACTGGCCTGGTACGACAGCCAGCTGCAGCTCGATGACTATGTCGTTGGCGCCACCGTCTTTGCCATGACAGCCTGGGAGGAGTGGGAGACCTACCAGCTCCTGGGCGACGCTGCGGTCATTCTGCAGCAATACCTGTCGGTGCACCCGCCCAATTAGGGCAGGGCAGCCGCTCCGGGAGGATCAGATGTCAGAAGTGCTAGATGCCCTCTTCCGCAGCGATGGAGCCATGGGCGTGCTGCGCGCCTTTGGCCTCAACCGCCTTCTTACCGATCAGGATGATCCTGCCCTGTGGGCTGCGGCCCTCATGCGTCATTGGCACGCGCCGCAGGAACCCGATTTGCATCTTGCCGCGCTCCGTTTTGGGGTGAGCAGGACAGTGCCAGCCAGTTTGTCCGGCACCGTCAAACCGGGGCGGAGCGGGATGCAGCAGTTGGAGGTGTGGTGCTTTGAGCGCGTGGAGCCCAATCGCCTGCGGCCCATAGCCTGCCCGGAACAGCCCGGGCTCTCTTTCATGGGTGCGCTGATGGGTGGCGGGCCTGGGGCAGCCGCTCAGATTGGCTCTTGGGTGCAGGATGTTCTGGAGGTGTCCCGGCCCAGCCTCAGGGAGCCAACTGCCCTGGTGTACGCTGGCATGTCGGCGCCCGTCAATGCCGGATCCGGCGAAACGCGCCTATGGGACCGGGCCGCCGACGGTAACTGGACCGAGACCGACGAGATCATCTCCCACTGGCTTGCCTGAGACTGCCCCAGGGCAAGCCGGCGAACTTTCTCGCCACGCTCCACTCGAATCCTCTGCACCACGCGCGGAACCAAGTACCATCTTCCAGCGTCCAATCTATATGTGCGATCGATCTGCGCCGGGTAGACATGCCAACCAAACGGTGCTATACTGCGCGCGTGCAGCACCTACCAACCTGCGTCTTGCGTCTTCCCACCCTCGCTCTTGTCGTGCCCCGCGACGCAGGCACTTGAGCACCCATCCGTCACAAACCGGCCAGGCGTTGGCGAGCCGTGGGCCAATCGCTGCCCTTGCATCGACCGTCCGCGAACCGATCGGCGTAGAATGGGAATGAGAAAACTCGAAGAGACAGAGTGTTCTATGAGATCCCGTATGCGGTTTCGCCGTCTGGGCGTGGGCCTGGCCCTCCTCCTCGGCCTGGTAGTTGCGGCTGGGGCGGGCGCCTATTGGCTTGTCGCCGGGCTGCCACCACTAGAAGCTCCCACAGCCTCCGGTGGTTTGAGCTTGTATGCCTACGCCGCAGCGCCAAGCTCCAAAATCTACGATCGCTACGGCCGCGTGCTCTACGAGATGCCGCCGCCCAGAACCGGGAGCCACTCGCCCGTGTCCTTGAGCGACGTGCCCCTGTTTCTGCGCCAGGCTATCGTCGCTACTGAGGATGCCACCTTTTACGACAACCCGGGTGTCGACGCGCGGGCCATTTTGCGAGCCATATGGATCAACCTGCGCGGCGGCGAGATCCTGTCGGGCGGCAGTACGCTCACCCAGCAGTTGGTCCGGAACCTGCTCCTCAGCCCCGAAGAGCGGTACGAGCAGACACTCCGCCGCAAGCTGCGCGAGGCCGTACTGGCCTGGCGGATTGCACGCCAGTACACCAAGGATCAGATCCTGGAGCTCTACCTCAACGAGATCTACTTTGGAAATATGGCCTATGGCGTGGAAGCCGCAGCCCAGGCGTACTTTGGCAAGCCCGTGCGCGACCTGGATTTAGCCGAGGCCACTCTGCTGGCTGGCCTCCCCCAGGCTCCGGCCTATTACAACCCCCTTGAGAACCTGGAGGGCGCCCGGGCCCGCCAGGCAGTGGTTCTGGACCTGATGGTCGCGCAGGGCTACATCACCGGGGAACAGGCCCGCCTTGCCAGGGAAGAAGAGCTGTACTATGCCTCGGCCCCCTTTGAGATCTACGCCCCCCACTTTGTGATGTACGTCCGCGGCATCCTGGAGCAGGAGCTGGGCTTGGAGCGCATCGAGCAGGGCGGGCTGCATATCCACACCACCCTGGATCTCGACCTGAACGAAGCTGCTCGGGACGTGATGCGCTATCGGCTTTCGCGCCTGGCCGAGTGCGAGGGCCAGCAGGCAGACTGCCCGCCTGGAGGTCATAACGTGCGCAACGCGGCCCTGGTTGCATTGGACCCGCACACAGGCGAGATCCTGGCCATGGTGGGCAGCCCCGACTACTTTTCCGCACGGATCAGCGGGGCGGTCAACGGCACCACCTCGCCACGCCAGCCGGGTTCCTCCATCAAGCCCATTACCTACGCGGCGGCCTTTGCCCAGGGGGACCTGACACCGGCGACGATGATGCTCGATGTGCGCACTTCCTTCCTGACCGCAGAGGGCGCCGCCTACGTCCCCATGAACTACGACCTCCAGTTCCGCGGCCCGGTCCGGCTGCGCGAGGCCCTGGCTTCATCCTACAACCTCATTGCTGTCAAGGTTCTGGATGAGATCGGCATCGAGTCGATGACCGGCCTGGCGCGAAGGTTGGGCATGACTACCTTTGACGACCTGGAGACGCCCGGCTTGGCCGTCACCCTGGGCGGTGGAGAGGTCCGCCTGCTGGAGGAGACGGCAGCCTATGCGGCCTTTGCCAACGGAGGCCACGCTGTGCGGCCTCTTGCCATTCGTCGGGTCGAGGATGCGGCAGGCAACCTGCTCTGGTCGTCAGGCCCGGGTGTGGGTGCCCGGGTGCTCGACGAGCAGGTCGCCTACCTGATCACCGGCGTGCTGAGCGACGATCTGGCCCGCATCCCATCCTTTGGCGAGGCCAGCGTCCTCCAACTCACCCGACCCGCTGCGGTCAAGACGGGGACGACGACAGACTACCGGGACAACTGGACGGTGGGCTATACGCCAGAGCTGGTCGCCGGAGTATGGACAGGCAATGCCGACAATGAGCCGATGCTCGAGGTCTCGGGCATCAGCGGCGCCGCCCCCATCTGGCACGATTTCATGGAGCTTGCCCTAAAGGGCCAGCCGGTCCAGGACTTTCGGCGGCCCGAGGGGCTGGTCGAAGTGGAGGTCTGCGCCCTTTCGGGACTGTTGCCGGGTCCCGATTGCCCGCACCGGGTGGAGGAGCTGTTTGTGCAGGGCACCGAGCCCACTGAGAGCTGCGCCATGCACCAGCGCATGGCCATCGACCGGGCTACCGGCCTGCGCGCCACGAGTGCGACTCCTCCCGAGCGCATCGTCGAGCGTGTCTACACACTTTTGCCACCTGAAGCGCAGAGCTGGGCCCGGCAGCACGGCATTCCGCAGCCGCCACCAGCCAGTTCTGCTGAATCGTCCGTCTCCACCTCGGGCAGCCAGACTGCCGGGACGGCCGTGTCGGTCCAGGACCGATCGACGGTGGTCCTGCGCCTGACCATGAGCAGCCCGGACAACGGTTCCACCTTTCTCCTGGATGGCGGCTTGCCGCGAGATGCCCAGCGCATCGTCGTGTCGGCCTACCCATCACAGGACGGAGGCCTTCGCCAGGTGACGCTGTGGGTCGATGGTTTGCTGCTGTCCAGATTTATGGCGCCGCCATACGAGACCCTGTGGCAGCTATCTCCAGGTGTGCATTCCTTTTGGGCAGAGGCCACCTCTGCCGGCGGCGATCAGATCAAGAGCGAGGAGGTCCGCATAACCGTCCGGGACCGCTGACCGCGGGACCGGCAACTCTGACCTCGATATTCTTTTGGACACTATTGGGAAGGATCACAAGATGGGAACGCGAAAGAAGCATACAAACACAGTTCTGACGTTAGTGATTCTGCTGAGCCTGCTGCTGGGCGCCTGCGGATCGCCCACACCTGGGCCAACGCCCACCGCCGGCGAGCCATCCGCGACGCTGCCGCCGACCGAGACCCCGCCACCGACGGTCACGCCCATGCCCCTGCCGGCGCCGCGACTCTTGTTTCGTAGCCCCGCGCCCGGGGAGGAGCAACCTCTCGATGCCCCCATCGAGCTCACCTTTGACCAGCCGATGAACCGCGACACCGTAGAACGGGCTTTCCGTACTTCCCCCTCCGTCAAAGGCGAGCTCACCTGGCTCGACGACAGGACCCTGTCCTTTGAGCCAGGTGCCGAGTTGGAGCGCGGCACCCGGTACACCGTGACGGTGGACGACGCGGCCGAGAACGCCGAGGGCAAACAGTTGGAGGAACCGGTTGCGTTTGAATTCGGCACGGTGGGCTATCTCGAGGTGACCCAGGTCATGCCCGCTCCGGATTCCGGCGAGTTGGACCCTGGCACCGTGGTCACCGTCGTGTTCAACCGGCCGGTCGTACCCCTGGCAGCCATCAGCCAGCAGGGGGAACTGCCCCAACCTCTCACATTTGTGCCGCCGGTGCAGGGCCATGGCGAATGGCTCAACACCGCCATCTATCTCTTTACCCCGGATGATGGCCTCCTGCCTGGCACCCACTACAAAGCCAGGGTAGCTGCCGGGCTAACCGATACCACAGGCGGGGTCCTCGAGGAGGACTATACCTGGGAGTTCGAGACCATCCGGCCGGCCATCCTTCAGGTCTCGCCGCCGGAAGATTTCGCCCACGTCGGTCCGACCGACGTGATCAGCGTGACCTTTAACCAACCGGTGGATCACACTCTGGCTCAGTCGCGCTTCTCCCTGGAGATGGACGGGCAGCCCGTGGCCGGTACGTTCCGCTGGAGCGGCGGGCAAACGCCGATCGAGCCAGAGACGATGCTCTTTGTGCCCGACGAGCCCCTGCTTCGTGACACGGCCTACAATGCCCGTGTAGCTGCGGGTGTCCAGGGCCAGGCCGGGAACACTGGCACCGAGCGGCAAAAGAGCTGGGTCTTTTCGACCGTCCGGCAGCCGGGCATCGAGCGCACCTGGCCCCGGGACGGCGCGCGGCGCGTCGACCCGGGCACGGGGGTGGCCATCACCTTCGCCAGTCCCATGCAGCGCGAGGGGTTCCTCGATCATATCACCATCCGACCGGCCGTGACCGAGGTCTATACCAGCTGGCTGGAGAACGATACGCACGTCGAGATCGAGTTCCAGAGCGAGCCCGCCACCGCCTACCAGATCACCCTGGATGCTGCCACCCCCGACAGGTATGGCGCCCCGCTGGACCAGGCTGCCCGCATCCGCTTCACCACCGGTGACCTGCCGCCCTATGCCAGTCTGACCACAGTCGGCCGTCTGGGCACCGTCAGCGCCTACACCGACACTGTGGTCTATGCTACCTATCGCAATGTCTCCAGCCTGCAAATGAGCCTGTACCGGCTGAGCCTTGGGACTTTTGTGGAAGTCAATACCAGCTGGGAGGCCTGGGATGAGTTCGTGCCTGGTGAGGCTGAGCTGGTGCGCCGCTGGTCAACCACTGTCGACGCCCCACGCAACGAGGCCCGCCTGGAGCGCCTGCTGCTCGTGGACGCAGACGGCGCAGCTCTGCCGCCTGGCCTCTACTACCTTCAACTCACCTCTCCCGAGGTCCAAAGCTTGCAGGCCGATGGCAAGGAGGTATCGCGCTACATCTTTGTCAGGTCGCGGCTGAACTTGACGCTGAAGCAGACGCGCTCAGAGGCGTTGGTGTGGGCCACGGACCTTGCCTCAGGCCAGCCTGTGTCCGATCTCTCGCTGGCCCTCTATTCGGGGCCCGACCAGATGGAAGCTGTCACCGTCACTGATGCTGAGGGCCTTGCCATGGTCGGGGACCTTCCGCTGGATGATCTGTGGAGCCCCTTCTTTGCCGTGGTTGGCGAGCTGGGCGAGGATGACTTTGGCATCGCTTACAACGGCTGGGAGGAGGGTATCAACCCCTGGGACTTTGGCATCGAGTCCGAGTTTTGGGGCACTGATTACCAGGGCCACCTCTACACCGACCGGCCCATCTACCGCCCGGGCCAGACCGTCTACTTCAAGGGGATCGTACGGGCCGACGACGACGCCGTGTACAGCGTCCCGGGCGAGATCGAGTCCGTGCACGTCCACGTCAACGATGGGCAGGGCAACGAGCTCTACCGCCAGGAGTTGCCCCTGAGCGACATGGGGACTTTCTACGACGAACTGCTGCTGGACGATCAGGCGCCGCTGGGCGATTACTATGTGGATATCCAGGAGCCCGATCTCGAGCTATACGCGGGTACTACCTTCCGCGTCGCCGAGTACGAGGCGCCCGAGTTCCAGGTGTCGGTGTCCCCGGCCCGCGACGCATATCTGGCTGGCGAAACCATCGCTGTCACCGCCGAGGCGACCTATTACTTTGGCGGTCCTGTTGCCGATGCTGACGTCCACTGGAGTGTCCTCAGCGCTGACTACTTTTTCAGGTACGAGTGCCCCCCGGGACAGTCCTGCCCATGGTACAGCTGGACCGATTACGAGTGGGGCCAGCAGCCGGAGGGCGACTACTACTACGGCTATGGCAGGCTCATTGCCGAGGGCGACGCCCGCACCGACAGCGAAGGCCGCGCTACCTTTAACGTTCCGGCCAGTCTTGGCAAGGCGGTGCAGAGCCAGCTCTTTACCATCGAGGCCAGCGTCACCGACATCAACACGCAGCAGGTCAGCAGTCGCGCGGCGACCATTGTCCACCAGGGTGAGTTCTACATCGGCGTCGCGCCTCGCGGCAAACTTGCGCAGGTGGGCGAGGAAAAGTCGGTCGATCTGCTGGCCGTGGACTGGAATGGGGAGCCGGTCCCGGACGTCGAACTGGAGGTGACCCTCATGGAGCACCGCTGGTACAGCGTGCGCCGCCAGGCCGAGGACGGCCGCTTCTACTGGGACTGGACCGTGGAGGATATCCCGGTGGAGACCAGCACCGTGACCACCGACACACAGGGTCGCGCCATCGCCGCTTTTGTCCCACCCAAGGCCGGCAGCTATCGCGTGCGCGCCGTCGGCCACGATAGCTACGAGAATGAGATCCGCAGCAGCAACTACTTCTGGGCCTGGGGCGGACAGGGCTACGTGAGCTGGCGCCAGGAGAGCAACAACCGCATCGACCTGATCGCCGACAAGGAAGAGTATGAGATCGGCGACGTGGCGGAGATCCTGGTACCCTCGCCCTACACCGGTACCGTCCAGGCGCTGGTCACCGTCGAGCGTGGCCACATCATGGAGACCGAGGTGCGCCAGCTTGCCACCAATAGCGAGGTCCTGCGCATCCCCATCGTCGAAGCGCACGTGCCCAACGTCTTTGTCTCGGTGATGATCGTTCAGGGGTCTGACCAGGCCCCGGACGGGCTTGCCACCTTTAAGATGGGTGTGGTCAAGCTGCCCGTTTCAGTGGAGGCCAAGACACTGAACATAAGCCTCACGCCAGACAGGGAGCTGGAGGAGGGCGAGCACTATAGCCCCCGCGAGACAGCCACCTACGATCTACTCGTCACTGACCACAATGGTAACCCGGTGGAGGCCGAGCTGTCGCTTCGCCTGGCCGATCTCGCCGTGTTGGCCCTGGCCGACGAGCCAGGCCCGAGCCTGGTCGACCGGTTCTGGCGCGACCGTGGCCTGGGCGTAAAGACCAGCACCCCGCTGGTCGTTGCCATGGAGGCCTTTAACCGCGAGATTGCACCCAGCACCAAGGGCGGTGACGGGGCGGTGGGAGATGGGTTGGTCCGGTCCCGCTTTACCGATACCGCCTTCTGGGCGCCGGCGGTGCGCACTGACCAGGACGGACGGGCCCAGGTCACAGTCCAACTGCCGGATAACCTGACTACGTGGCGCATGCAGGCCCAGGGGATCACAGTCGACACCCAGGTGGGTCGCACCGATGTGGACGTGCTCAGCACGCTCGATCTGCTTGTGCGGCCCGTCCTGCCCCGTTTCTTTGTCGTGAACGATCAAGCGCGGATAGCGACGGTGGTGCACAACAACACCGAGGAATCCCGCGAGGTCCAGGTTACTATCGAAGTGGAGGGCCTCGCTCTCCAGGGCGCGAGAAGCCAGACTGTCGAGATCAGCGCCGGGGGCAAGGCCCAGGTGACCTGGCCCGTCAAGGCCCTTTCTGGACTGGAGGTCGGGGACGACGGTGTCGAGCAGGCCACAGTGCGCATGTCAGCCAGGTCCGGCGACCTCTACGATGCCCGGGAGGACACCCTGCCCATCTACCACTATACCACGGCGGAGGTGGTGGCCACTGCCGGCCTGCTCCAAGAGCCCGGAACTCGCCAGGAAGTGATCCAGTTGCCGCGCGCCTTCGACCCGACCCAGGGCGAGCTCACGGTGACACTCGATGGCTCTCTCACGGCCGTGACGCAAGATGCACTCGATTACCTTGAGCACTACCCCTACGAGTGCGTGGAGCAGACGGTCAGCCGTTTTTTGCCCAACGTGGTCACCTGGCAGGCGCTGCAGGAGATGGACCTGGAGCGCCCCGAGTTGCGCCAGAAGCTGGCCCAGATGGTGGGCGTTGGCCTGCAGCGCCTCTACGCCCAGCAACACTACGATGGCGGCTGGGGGTGGTGGACCTACGACGAGAGCAATCCCTATCTGACAGCCTATGTCTTGCACGGGATGCTGGAGGCTCACCGCGCCGGCTTTGTGGTCGACCAGGATGCCATGGACAGGGCTGCCGGCTACCTGCGCGAGGGGTTGCCCTCAGTGTCCAGGATCGAGGCTGCCTGGCAGGCCAACCGGCTATCCTACGCGCTTTACGTGATCGCCAGCTATGCCGAAGCCTTTGATAGCTCTTCCAGGGGGGAGCTGGGCCGGGCCGTGCGTCTCTTTGATGATAGACACCTCCTCGACGACTATGGGCGGGCCACCCTGGCCATGGCTCTGGCTTTGATGGAGCCGGACGAACCCCAAAGGGTCCGCACACTGCTCGATGACCTGGCCGGCGATGCCGTACGCAGCGCCACCGGCGCCCACTGGGAAGAGGCCCAGCCAGACTACTGGAATATGAACACCGATGTCCGGAGTACGGCCATTGTCCTGTGGACGCTGGCTCATCTTCGTCCGGACGATCAGCTCTTGCCCGCGGCCGTGCGCTGGCTGATGGCGGTGCGAGAGGAGGGCCACTGGCAGACAACCCAGGACAGCGCCTGGTCGCTGTTGGGGCTGGTGGCCTACATGCAGGCCAGTGGCGAGCTCCAGGGGGACTATGGCTACCGGGTCTATCTCAACGGAGAAGAACTGGCAAGCGGGGAGGTCTCCCGGGACAACATCACCGAGAGCCGCCAGCTCCGGGTCGAGATCGCCCGTCTGTTGGCTGAGGAGGGCAATCGCCTGGTCATCGAACGTCAGACTGCTGAAGGTGACCAGACGGGCGAGGGCCAGCTCTACTACTCCGCCGGCCTGCGGTACTACCTGCCGGCAGACCACGTCCGCGCGCTGGATCGGGGTATCATGGTGGCCCGCCAGTATAGCCCGGCTGGCGATGCGGGCGAGGCGAGTGCCCGTCGCTACGTCGACACCGCGCGTGTCGGCGATGTCATCCAGGTCAAGCTTACGCTCATCGCGCCCACAGATCTTCACTACGTGGTGGTCGAGGACCCCCTGCCAGCCGGTTTCGAGGGCGTCGACCTGAGCCTCAAGACGACCAGCGTGGTCGGAGAGCAGCCAACCCTGCGCAACCTGACTGCTAAGGAAGAGGATCGCTGGTATCGCTGGTACGGTTGGGGCTGGTGGTGGTTCTCCCATTCAGAGATGCGTGACGAGAAGGTTGTCCTCTTTGCAGAGTACCTGCCGCGGGGAACCTACGAATACACCTATCTGATGCGCGCTGCCGTGCCGGGGGAATTCTACACCATGCCGTCCACCGCCTACGAGATGTACTTTCCCGACGTGTTTGGCCGGAGCGACGGGGGCAGGTTCACCGTAGAGCCCGCTGACTGATAGGAAGCTAGCTGCAGGGAAAAAAGCCCCTCTCCCAGCGGGAGAGGGGCTGGGGTGAGGGCCTCGTCCCCTCTCCTGTTGGTCTTGTGCTGAACAGCCCCTCTCCTGCTGGCCTGTGCTGGACAGCTCCTATCCCGCCGGCCCGTGCGGACAGCTTCACTCCCGCCGGCCCGTGCTGGACAGCTTCACTCCCGCCGGCTCGCGCTGAAAAGCTCCTCTCCCGCCGGCTCGTGCTGAAAAGCCCCTCTCCCAGCGGGAGAGGGGTTGGGGTGAGGGTATCTTCCTACTCCTCCTCGGCCTCGACCGCGCCCTCCTGCGCTTCCGCCTCGCCTTCCGGAGCCGTTCCGAATTCGGTAGTCTCTTCCCTATTCTTGTTC
>Ga0207796_1000684_pt1 | contig 12856 bp, 8 predicted proteins | sample Pon1CUnioCityCA_6_FD_187274 | JGI IMG/M metagenome (GOLD analysis project Ga0207796, IMG submission 187274) | Marine sediment microbial community from Union City, CA, USA - Pond 1C Sediment 1 (SPAdes) | ecosystem: Environmental > Aquatic > Marine > Intertidal zone > Salt pond sediment ...
AGGCTGAACCGCCAGACGGCCGGTCGCTCTGCAGATGCCTTCCGTTCCTCCCAGGCAGTCAGAACGTAGACGAACCGCTTACCCGGATTGTGCATGGCGTGACTTCTCCTGGTGATGGTGATGTGCTATACTACAGTACCATCGCTCCGTTGATTCACCGTTGATTCCTGGCCCTGCGAGGGGACCATGCCCGGAGGACGTGAGAGAGAAGAGCAAATACCCCGAGCGCTCGCTCCGGACGAAGCCGGTGAATCGCTGCAGACTGACCCGATGCTGAAAGTCCGGACCCTCGGTCACGTCGCCATCCGGTGGCGAGGACGGGAGATTGGTGGAACGGGCCTCCGCAAGAATGACGCGCTCCTGCTCTACTTGGCCGTGAACCCCGGCCAGCATGGCCGGAGCCGCCTGGCCGGCCTCCTTTGGGGTGGGCTCCCGGAGGACCGCGCCCGGAGCAACCTCCGGCATGCGCTGTGGTCTCTCCGCCGCGACCTTGACGCCGCAGCGATTACGAGTGATCGCCTCTCGATTGGCATCAGCCCGGACCTTCCTTGTCAAGTAGACGCGCGCACCTTTGAGGTTGCGCTCGAGGATGCCGCACGCGCCCGGCGGCAGGGCGCCGCGCCCGCGGCTGTTCGCCATCTGGAGACCGCTGTTGCCCTCTATCGAGGCGACTTCCTGACCAGATTCGACCTCACAGATTGCCTCGAGTTCGAGGAATGGGCTATGCGGCGACGTGTCTCACTTCGAGAATGCGCCCTGAAGGCCCTGACCACTCTCGTGACGCACCACACCCGGCAAGCGTCCTACGATAAGGCCCTCAACTATGCGAGGCAGCTGCTGTCTTTGGATCCGTGGCGCGAGGAAGCGCATCGGGACGTGATGCGTCTGCTGGCGCTCACGGGACAGCGCAGTGCCGCCCTGGCCCAGTTCGAGACCTGCCGGCAACTCCTGGAGACCGAGCTGGGTTTGGAGCCCCTCGAGGAGACCATGGCGCTGTACCACCGGCTGCTCCAGTGGGATTCCGACCGGTTCTCGCGTACGGGCCACGGCCAGTCGGCTGATCTCATCATCCGCTTGCCGTTTACGGGCCGAGGTGAGGAGCAGGGTTCGCTCGTGGACTGGTGGCGGGCCTCTCACCACGGCGGAAGGCAGCGGCTCGCCCTGATCGAGGGGGAAGCGGGCGTTGGCAAGACCCGGCTGGTGGAAGAGGTGACGCGCTACCTTCGGGCGGAGGGGGCGATGGTGCTGCGCGGGCAGTGCTACGAGTTTGGCTCTGCTGTTCCGTACCAACCAATAGCCGAGGCGCTCCGTGGCTACATGAGCGCGATGGGGGACGAGCGAAGAAGGGGAGGAGAGAAACAAATAGGGCAAGAGGAAATCTCGCCTGCTCCACTGCCCCCGCGCTCCCTGGCTCCCGTCTGGCTGTCCGAGCTATCCCGCCTGCTACCGGAGATCCGGCAGGCACGCCCAAACCTGCCGGAGCCGGTCTACGTCTCCGGGGAGGCCGCACGCCAGCGTCTGTTCGAGGCAGTGGCACGTTTCCTGTTCCATCAGGATGCGGGTTCACTGCTCTTGTTCCTGGACGATCTCCAGTGGGCGGACCGGTCCACGCTCGATTTGCTCCACTACCTGGTGCGTCAGACGGGCCGCGAGGCCATATCGATCATCGGGACGTACCGGCCTGAGGAAGTTGACCTCAGCCACCCCGTGACCCGGCTGCGCCAGACCTTGGGACGGGATGGCGTGGTGGATCGGCTAGTACTGGAACCTCTCAGCGCCGGGGCGGTGGAGGACATCGCGCGATCACTGGTAGGGGATGAGGAGGGGATGGCTCTCGGCGGGTTCCTGTATCGCGAGAGTGAGGGGAACCCATTCATCCTCACCGAGGTGGTCAATATGCTGGAGGAGGAGGGTGCGCTTGGCCGCATTCCGGGCGGGACAGGGCCGTGGGGGTGGTACGGTTGGTCAGGGCCGCAAATCGTCTCGACTGGGGTTCGCGATATCGTTCTTCAGCGGGTGGGTCGGTTGAGCGACGTGGCGCAGCGGCTGCTGTCGCTGGCGTCCATCGTCGGACGCCGGTTCAGCGTGCCACTTCTCGAGTTGGCCGCGGGACGGGACGCGGGCGCTGTGGAGCAATCCGTAGACGAATGGATGTCCCGGCGCCTCGTCTGTTCCCGGTCGGATTCCGGCCGCCCCGCGCGCTCCCCCTTAGCTCGTCTTGACTTCTCCCACGACAAGATCAGAGCCGTGGTCTACGACACCGTGGCCCTGAGTCGGCGGCGTATGCTCCACCGGCGTGTGGCGGAGGCCTTGGAGCAGGGTGACGGTGCGATGGAAGAGGATCGCGACCAGTTGCTGGCCCATCACTGGGACCAAGCCGCACAGCCGCATAAGGCAGCGGCCTACCACCTGCGCGCCGGCGATCAGGCCCGCCTGGTCTACGCCCACCGCGAGGCCGTCGATCACTATCAACAAGCCTTAGCTGCCCTGAAGGAGCAGGGAGCGCAAGAACGGGCGGCGCGCACGCTGATGAAGCTGGGCCTTACCTACCACAATGCGCTCGACTTCCGGCGGGCACGCGAGGCCTACGATGAGGGGTTTGCTCTGTGGCAGGACGTGCGGGCGGTCCGTTCGGTGACAACGACGTCGCTGATGGCGGAACCAACGCGCGGGCAGGTCTTACGGGTGCGCTGGGTCGAACCGACATCGCTAGATCCCGGTCTGGTCTCGGATGGTGACTCGGGATGCCTGCTGGCCCACCTGTTCAGCGGGTTGGTGGCCCTCAGCCCGGAGCTGGACGTGGTGCCCGACGTGGCCCGCGCCTGGGAGATGTCAGATGGCGGTCGTCGCTTCGTGTTCCACCTGCGCGATGATGTGTCGTGGGGTGATGGGACGCCCGTGAGAGCCACGGATTTCGAGTACGCCTGGAAGCGGGTCCTCGACCCGGCGACGAGGTCGCCGGCCGCCGGATTCCTCCAGGACCTGAAGGGCGCACGGGCGTTCAAGCGGGGGCAGGGCACCAGCGACAACGTGGCCGTGCGAGCGCACGATGAGGCGACGCTGGCGGTGGAACTGGAGGCTCCCGTCGGCTATTTCCTTCAGCTGCTGACCCACGCGGCTTACTCCCCGGTACCACGCCACGCAGTGGAGGCGTACGGCAACGGTTGGGCGGAGCCGCAGGCGATCTTGAGCAACGGGCCTTTCAAGCTGAAGGCCTGGAGGCGTGGAGCGGAGTTGATCCTGTCGCGCAACCCGACGTACCACGGACGGTTCAGTGGCAATCTTGAGCGGGTGGAGGTATTCCCTGTTATGGATTGGTCGGCCAGATTGGCGAAGTACGGCGCTGGCGAGCTGAGTGTCCTGGGCATCAGCTACTTTCCGGCCGGAGAGCGGGAGGAAGCACGGCAGCGACATGCGGAGGAGTACATCTCGGGACCGAGGTTGGAGACAAGCTACCTGGCCCTCAACGCAAGTTGCCCGCCCTTCGACGACGTCAGGGTCCGGCGGGCGCTCGCTATGGCCACAGACCGGGAGACACTCGCGGACGTGGTGCTGAAGGGCTACGTCTCTCCGGCCACGGGCGGGCTCGTGCCGCCTAGCATGCCGGGCCACTCCCAGGACATTGGCCTGCCCTACGACCCGGAGGGAGCGCGGCGGCTCCTGGCGGAGGCCGGCTATCCGGACGGCAAGGGCTTCCCGACGGTGGAGGCGGTGATCTTTGACGCGGTCGCGGCGCGCGGCGACTACCTGCGGGCTCAGTGGTGCCGCGTGCTCGGGCTGGAGGTCGCTTGGGAGGTGCTTCCCTGGGGCCAGTTTCTCCAGCGACTGACCGGCGAACCGCCCCACATCCTCGCGCTGATGTGGGCGGCCGATTATCCCGACCCCGACAGTTTCCTGCGTGTCTGTCGAGAGCGGACGTGGTCCCGGTGGCGGAACGAGGCCTACGAGCGGCTGGTGGGGGAGGCGCGGCGAAGCACAGATCTAACGGAGCGGATAGAGCGCTACAGGGAGGCGGACCGCCTTCTGGTCGAGGAGGTGCCCATCCTTCCTCTGACGTATGAGCGAACCCACCTGCTCGTAAAGCCGTGGGTGAGCCAGTATCCGACCTCGGCCATGCAAGCGGCATTCTGGAAGGATGTGGTCATCGAACCACACCATCCCTTGCCTCTCGATTGACCACCCGGTTGATTCCCTTCTCATGCCGGGGTCGAGTCACCGACGGATGCTTACCCGCCCTCCAGTGTCAGGTGAACCCCAGCGATCTCAGGGGCATTTGATTGCGGCTCGCGCCCCAGTGTGGAGGATCGGCTCGCCAGCGAGGAAAGCCCTCGGCGCCGGGCGTATTGCCCAGCGCTGAGGGCTTGCTGTTACCATGCGAGAATGACTCTTGCCAGGCTACTCAGGCAGATTGGGGTAGAAATCGATCACGCGGGTTCCGTCTGCCAGGTATGTCTCCGCTGCTGCTCGGCCCGCCGCCGCCTCGAGCGCCAGGCTTGCAGCGCCTGCGTCCGCAATGGTCTCCTCCAGGGCATCCATGGAGATGGCCAATCCGACGACGATGCGAGACTCTCCGAACGTGTATCGGACCTCTGGACCGTCAACCCACACCTCGTCTTCCGAGTTCCACACTAGGGCATAGGCTTCATAGGCCCCGGCATTGGCGTCGTAACTGACCCCCAGTGCCACCTCGTCGCCCAGATCCGGGTTGATTCGCCGGCTGCCGACTAGCCGACCCGTTTCAGTGTCGCCGTCGGTGTCGACCACGAACAGCCAGTTCATGTAGGCTGAAGGAGGGTCTGGTATGGCATTGTATAGAGACAACCAGAGGAGAGCTTCTCCCTCCTCGGCCCAATCTGCGAGCTGGGCTGGCAGGTCGTCACCTGACTCCAGCGAGATCCCCAGGTCCGGATCGATGCTGGCAGCGACGATATCCACGCCTGTCGGTGGCGATTCGATGGCGGTGCCAGTTTCATAGTTTCCCACGTCTCCTTCGGGATCTGGATTGGCAGACGTTGTCGCAGTTGGCTCCGGCTCGGCCGTTTGCTCTGGCGTGGCGGTGGGAACGATTGTGGGCACAGGGGTGGCAGTGGGCGTCGGTGTGCAGGCGATGATGTGGATAATGGCAGCGGCAGCCTGCCGGGATTCCTCCCGCGTGGCAGTGACGGTGTAGTCGCCGGGGGTGTCGCCAGCGGTGTACACACCCTCTGCATTGATTGTGCCGCCGTTTGCCTCCCAGATCACCTCGGCATCCCCTGCAACTGCGAACTGCTGTTGATCGCCCGGGCAGAGACTGACTTCCTCGGGCGAGATCGCGAGCGCCGGTGCGGTCTGTGTGGGCAGCCCCCCACAGGCCCGCAAGATCGTCACGCCTGCCAGGACAGCGACGGCCAGCATGAGAGCGATGGTGATCCAGAACAGTACGATCCGTGCTCTATCGTTCAACGGCATCTAACCTCCTCACTGATAACGGGAGGATCAACCTCGGGTGGTCGGCAGCGGCCCGGGTCAACCCATCTTTCTCGCTATGAATGATGCGCGGCATCTTCGCTGGCGCCACTCGCCTGGGCCTGTCCCTGGGTGGTTTGCTGGAACCGGAATCGTACCACCGCTTCAGTCTCAGTGCCGATCTTGGCGGTCTCCGCAATCCGGCGTCCACACACCCACAGGATTTCGCCCGCCGCCACCAGGAGCGGCACGTGGCTGCGCCAGGGCTCCGGGATTTTGAGGTTGATCATCAAGTCGCTTACCTTGACGTGATGTCCCCCCATGCCCAGCGGCTGGAAGCGGTCATCGGGAAGGCGCTGACGTAGGACGACCGGGTCCTCTAACGTCTCCGCGTCGAAGTACGCGGTCCAGGGATGGTCCCGGTTGGTGATCCTCGTCATTCTCCATTCTTGCAGAGGCTCTGCCTCCAGCACCCAGTCGGACGCTGGCAGCGGTGTCGTTCCAGGGACGGACACTGGCAGCGGGTCACCGGTCCACAGGAGTGGCTCGTCGGGCGGCGGGCCGGGACTGCCGGCTTCACCGACATTCAACGTCTCATAGCCGACCGTCATCTCCAGCCCCATCGGCAGCGTGGCTGCTTGCCCCGTCTCCCCCTCTAACGCTACCCTACGGGCGTTCTCGACGTGGACAAAGGTGACGTCGCGCAGACTGCGACGGAGCCGGTACGTGGCGTGCCGCAGGGTGGCTCGCTGCAAGGAGACGGGCAGGGCTTGCCAGTTTCCTTGATCGAATATGACGGTGTCCTCGCGCTCCTCTCGCACGACCCTTTTCCAGGCTTCCTGGCGTGCGTCGACCAGCAGGTCGTAATCAGCAGCGACGACGGCGGCCATGTGGCGCAGTCGCTTCCGGATCCTGGGATTATATGTCTCCAGTTCTGGTAGGAGCTCGTGTCGCAGGCGATTGCGGAAGTAGGTCGTGTCCAGGTTCGACCGGTCGAAGCGAGGATGCAGGTGGTTCCTCGAGCAGTAGCCCTCGATCTCGCCCCGGGTGACGTTGAGAAGGGGCCTGATGACGCAGGCCGTTTCGCGCGTCTTGCCAGCGTCGGCCCTAGAACCTGACTGCCCTTGCCGATTCTGATCGCTGCCCTCTTGCTGTGCAAGAGGAACGAGCAGTCGGTAGTCTGTCACCGGTGTCCGGGGAAGCATCCCGCGGAGCCCAGCCAGGCCCGACCCGCGGATGACGTGCATCAGGACCGTTTCCGCTTGATCGTCAGCATTGTGGCCCACGGCGATAGACGCACCCCCGAAGCGGGCCGCCACGTCTGCCAGGAATGTGTAGCGCACACGCCGGGCTGCCTCCTCGAACGCCAGGCCGTGTTCGTCCGCCAGCGCTGGCACGTCGTGCCTCTCGATGGTGACTGGCAGCTCCCACTGAGCCGCAACCATTCTCACGAACTCGGCGTCAGCGTCCGACGCCGCTCCTCGTGCAGCATGGTTGAGGTGGGCAACGTGAAGCGTCAGGTCGTGAGTTCCGCTCAAGCGTCTCAGGACATCCAGCAGACAGAGCGAATCGGGGCCGCCCGAGAGACCGACGACGATCCGATCGCCAGGTTTGAGGAGATCGTGCTCCTCGATGGCGTCCTGAACTTTCTGAAGCACGTCGGTCAAGAGCTAGCTCGCCTTGTAGACGCTGTCTCCCGGGCGGGCTCGCGATGTCAACTTGATACCGATCTCATTGCCCGGGCCGGCCTCGGTCACATTCTCGTTGTCGAGCTGCATCGACGTGATCATCTCCTCCATGTCGGTCGTGTGACCTATGATGTGGACACGGTCGCCTACGGCCAAGCGCCCGCTGAGCTTGATCCCAGCCACGTTGATGTTGTCGAACCAGTGACTGACTTCACCGACCAAGTCCTCTTCCATTGATCCCTCCCTTGAGTGTGCTCAGCCCTCGTCAAACCCGGTACGGCTCTACAGTCGGATAACCGTTCCGCAGTACTGGCACGTGATCTCCCGCATTCCGCGCACAATCTCGACACTGATGGCTGCCCCGCAGGTCGGGCACTGGGTCGGCACATCGCGGATACTCTGCAGGACATTCGCTTCCTTTGGCCGCGAGCGTTCCTTCGCGATCTCACCTGAGCGGACGCGGCCTATGAGCGCGGCCCAGGCTTCATTGTCCTCGCCCCGAAGCCGGAGTAGCGCACTGCTCCAATCGGCATCCGGGGTGAATAGCAATTCTAGCATCTCCTTACGCCCCATGAAGCCCTTCTGGCTCACCTCAAGCTTCTCAATCTGTCCAACGGGAACTGCGAAGATCAAGTCCTGTATCGTCTCTTTCTCGGTCGCGATAAAGAGTACCTTCTTGGTGGCCTTCTTCTCTTTCTGCTCAAAGATGACGCGCTCGTCGGTGAGGTAGAGCACACCCTCAGGTCCCTCTTTCTTCGTCTCCATTAGTTGCGCCTTGCATGCAGCGACCGGGTCCTCCGCTGGAAGGAGCCGGAAGCTGGCTTGCTCCAGTTGACCCAGAAGCCATTTAATCTCCTCGACCTGTGACTTGGTCTGCTGCACGTTTTGCTCGAGTGTCTGATACATGGCGCTGACGGCGGACCTCGCTCCGTCGACCTTGTCCTGGAGTGCCTCTACAGCGGACTGCGCTTGAGAGATACGGACTGTTCCTCCCCCCATTGCCTGGTGGAGCGCTCTCTCTGCCTCGTCAGCCTCTCTCTGTAGCTCGCGAGTGCGGCGAGTCACCTCGCGACTGACCTCCTGCGAGGCCTTCTGCCACTGCCCTGTCAGTATGTCCACCTTGTTTTCGAGGAAGCTACGGAAGACGTAGCCTCGGGTCCGCAGAGTCTCGATCTCGGTGGGGAGGAGACCGAGCGTAGTCTGCACCTCCGCTAGATCGTCCTGAACAGTTGTGAGCAACAACGATTTCTGGAGGTCACCCAGCTCATCCTGCAGCTCCCGCAACGTCGCCTGGGTCTCCTCGCTCACTGAACGACTCATCGCATTCGCGTTCCTCCGAGATGCCCCGTGCCTCTCGGCCGGGCTGGATAGTCCTTTGCTTTGCCTGTGGGAGCTCATCGTCCTCTCCTGATCGACTCTTGTTGAATCCTCTCCAGGTTAGGCCCAAACGCTGTGATTAACCGGGCGTTCAGGGGCTTGTTGAGTCAGCCTCTGTGGATCGTCGGAGGCCTTTGATCGTTAGGCGCGTCTACTTGGAACCCATTCTAGAGCGCAAGTAGGCTTCCATGAACGCGTCCAGCTGTCCGTCCAGAACCGCCTCAGCGTTGCCCGATTCGTGATCCGTACGGTGGTCCTTGACCATGTGGTAGGGGTGCAACACGTAGGAGCGGATCTGGTTGCCCCACCTTGCCTCAATATGGTCTCCCTTGAGCTCATCAATTTCCTCTTGTTGTTTCTCCTCCTCGAGCTGGACCAGGCGGGCCCGGAGGACGCGAATGGCTGTTTCTTTGTTCTGCACCTGGGATCGCTCGTTCTGGCAGGAAACCGTGATCCCGGTCGGTTTGTGCGTGACTCGGACGGCGGTCTCGTTCTTCTGCATATGCTGACCGCCGGCAGAAGATGCCCGGAAAGTCTCGACCTCGAGGTCGTTGGGGTCGATCGTGACCGAAATGTCCTCTGCGATATCCGGCCACACCTCCACGAGTGTAAACGAGGTGTGGCGACGATGGGCAGCGTCAAAGGGCGAAAGACGGACGAGCCGATGAACACCCCGCTCAGACCGCAGATTGCCGTAAGCGTAGGGCCCGGAGATGGTCACTGTGACCCGTTTGGTGCCTGCTTCGTCGCCGGGGAGCCGGTCCACGATCTCAGCCTTGTATCCGTTGCTCTCGGCCCAGCGAAGGTACATGCGCAACATCATCTCGGTCCAGTCCTGCGCATCAGTCCCCCCGGCGCCAGCATGGAGCGAAACGATGGCATCCTCTCGATCACGGGGATCGGAGAAGAGCAGGAGGAATTCCATTCGGTCAATCTCTCGCTGCAGGGACTTGGTCTCAGCTTCTAACTCAGGTCTCAGGCTTTCATCTCCCAGTGATGCAAGCTCAAGCGTGTCCTGTACCCGCTGGGTGAGATTGTTCAAGCGTACTACTTCATCCCTCAGGCTGGAAAGGCGCTGCATCACCTTCTGTGCCAGTTCCGGGACGTCCCAGAAATCTGGGGCGCTGGCACGTTTCTCTAGCTGCGCTATCTCCCGTTTCTTGCCTTCGAGGTCAAAGGTGCCCCCGGATCGTCTCGAGTTTCGTGTCCAGGGTTATCAATTGTTCTTGCAGGTCTTCCATTCATGCTCCTTGAGTCGTCGTCGACTATCACGTGCCTCGTCATTCGAATAGACCGTCGATGAACGCGTCAGGGTCGAAAGGGGCCAGGTCTTCCAGTGTTTCTCCCGTACCTACGAAGCGGATGGGCAGCTCTAGCTCCCGGGTGATGGCAAATACCATGCCCCCCTTTGCCGTGCTGTCGAGCTTGGCCAGCACCACGCCGGTCACGTGGACTGCCTCCTGGAAGTGCCGGGCTTGAGAGAGGGCATTCTGCCCCGTGGTGGCGTCGACTACCAGCAGGGTCTCGTGCGGTGCGCCCTCCACGTTTTTCGCCGCCACCTTGTGCACCTTCTGGAGTTCAGACATGAGGTTGTACTGCGTGTGCAGTCGGCCGGCCGTATCAACCACCACCATGTCGTTGTTGCGCGACTGAGCAGCTTGTAGAGCGTCGAAGAGGACGGCACCCGGGTCCCCGCCCTGGGGGCCTGTGACGATGTCCACACCAATACGCTTTGCCCAGATGTCGAGCTGCTCCACCGCCGCGGCCCGGTAGGTGTCGGCTGCTGCCAGCAGGGGGGTGCGACCGTGGTGCTGCCAGCGATGGGCCAGCTTGGCGATGCTCGTCGTCTTGCCCGAGCCGTTGACGCCGACGACGAGGACCACGTCCCGATCCCGGTCTCCCAGATTGAGGGGTGATGCATCCGGAAGCAAGGAGCGCAACTCTTCCCGCAGCGCTCCCTGCAGTTCGTCCGCCTGCAGGATTGCTTCGTCCCGGGCGCGCTTGCGCAGTCTGTTCACCAGGTACACTGTGGTGCTGACGCCGACGTCGGCGCGAACGAGCAACTCCTCCAGCTTCTCCCAGGTTTCCTCGGTGACTTCGCTGGTTCCCAGTAGTCCCGCAACACGGCTGAAGACTGCGTTCCGCGTCCGCGTCAGGCTGTCTCTGATCGATCTGGCGAACCCTTTAGCCATACTCCTCTTCAAGTTGATGTGTCTGTTCAGCGTCGGCTGATGGCCCTGACCGGGTCCAGCGCTCACGCTGATTGCCAGCCTGTCATCGACGGTGCGCGACAGCTGCAGCCAGTAGGATTGGTGCAGGCTCAGGTCGCGTCTGGGCTGCCACGCACCATTTTCGATTATACCGCAAAGGCATGACTTGAGCAACGTAAGCAGTCTGCCAGGGCGGTGTGATGGTTGACACGCACTCGCTTCTCGGCTACCATTAGGCGCTGGACATTGGCTGCTGAAGATGTATCCTCTCTCTGCTATCCCGATCACTGCAGCGAGACAGCAGATCAGCCCACTCGGGTGATCGCGTGTCCCCGGGGGCTGCAAGACGATCTTCTTGGTTCTAGGGGCTGCACAGGAGGTATCAAAGTAATGGCGAAACAGGACAAAGTACGGGTGGCCATCGTCGGGGTGGGTAACTGCGCCTCGGCCCTGGTCCAGGGAGTCCAGTTCTACCAGGATGCCCCGGACGATGCCTTCGTACCGGGTTTGATGCACGTGAATCTGGGCGGCTATCACGTCCGCGACATCGAGTTCACGGCGGCGTTCGATATCGATCGTGACAAGGTAGGTCTTGACCTTTCGGAGGCCATCTGGCAAGAGCCCAACAACACGGCGAGATTTGCCGATGTCGCGCATCTTGACGTGCCCGTAAGCCGGGGAATGACCCACGACGGCCTGGGTAGATACCTCCGCAAAGTGATCACCAAGGCTCCAGGGCCGACGGACGACATCGTCCGCATTCTCAAGGAGACGAACACCGATGTGGTGGTAAGTTTCCTTCCTGTGGGCAGCGAGATGGCCACTAAATGGTATGTGGAGCAGATCCTGGACGCTGGCTGCGGATTCGTCAACTGTGTGCCAGTCTTCATCGCCCGAGAGGAGTACTGGCAAGGCCGCTTTGAGGAGAGGGACTTGCCGGTGATTGGGGACGACATCAAGAGCCAGGTGGGAGCGACAATCATCCATCGAGTGCTCACCCGGCTGTTCCAGGACCGCGGTGTCCGGCTGGATCGCACATACCAGCTGAACTTCGGCGGCAACATGGACTTCTACAACATGTTGGAGCAGGATAGGCTTATCTCGAAGAAGGTCTCCAAGACCGGGGCTGTCACCAGCCAGCTGGATTATGCGCTGAAAGACGGTGATATCCACATCAGCCCATCTGACTATGTTCCGTGGCTCACGGATCGGAAGTGGGCCCATATCCGGTTGGAGGGCACGACGTTTGGGGAGGTACCTCTCAACGTTGAGCTCAAGCTCGAGGTTTGGGACAGCCCGAACTCGGCTGGCGTGGTGATCGATGCCCTGCGTTGCTGCAAGCTGGCCCTTGACCGGGGCTTGAGTGGGGCCATGGTTGAGCCATCATCCTACTTCATGAAGTCCCCGCCGGTGCAGTTCACGGATGACGAGGCGCGGCGAAAGACAGAGGCCTTCATCCAGGACACGCCGGCTCCAGAGCTGCTCCAGGGCGACGACTAGGCGTTTTTTTCGGACACGGGGGAAGCTCCAGGGGAATAGTCGCTTGCTTGGAGCTTCTGGTACCTGGGGCTGATGCGTATGCTACAGTCTTCCGGTGCAGTCCTCATCTGGGTGCATCCATCAGGACTGAGGCGGTGAAGACGCAGCCCGTGCTCATGAGGGGGATAACGAGGCCGCAGCGATTTTGACGTCTTGCTGGCGCGCTGATTATGCCACGCCCATCGGAGATTCATTCTCAATGACGTGCGACATCGGCTATGCCAGAATGCAACGGGGTGTCAGCAAGAGATGCATCAACGGAGCGGCGCCCCACCGAGGGCCTTTTCCGACCGATATCTTGATTCGCCTGGAGTGACAGCGTTCAGCACCAGAGCGAAGGCTGGCAGACTTCAAGCAGATACGGTCAGAAGGCAAGAAACGTGCTCCACAGTGGGCTCCATTGTGGTTGTCCAACTTACTCGCCGCCCAGCGCCTGACGCTGCAGGTGGCCGTGTGAAGGTTTCATTCTTGGTGTACGACGGGCATCATATCACCCTCAACAGCAGGACGGTATCACAGTTGCCCCGTTCTAGATCTCTTGGGCTGCTTCGTACCCCGCTGCCAGGGCTTTCAGATTCATCTCCCGTGTTCCCTCAG
>Ga0207796_1000685_pt1 | contig 12851 bp, 13 predicted proteins | sample Pon1CUnioCityCA_6_FD_187274 | JGI IMG/M metagenome (GOLD analysis project Ga0207796, IMG submission 187274) | Marine sediment microbial community from Union City, CA, USA - Pond 1C Sediment 1 (SPAdes) | ecosystem: Environmental > Aquatic > Marine > Intertidal zone > Salt pond sediment ...
TTTGGCTGCCCATTGGAACTAATGATCCATAGTTTTATCAGTATGCATGTTTGATTTATAGGGAAGACAATTCGCTCGATGATCCCTACAGGAGGTTGTGCGCCATTATATGTGGCTATGTACTAAGGATATCAACGCGAATATAAATTCTCGGAAGGTATTTTGCTGGAATAGAAAGATCCCTGGGATTTCTAAAATCCCAGGGATCTTAGCTTAATGTCTGGGCAATTTGAGTATGTGAATCACCCAGAAATCGACCTCATGAAAATGCCGAAGTTTCTTGGGGGATTAATGTCGGCGGAAGCTGTGTTTGGCGTAGTATCGTTGGTGATATTCCTCAGCTTTGTAAAAGTCTCCAGCTGGAACGATCTCTGTGACGATTGAATTACGATATTTGTTTGATTTGTTTAGTTCTTCTTTAACATTTTCAGCAATCTGGCCTTGTTCTTGATTGTGAAAGAAAATTGCTGATCGGTATTGGCTGCCAATATCCAATCCCTGGCGGTTCTTTGTGGTGGGGTTGTGCAGCTCAAAAAACTTTCGCACAAGTGTTTCATAATCGATTTGATCATCATCATAAGTCACCTGAACGGCTTCAGCATGACCAGTATTATTTGTGCAAACCATCTTGTAGGTCGGATTTTCGATCATTCCACCTGTATAACCGACGACCGTGTCAATCACCCCGGGAAGATCCAAAAATTTAGCTTCTACACCCCAAAAGCATCCTGCTGCAAATGTCCCATTCTTTTCAGTCATTTTTCTTCCTCCGCTGTTGTCTCAGGGTCGAATTTTAAGGCAACGGAATTAATGCAGTAGCGCAAGCCTGTCGGTTGTGGTCCATCATTGAAAACATGACCCAGGTGGGCATCACATCGGGCGCAAGCGATCTCTGTGCGGCGCATGCCGTGGCTGCGGTCATCGTGATAGGCAATATGCTCCTCATCAACTGGCTTGAAAAAGCTGGGCCAACCAGTGCCTGATTTGAATTTATGCTCGGATGAAAAAATTGGCAGATCGCAGCACACACAACGGTAGACACCCTCCTGTTTGTGATCGTAAAAAGCACCACAGAAGGGAGGTTCTGTTCCTTTGCGTCGGGTGACCTCATATTGCTCCTGGGTCAATTGCCGGCGCCATTCTTCATCGGATTTATGGATTCTCTCAATCAATTCAATTCCTTTCTTCCTTATGGAGATGATATTACCATATTTAAGATAAAATTAGTAATAATTATCAGGATTCTTATGCGATGTTTATACAATCGAGCCGAATTTGAGATCCTGGCTCGTTTTTGGTGATGATCAATTGAGAATGGCAGCAGTTACAGGCAGTAACCACAAGCCCTGAGGATGGTCAGGGCGATGAGCATATGACCTTCCAGTGTGGGGTGCACTCGATCAACAGCCCAATATGAAGGTGGTTTAGACAGCATTGCCCAATCAAAAGCCGGCTGCAGGTGGATCACCGGAATTTGATAGATCTGGCCCAACCTGTCAATTACCGATTGATACTCGCTTAATCGATGTCGAAAGGGATTTTCTGGATCGATTTCAGCGATTTTCGGTGAGATTAGACGTATTTGGGCATGGGTATTTGTGGTCGCACCGTTGATCAATTGGCGATAGATATTCTCAAATTCGGGCAGGGCGACCGCTTCTTCACGATCCCCCTCAAAGAATCGCCAGACGTCATTGATGCCGATGTAGATGAAAAGCCAATCCGGGTTAACATCCAGCACATCCGGTTTCCAGCGCGCTTTCAAGCTGGTGACTCTATCTCCGCTGACGCCCTTGTTGAGAACAGTTAATTGCAGCTCAGGGAAACCTGCCTGCAATAACCGGTGTACCTCACGGACATAGCCCCACCCCAGTGGTTTGTGAGCCTCTGTTTGGCGGTCGCAGTCAGTGATGCTGTCGCCAATGAATTCTATGGTTGATTTAGGTTTGAAGACCAATGTCATATTTCCTCACTTTCTTTTGTCCAGATATCTCGCAATCGATGAGCAGCTAATTTTGGCCGACGATTGCGTGTGAAGATCCCTTTAAAATTATATCCGCCCATTCGGGTGATGCCCTGGGAGGTTTTAAAATCTGCAAAATTCCAAATATGTTCACCAATCACATAGGGCTTTGAGCGCAATACTTGGATATATGCTTCAATAAAAACCGTCTGGAATTCTTCTGAAAACATTTCTGGGGGCAATGCATGCTGCCCGGGAACGGCATCTGCCCCAAATTCTGTCAGGATCAAGGGTTTTTGAAATTTTTCATATAACAAATCCAGTTCCGCTGAAAGAAACTGTGATCCTCGTTCGATTTGGCCTGATTCCTGGTACCAACCAAAGTAGCGATTTAAGAACATGAAATCCAAAAATTTAAAGGATTCTTCTGCGACACCCATGCAACTCACGAGTGTAAAGGGTCGAGTGGCATCCAGGCTGACTCCCAAATTGTAAAGCTCTTGAAAAAAGGATTTAGCTTCTGGTCTGGTGGAATGGGGTTCGTTCGCCAGGCTCCAAGCAATCACGCTGGGATGATTCTTGTCCCGTAGAATCAATTCACGCAGATACTGTTTGCAGAGTGCCAATCTTCGATCAAGCCCATCAGTATTGAAGAACAAGCCTACAGCCGGGGTCTCGTCAATAACCAGGAAGCCCCGTTGGTCTGCCAAGGACATGACCTGTTCAGCATAGGGATAGTGTGAAGTACGGAAGGAATTCGCCCCGATCCACTTCATCAGGGAAAAATCTTTAATGGCGACAGGCGGGTTGAATCCCCTACCAGAAACAGGAAAGTCTTCGTGGCGGCCGAAACCTTTCAGATAAATGGGTTTATCGTTGAGCAGAAGTTGATTTCCCTGCACTGAGATGGTTCGGATACCGACGGGAAGGGAATAGGCATCGATGACTTTTTCACCGGAGAGCATTTCAACTAGCAAATTGTAAAGGTAAGGGCTTTCTGGTCCCCATAAATGAGGCTGGGGGATTGTAAAACGTACTTCTCCTTCACCCCTTGTTGTATAGGTTTGTTCTGGTCCTTCCAAAGTTGCACGAAATTGGCTGTGATCGGGATCGACAGCCACCCGCACCAAACCCTTGTCCCCTTCTAGGCCTGTGATTACGGTGATGTCTTCAAAGGCTTCCTTGGGCTTTATGTAGAGGATTACTGGACGGTGAATGCCGCAATAGGGGAAAAAGTCAAATTGTGTTTGCGGAAAATTTTCGCTGTGGCTGGGGAAAAAATCCAATTCAGATCCCGTGATATTGCCGGGAGGCACGCGATCCGAGGCTAATTGCCCATCCACTCGGATGATCAGGTTATTATTTCTCGATTTAATATGTTCCGAAAGGTCAAAGATAAAGGGGAGGTGTCCGCCTTCATGGTTGCCCAGTTTTTGCCCATTCAACCAGATATCGGCTAAGTAATTAATCGAGTTGCAGCGAATGAAAACCTGTTTATTTTCCCAACCCCACGGTAGATCAAAGTTGGTTTGGTACCAGGCCGGGCCTAAAAAATCACGATAATCGTCAAATTGACCATTCCAACTGGCTGGCACGGCAATCGGCCGGGGGTGATCCAGGCCACTATGCCACATCTCTGACCGTCCCCTGTTCTCAGGATCAATTTGAAAATTCCAAAAACCCGAAAGGTCCAGGTATTGCCGATACTCATTTCGAATGGGGTACAGCATAACCACTCCAAATTTAGCAGGGTTCACTACTAATTATCCCATAGTTTTTGGAAAGTCATCGAAAGTGTCATTTTTGATGTTCACTCATTTTAAAATACTTAGCTTGTTATAAAAATTATAATAAATGCCAAATAATTTGGTAAAAAAGCCAAAATATTTGACAAATTATCAAAATAGTGTTATGATAGGTAGAAAGGAGTTTATTATGAATGGATTGCCGCACAAATGTCCCAGTTGCTCAGCGCCATTGAAGGTTTCCGAGCTTAGCTGCACAGTCTGCGATACGGTGGTTAAAGGGAGTTATGAGCTTAGTCCTCTCTTTCGCCTGTCACAAAATAGCCTGAAATTCCTGGAAACTTTCATCCTTAATCGGGGCAATATCAAGGAAATGGAAAGAAATACGGGAAAGTCCTATTGGACGATTCGCCGTGAGTTAGATGAGGTTATTGAAGAGATGGACTTGGAATCAACCATCACAGAAGAACAGCGACAGGATGAGCGTGAAGAGATCCTGGGCAGGTTGAGGGCAGGCGAGATAAATGTTCAGGAAGCTGCAATGCAATTAAGGCGGCTGGGTGATTAATGTCAAATTTTTTGAAAGGAATGTGCAATGGAAATTGAAAAGAGCAAAATGTCAATTTTAGATATGGTTGCCGCCGGCAAAATTACGCCAGATGAGGGGGTTGAATTGCTGGAAGCTTTAAAAGCCAGTCAACCTAAGAAAGCTGGAAAGAACGCTTATGATCCACGCGGAACGCGCAAGGTTGCTGATTTGCGGGAAGCACTTTTCGATGTGGGTTTGGACGATGTCGGTTTTGATGAGATTGATCACTTAATGAATCTGGGTCTCACAGAAAAAGTTGTTGAGGAGATGAATGCCCTTGGATTTACGTCCGACAGTTTGAATCATTGGTCAGAAATTGCCATCCATGGGGTGCGTCCGGCTATGATCAAAGCCTTCCGAGATGCAGGTTTTGGAGACCTGTCCCTAGATGATTTAATTGAGTGCAAAATTCACAATATTACCCCGGAATTCATCATGCCTTTTCGAGAAATGGGATGTGAATCCCTTTCCCTTGAAGACCTGGTCGAGCTGCGTATCCATAATGTCGAAGCTGAGATTTTTGCAACGTTCAGGCGTGAACTTGGTTTAGATATGTCATTGGAAGACGTTATTGAATTTAAAATTCATGGTGTCAGCCCAAGCTATGTTAAAGGCATTAAAGAAATAGGCTTCGAAGATATAACAGCAGAGGAAATCGTTGAGTGTAAAATTCATGAGATTACACTTGAATTTCTTCAACAAATGCAGGGGACAGGATTGGTGTTCACCATTGAAGAGCTGATTGAATATCGGATTCATGGTGTCAAACCGGATTTCGTTCGACAATTTCAAGAAACCTTCTCAGGTGCATTTGATCACGAGGATATTCTTGCTGCGGCTATTCACCATATCCCAGTAGATTACCTGAAGTCTTTTTATGACGCTGGATTTGTTGATTGGCGTGTGGATGACATCCTTGTATTCTCTACTAACCAAATACCTGCGGATTATGTAAAAGCCATGCACGTTGTGGGCATTAAAGATGCAAGAGAGATTAAGAAGGCATTTCTTGATGGAGTGTCAATCGATGACATCCAGACCATCTTTGCTAGTAATGAAGAACATCTAAACCCTTAACTGTGTTTCTTCAACCAAAATTAGTGATCTTTGTGATCCATTAAATATTTACCCATTAAGACGTTCCATTGGAATGTCCTAATGCGTTTATTTTTGAAAATCAGATGTTTGAATCGATTTCAGTGTGCTTAGATCGAGTAACTTAAATTTTGTCGATTTGGTGTGCGCTGATGATGTGAAAACGCTGGTGAATGAAATCAAGTGAGGGGTTTTCTTGGGTTTATAATAAGAAGGTCATCGAAAACCTTGTTGTTAATTGGAGCCCGGTTTGAGAAACAGCCTTAGAAACACACTTGATATTCTCAACACAAAGTTAGCAAATAATGGAAAATTCGCAGCTATTGACCAGGCTGTGATCTCCCTGTCAAATTTCAGTGCCTCGCTCCTTTTGACATCACTGGTTTCGCCTACAGAATTAGGCACCTATGTGCTGGGTTTTTTAGCGATTTACCTGGTTCGTGCGGTTCAAAATGGGTTGATTATTCAACCGTTGAACACTTTTGGGGCTGGAAAATCCGAGGAAGCATTTAAAGCCTATTTTTCTGCTGCCGCGCTTCACCAATTGATTCTTGCGCTTCTCTCAGCTGCGGGTGCTGCGATCCTTGGTTGGGTCCTGACACACTTGGGCAATGACACCCTCGGTCCAACTGTTTTTGCGCTGTGGTTCAGTTTTTTCTCCTGGCAAACACAAGAATTCTTACGGCGGGCTTTTTACACCCGGGGTGAAGTTGGGAAGGCAGTCTGGGTCAGCCTGGTAGGAAATTTCGTGCGGATCCTGATTATTTTGGGTCTGTCTCAGAGGGTTGAAATCACTGGATTGACAGGGCTGAATGCTATTGGATGGGGGGGTGTTTTTGGTACCGTTATCGGTCTTTGGCTGGCAAAGACGTATTTTACAACCAAATGGCAGGATCCATTTCAGGTCTGGCTTGAGAATTGGCGCTTTGGACGCTGGATCTTGGGAGCCAGTTTGGCGGACTGGATGGTTGTAGATATGTACCCGATCCTCATGGCTGGCATGGTGAGTTTTGCGGCAACAGGGGTTTACCAGACCCTCCAAAACCTGGTTGCACCGATCCACGTTTTGTTAAGGGCGATGGATACCTTTGTGACGCCCATATTGGCGAAATCCTTTGATCAAGATGGGATTGCAAAATTGCAGCGAAATTTCAGGCTGATCTACGTGGCGGTCGGGATTCCCGTTCTGGGACTGTTGGTTTTAGTGCTGATCTTCACTCCCCAACTTCTTTTCCTATTAAAAGGGGACACTTATTTACCCTATGCCAATGGGATTTACCTGATGGCATTATTTTACTTTTTCCTGTATGTCAATCGCCCTTTGCAAATGGTCTTCCGGGCGGTTCGTCAGGGGAAACAGGTTTTCGTGGCGAATATCCTGGCGATGGTCAGCATGTTTTCAGCCGGGATTTGGTTGATCGGACGTTGGGGTGTTTACGGGGCGATAGCGGGGCAAGCGCTCAATGCCGTGATAATCAGCCTGTTTTTGGGCTTTGCTTGGATCAACTATGTACGGCGTGCGAAAAGCAACGTATCTTCTGTTTAATCTTGACAGTCGGTTTTTGATGATAAGGGAAAAGCATGCCTAAATTGTTTACGCTTGAGGTTTTTTCATTTTTAACAATTTACGGATTTTTAATTCGGGGTGGGTGTTAGGCAGCCAACGCAAGGCAAATACCAGGTAAAAGGCAGACAGAACAAGCTTGAGATCCAACCAAATGTTGGCTTGTTCAATGTACACCAAATCCCAGGCTAATTTCTCTTCAGGGGAGATATCATAGGCATCTACAACCTGGGCTAATCCGGCTAACCCAGGCCGTACCTGGTGTCGTTTGGCAAATTCGGGGAGCCTTTGTAAATACCCGTGGACAAGCACGGTGCGCTGTGGGCGAGGGCCGACGTAACTCATCTGCCCAAACAGGATATTTAGTAACTGGGGCAGCTCATCCAGAGCAGTTTTTCGTAAAAATTCCCCAATAAAGAGAACACGATCATCATGCTCATATCCTGAAATTGGACCGGTTGATTTCTCAGCGTCGAGAATCATTGAACGAAACTTAAATTGCTTAAAGTTGATGCCACCTTTTCCCACGGAGTTTTTCACAAAAAGGACGGGTCCGGGATCTTCCCACCAGATTATGGGGATGATGATCAAGATAATCGGCAATGAAAGGATTAGGGAAATCAAAGAAAAAATAATATCCACTGTCCTTTTTATAAGGTTTGGTTTACTTCCATGGTCCAAATACAAGTGATGTTGATTTAGAACTTCTTTTTCAATCATTGAGGAGGGTGCAGCATTGTTTTCCCACCACCCGTGGTCACAATTAGATGCCACAAAACTTCCAACAAAGCTGGCAAATATTGTCAGGAAAAAGAGAGGCCAATGCCAAGTTCCACTTCGGATGATGATGAAAAGGAGCATTAAAATGATATTGAAGCCAATGACGCCTATGAACGCCATACGTAATTGCTTTTTTGAGCGGGGAGATCTGGTAGCCAGAAATTTGCTCATGGTGAAGCTTTGCAATCCCACGGTTAGAAAGACAAATAAATATTGGGATATGGAAAGTTCTCCAATGACCAGGAAATTGGGTGAAAAGAAGAAAGTCCAAACAGATACCAGGAACACTATAAGCAGAATTGAAATCCAAATTATCATCTTTGAATTGGCTGTTATGTAGTTAATCCTCATGCAGTGCCTTTTTCTGGAGATTGTTTCAAATAAGTTGTTGTTATAATAATTTCGCTTAATTATACTGCTTACATTTTATCCATCTGGAAATATAAGCCAACATTACTTGAAAAGGTGGAGCAATTTGATGGGAGATAGCGCGGTATAATAGGTGGGTCTTATCAAGCATATACTTTGTTGCTCTGAAAAAGTATTCGAGTAAAATTTATGAAAAAAACAGTAGTCATTATCATTATAAGTGTGTTAATAATCCTTACGTTAATTGGAACGATCTTCCTGATTCGTCTGTGGAATAAGCCCTTAGGAACGTCGATTGAAATCCCAACACGGACGCCGGTGCCTACAAGAACAATTACCGTTACGACAGAAGCACCCACTGAAGTGATTGGCCAAAGTGAAAAAAATAATCCAAAAACGCCAACCGTTACAAACATGCCCTTGCCAACAGAACCGCAGTCGGTTTGCGGCGGCCCACCTGTGATGTATATCCTTGGCATTGGCGCGGATAATGAATATAACGATTATATGTACGGATTGGCTGATGTCATTCGAATCGCCAGGGTGGATTTTGTGAATACGAAGGTTACCGTCCTTACAGTCCCTCGAGATTTATGGGTTGAATTTCCGGGCATTATTGATAAGTACGCAGATACCGTAACGCATGGCAAATTGAACCAGGCGTATTTGTACGGAGGTTCCGGGATGGGGTATTACGAAGGTCAGGGAAATGGACCGGGCTTATTGGCGCACACTATCGCCCATAATTATGGTTTATATGTAGATCATTATGCGGCTGTACATATGACCGCTTTTGAAGGGATTGTTGATGCCTTAGGCGGTATTGATCTCTATCTTGAGCAGGATTGGGATGGCACACCAGTTGATGAAAATACTGAAGATATGGGCTATTTTGAGGCAGGGCAGCATCATATGTCTGGAGAAGAAGCCCTGCGTTTTGCACGGATTCGAAAACGTTACAGCATTGTTGATCGAAGTAACAATCAAACACTTGTGATTTGTGCGATCAAAGACAAAATGCTGAGTCCAAAAGTCGTCGGTTCCATCCCGAAAATGATTAAATCACTGATCGGGACGATTAATACGGATCTCACTTTGGCGCAAATCGGTCAATTAACCTGTCTTTTGCCAAGATTGGGAAAAGATGATTTGCAATTTATTCGATTCCCGGATGAAATGTTGGTACCTGGGCGCGTCTTTGACCCAAATTTAGGAAACACCACATTTATTTATGATATCCCACCGGAGGAAATCCAGCAATTCTTCCAAGATTTTGAGAACGATGAAATACCCTTTGAAGAAGGCGATGGGATGACCTGTCCGTAATATCTGTCAGGATTAAATCTTTAACAAGCATAAATATTCTCGTTGAAATCCCATTTATATCCAGAAATGTGAGGAATGTCATATTGACCAGGGATCAGATAAGACTTATGATTCAGGGGAATATATGCAAAATTCAATATATATTGTATTTATAAAATGAAAAGTTATACAAAAAATGCTGAGTTGTTTCAAATCCTTTCCCACCCTGTCCGGTTACAGATCCTGGACGAATTACGCAGAAGGCAAGCTTGTGTATGTCACTTGCAGGCGGTGACAGATCGTCCACAAGCCTATGTTTCTCAGCAATTAAGGATTCTTCGAGAAGCAGATGTTGTCATCGATGAGAAGGATGGTCAGAATGTTTTTTATCACCTGCGGAATGCTAAGGCGAGAATGCTTGTAAACCAGGTGCTCGGCCCAGCAGATGAACCAAGTCATCCTTTGGATTGCACATGCCCTTATTGTTCAGGTGAGAAGTCCTAAAGAAAAAATTTTTATGGAATATATGCAGAAAAATCTATATATGGAGTTTGAATGACATTATTTCAATCCTTTTTTGGCCTATTGCAATCGGGGCTCGGAGGTTTGGCGGCATATTTGGCTGCCCATGTCCTGCTCTGTCTTTTACCTGCTTTTTTCATCGCTGGTGCCCTGGCTGCGTTAATGCCCAAAGAGGCGATCACCCGTTATTTAGGCAGAGATGCACCTAAATGGCTATCCTATCCTGCCTCCGCACTGGGAGGATTTTTCCTGGCGGTATGTTCCTGCACGATCATGCCATTATTTGCCAGTATTTATAAAAAAGGCGCTGGCCTTGGTCCAGCGATTACATTCTTATTTGTCGGTCCAGCGGTTAATATACTGGCAATTTCATTCACGGGCGTCCAGATAGGCTTAGATATCGCTCTAGCACGAATCATCCTGTCTATCATATTTGGGATCGTCATTGGTTTGCTGATGGCATGGTTTTTCCACAAAGATGATGCAAAGCATGCTGAAGCGGCTGCTCAGAGCCAGTTGTTTAATGCAAAAGCAAAAATTCCATCCCACATTATCATTTTCTTCCTTTTGTTGTTGGGTACTTTGTTGGCAGGAACCCTTCAAATTGGACTTTTCCGAAATGTGTTTTATGAAATCCTCATCCCGGGAAATTGGCCAAGCCAACTACAATCCTGGCTGGATGGGCTGATCCCCCCAGATCCCAATTTGGGTATTGAAGGCGTTAGTATTCATGGCTTGTTCTTGATCTTTATGCTGTTATTGATTGCAGCAACTGCAATCAAAGGCTTTAAAGATATTTTTAATGGTTTCAATCCTTGGACATATATCACATTAGGATTGATCACACTGACATTGGTGATGGCGTCGTTCTCGGTCTCAACCAACAGTATGGGTTTGGTTATTGGTTTAAATGGGCGTTTGATTGCTGAGCTCCTTCTGCTTGGTGGCATTTGGTGGATGGCGGCGCATTCATTCGGTGTCGAATCGCGCCAGGAGTGGCTGTGGGAAACCTGGCGGTTTGTAAAACAAATCATCCCTTTGCTTCTGGTGGGTGTATTCCTGGCTTCCATTGCCCGTGCCTTGATCCCACCTATCTGGATCCAAACGCTTGCTGGAAGGAATACGGTTTTTGCAAACCTGGCTGGGGTGATTTTTGGGGTATTCATGTACTTTCCAACCCTTGTCGAGGTTCCTGTCGCACAAACCTTTCTTTCTTTAGGGATGCACCGCGGTCCCTTGCTGGCTTACCTGCTAGCTGATCCCGAGCTCAGCTTGCAGTCGATTCTTATCACAAATACAGTGATTGGCAAAAAGAAAACTGCGGTTTACGTGCTGTTGGTCGCGATCTTCAGCACATTAGCTGGTTTAATTTTTGGTTGGTTTATTCAATAAACAAAGAGGAGTTTAAGAAATGGAAATAAAAATTTTGGGAGGTGGTTGTCCAAAATGTGAGCGTTTGGAAGCTGTCACGCGAGAGGCTGTCGAGGAATTGGGACTCAAAGCCAATTTCATCAAGGTAAAAAATATGACAGAGATTATGGCTTATGATGTGATGACCACGCCGGCACTTGTGGTTGATGAAAAAGTACTTTCATCAGGACGCATTCCCAGTGTGGAGGAAATTCGAGAAATGATGATTAAATTTGTTTAATCAGAACCAGAGTGATACTTAGGTATGATAAACAAAGCTGTATTCATCGACACTGTACACATTTCTCTTATTTTTTAACCCTAAGTAATATATTGGTATTCACCAGAGATGGGTAGCGTATCTTGACCTCATAGCATCCAATCGCTGAATTTAGACAGATGCTAAATTACCCAAAAGGATATCCCTCTAGGTTGCTTATTACTGAATTTTTCATTCTTAATGATTCTCAGGTGAGGAAACGTTGAGCATTTCAATGATACAATCTTTAATTAATTAATTAATTAACTAATTAATTGAAAAGTGAGATCTAGGATGAAAAATAAGCCTAAGAAAAGCTTGATTATTATTACTCTTATCTCAATATTCTTGTGCGGCTGCCCTGGTTGTTTTTTATTGTTTGAAGGTGCTCAGCGTTTTTCATCAGCAATAGGACCTTTTGACTCACTTGAGGATTTTTCTCAAGGCCTTGCAACCGGTTTACTGAATGGGGGCTGGATGGTTTGCCTGAGTGGTTTTTTTATCATGATCCCCATGATCTTTGCGCTGGTTGCTGTTTTTGCCAGGGATAAAAAAGATGAATTAGAAGCAATTGAACCGACAGGGGTATCGAAAGAGGAACCCTTACCACCTCCAAGCTAAATGAATGCTATTAATGAAAATGTAAAAAAACTCCCAGTTCAGCCAGCTTGAACCCGGGAGTCATTTTGTTAAGGCGCTTTCCTCAGTTCTCGTTGTCATTCGATCCCTCGCCAATCCCACGTGGGATCCATTTTTGTTTATCTTCACGTAAGCGATGAACTGCCCCACCCCGCTCATGGAGAAGATCGAAACCTTCTGGTTTCAAGCTCATATCCTCTCCCTCCAGTAAACCAAAAACACCACTTTGACCGGGTTCGATCAATTCGTTTTTAAAAGGTGCGACCAGTGCAGGTTCAATTGGTTCATAATCAAGTGGTTCCTCATAGGTTGTGATGAAGCCCTCATAATTGCGCAACACAACCTTATGATCGGAGTAGCTGAGGATATAATTTGGATTGAGGGGGATCTTTCCCCCGCCCCCTGGTGCATCGACCACATAGGTTGGGACAGCAAAACCAGAAGTATGACCGCGCAAGGCTTCAATGATTTCGATCCCTTTGCCGATCGGTGTGCGGAAATGCCCTGCGCCCTGAACGAGGTCGCATTGGTAGAGGTAATAAGGGCGCACACGAATCCGAACCAGATCGTGGACCAGCTTACGCTGGATATGGGGATCGTCATTCACACCA
>Ga0207796_1000686_pt1 | contig 12838 bp, 11 predicted proteins | sample Pon1CUnioCityCA_6_FD_187274 | JGI IMG/M metagenome (GOLD analysis project Ga0207796, IMG submission 187274) | Marine sediment microbial community from Union City, CA, USA - Pond 1C Sediment 1 (SPAdes) | ecosystem: Environmental > Aquatic > Marine > Intertidal zone > Salt pond sediment ...
CGACCACTGTCCCTTCGTGGAGATGCTGAGCGCTCCGTGACGGTAGCGGTCGTCAGCGATTGGCCCCTACCGCGCTCCACGCGACCACCAGCCATCGGAACTGAGCAGGCTAAGCACAGGTGTGTCGAGGAGCTGATGTCAGCGCTGATGGAGGCGGTGACGGGGATCACCTGATCCGCCTCCACCGCTGCGCCGTTGTCCTCGCACGTGCTGAACGCGCGCAAGTCCGAAGATACGGTGACTGGCCCATCGCTGGAATAATGGCAGGCCCTACTCCGCCGCCATCGCCTCGACCACGATGTAGTCAAAGGCGACGTGGACGTCCGGCTGACCGAAGCTCCCAGCCATCACGCCCACATATCCATCGGCGAAGGTGTCGTCCGTCACGCTGGCCACCTCTTGGCCGTTGACATACGCCGCTATGCTGTTGCCCTCACAGGTCACCCACAGCCTGTTGTCGGTCGGGCCCTGGCTGATGATGCCTGACGGGGTCCATGGGACCAGATCGACCCAATCGCCCTCCACACGCTTGCCGAGCCGGTAACGTCCGTCAGCGGACACGCGGAAGTAGTAGGTGTTCTCTGGATCTTGGTAGCGGAACACCACGCCGTACTCCCCTTCGATTGCATCGACCAAGCGAGCGCCAGCTACGAGGTAGACGTCAGCGTACCGGTCCTCCCTGTGGGCTACTGCAGCGATTCTGTGCGGCTTCTTCAACAGCACGTGATACTCTCCGCCCTCGATCCAGATCCGATCGCTAGCGTAGTCGCCCTCGACCCAGCCAGCGGAGGCACCGGTGAACTCCTCGTTCAGACGATCAACCATCTCCACGTCAAAACGCAGCACGTAATCCCCGGCCGGATACGAACGCATCCCGTCGTTGATCTCGCGGTTCACGCGCCGCGTCCATTGGACGAAGTGGGCCTCCCGGTCCCAGCCTGTGACCACGCCCTCGTAACCTCGGCAGAACAGCTCATCGCTTCTTGAGATGGTCAGCGCCAGCTGGGAAAGCTCGATGGGAAACCCGTCGATCCACAGTTCGTAGGCCCAGTGCGACCAGTTGTCGTCCAGCGTGCCCCGGTCGACAGCGCACCACCCCATGCTGATCAGCGCGGGAGCGCCAGCGGGGAAGGTGACCTGCCATTGATAGAGGCCGAGCTCGGTAGCATTTGTGAAGTCCGCCGCGCGCTCAACGAGGCTCTCCAACCCACTATCCCGGTCGGCGTCGTAAGGCCGGACGGAGAACGGTATCGCAGAGGCAGTCGTCGGAGTTGGCTTACGAGTCGGAATGGCCGGGGCCTGGCGCGTGGGGACGGGGGTGAGCTCAGCGGTTCGCGTCGGAGCCTCCTCTTCGATGGGGATGCTCGTCGGTATCGGCGTCGCGCGCAGGACCAAGGCGGTGGCTATCTCGGTAGCGACGGCCTGCACAGGTTGCTGGGTGGCGACGACAGCGCGATGGGTCCGCCACCGTCCTCTGACGGTAACCAGCACGCCGGCGGCGACTAGGAGGACGAGGCCTCCAGAGCCGGCCGCCACCCACTTCCACCGATTGAAGGGTGTCGACGCGGGAGGAGAAACGGTCTCCGCTGGCGGCGGGCCCGGCGGCGCAGCTTGCCCATCTTTCTCCCCCCACCGGGCTGAACCTGGGGCTCCCACCGGTCCCCGGTCTGGAAGGGACGGAGGCCACGGCGACGCCTGCGCTTGCTCCTGCAGCCCCGGTCGCGCTTCGTCTGCTACGGGAGAGGCTGCAGGGGGTGCCATCCTCCGACGGCGAAGAAAAAGGGTAGCTTTGATGCCGACCTGCGTGCCAGTGCTCAGGAAGACGGACAGCAGACCGGCCGAGGCCAGCACCGTCAAGCTAAGGCTGTTGAGCAACTGGGCCGCGGCCAGCGATCCACCCCACCCAAGGAGGAATAGCATCGAGTTCCTTCCCATCACCTGCCCATCCCTATAGGTGAGCTTGGTGACCATACCCCGCATGAAACCGACGACCAGGCCCACAGCCAGGATGGGGATGCCCAGGAGGGGATTCACGCGCGCTCCGCCGAGGAGCATGAAGACAGGTGGCATCAGCAGGCTCAGAGCTGCGGATACGAGGGGGGAGAATCTGCCTATGCGTCTTTCCTTGCGAAACGTGAACAGCATGAGGACAGTCATGCCGAAGGTCAGCACGGCGGTCAAGATGGCGATGAGGCGAAGGATGGTCTCCACGATCTACCTCCTACCACTAACGCGTCGCCCTCCGGCGGCAGTGCGCATTGTGCCAGGTTCAGACCCGAGATGGAGGCCGTCAGCTGGCCAGATCATTTGGGATGCTTCCTGTAGATCATGAACCCGTAGTATCCCGATCGCTCGACTGGCTTCCCGCTCGACTTGCTTATGACGGGATTGCCGTGAGCGTCGAGCAGAACCTGTTCGTTCTCGAAGTACTTCAGGTCGTTCAGGGAGACGGTATGATACCGATACGCATCATAGTCGCTGTCAGCCCCAAGCGCCCTGATCTCGTGGATTCTCCCGTCCCTGACCACCGCATAGTGATCTGCCGGCTTCTCCCATCCCGGGTGCCCCCACTTGTTGAACGCGATAATATCCCCATCCCTCAACTGGCCCCACTTGGCCGCTCGGGTGCCGGGATCCTCCGCTTTGCCGCTAGTCAATTCCGGGACCGGTTCATATCCGTGGTCCTTCATGGTCTGGTGGACACTCACCTTTGCCTGCTGGGGCGTGGATGGCGGTTGCCCCGAGGCCTGCAGATGGGCAAGGTCCTGGCACTCCTTGAATCTCTCTCCCCAGAGATCTACGGTATGTTCAACTGGCGGCGCGGAAGGTGCCGAAGAGGGAGGCGGGACCTTCTTGCCCGTCACCGGCTTCGTGGTCGGAGCTGGTTTCGCCGGTTTGCTGGAGGGCTTCGATTTCTTCGGCTGCGGCGCGACCGACTGCCGTCGGGCTGGCGGGCTGGGAGCTGCGGGTTGTTTGTAGGCCGGCTCCCGAACCACGATGGTGAGCGTGCCTTCATCGATCGGGCCGTGCGCCGAATCACCCTCTCGCTCGAAGGTAATCGCCTTGATCTGCCTGCCGTCCTTCGTCTGGACCTGCATGAGCTGATCAAGCTTCTGGTGGTAGTCCGGATCGCGCGGGTCGAGGGCCTTGAGACGACTGTAGATCCCCAGGTCCTTGAGAAAGTCTATCGACGTCTGATGCCAAGGCCCCCTCTTGGCATCGGCGTCGTATATGTGGTCCTCTTTGGGCACTCGAGCGTGCCACGGCGGTTTGGCAGGCGCTGGGGACGTCGACGAGGGGGGCGTGGATGACGGCATCGTGGACGACCTGGCCTTGGACAGGGTGGTCGTGGGCGGCGTTGCCTTTCCCAGCCGCAGACGCCGAGCCTGTAGCCACCGGGACACCGCGTCCAGCACGTCTTGCAGCCGCGCTCCGGAGAGTAGCTGGTTCAGGATCCAAGCGCTTAGCAGGGCCACCGAGACCGTCCCCGCCGCCGCTGCTTGGCCTGCCGTGGGCGCCTTGACCCCTCTCCCGGCCAGGAAGGCTTCCAGGTCGCGCAGCAGATCATCGACGGATGTCCTTTCCCCGAGGAGTTCGTCCAGGAAGCGCTCGAAGCCATCCTCACCATCGGAGACCGCATCAGCATTCTCTCCTCCGTCAGTTCCCTCCACAGGCTCTGCTTCCGGCTCCTCCGAAGAACCGGGCTGCCCGTCGTCGCCAGCGGGTTCGGCCGGTTCCGCCCCTCCCCCTCCCGAGCTAGGTGGTGCTCCCTCTCCAGGACACGCGGCATCCGGCGGAACGCAGGCCATCAACGTGGAGACAGGGCAGAAGGCTTGACACCTGTCGGAATCGAAGGAGGCATAGTCAACCGGCTCATAACAGGCCTTGTATCCCTCAACGCAGATGCACGCGCCGACGGCGTTGTACTTGGCATCTGGAATGTCCAGACAACCCTCTTGCATGCAGCCCACCCCCGACATTCTCCGCCAGAAGAAACCCGGGGGACACTCGGGACCTTGTGCTCTAGGCTGGCGCCCCAGGCACGGTAGGACTGCCAGTGTGAGGGCCAGCGCTGTGAGCAGCAGAAGCCATCGTTTGACAAGGTAGCTCTTCATCCTATGTCCTCCCCAGACCAGCGCTGGTAGCAGCGGAAGTCAGGCTCGCAGCCTGCCCGTCGACGTCACGGACCGGCGTTGGCCTGCTGCGTTGGAAACGGAGAAACTGCCAGTCCCCACGTCCCGCGCAGCCGGGGACAGAGGCCATGGGCATCAGGTGAACGTCCATCGTCCGGTTGGGGACAGAGGAATAGCGTGCGACGAGGTGCCCGGTCATCCCTGGGCGAGGCTTTGGAGAGGCTGATAGCGTCAGGTGAGTTGTCGCCCTGCACATCTGGCGTTGAATCGTCGTCATGACGCCGACCCCTTGTCGACCTATCAGGGCCCGCCAGAGGGCCATCGGACGACACCATTATACAATAGGGCGATGGCGTTGTCTAGCGTTCGTATTCATTCATCTATAATCTTACCGAAGCCTAGATTCAACACTTATCGGAATTTGATTCACAATCCAGCCTCCAGCGGTCGCAAGTAGACCGCAGGATCCGGGAACCTTAACAACTCAATCAGTTGTCGCTGAGCGGCGTTCAGTTCTGAAGGGAGTTTCAGCACGCTCCCGTCGCCAAACTGGAGATAGACAGCGCCAAGCAGTTCGAACTTCTCGAGCACCTGTCGGGCGGTGATCCAGCGCCCGGCTCTACGGCACAGCATCTCAAGGATGGTATACACGAGCAGGGCCAGCATCGCCACAAAGACTAGCCCTTCAATACGCTCCTCCTTCTGCAAGAACACAGGGCGAATACGAATCGGGCCTTTGACGACCTTGATCCGCCGTTCTACCACTTCCTGCTTCTTGAAGCGAGTTAGTATCTCGTCGGCCGAGAGGTCGAAGTCATTGGTGCCGAGCAGATAGCGACCGTCCCTCGCTTCGGCTTGAGCCAGCTTCTCCTTGTTCACCTGGAAGAACACCTCCAGGTCCCCATCTTCGCCTGTCAGCTCCACGACCACCAGAGCCTTGGCCGGATTGCCGTGACGTGCTTTCTGGATCTGCGACCAGGCATAGTCGCGTCGCTTGTAGCGGCGCGTGTTCAGCATCCCCTGGATCTCCTCCAGTCGGCTGATGAGTCGATCCAGATAGGTCTGACGCCGATCCCGGTCCAGCTTGACTTTGGTTCGGCTCTTGACCACCAGGACTTGGATGGGGATCTCTTCTCCTTCGCATTCGATCGTGGTCGATCGTAGCACGCCGTAGTAGCGAGGAGGCTCATCCTTGGGCTGGTTGACAGGGCGATAAGCCAATGGATGGGCTTCCAGCTCTTGATCGGATGCGGCATCCATGACGTCTCTCAAGGACTCGCCCACACTCAGCGGTCCTAACCAGCGAATCTGCTTCTCGGCATAAGCGACGAGAACGTCCCGATCCAGCATAGCTCGATCACTGACCAGTAAGAAGTCCCGTTCACGTTCAGCCAACTCCGGTCGGTCCATCAGCGAGCGAAGCGCTTTCAGATTCTCAAGCGGCGTTGTCCGATCCGCTGTTCGGCCAGCCAGAACACGGTAGCCGAGCGGGATGCCGGTCTCACTGGTGACATTCACCCCCAGGTTGACTTGTTTGGCGTCCGGACGGTGATCTCGGCTGTATCCGTAGCTGATCTTCTCGCTCTCGGTGTACTCGCCTTCGAAGTAAATGGAGGTGATGTCGTAATGGAGGAACCGCAGGTCAATGTCGTACTCCACGATCGCTTGGACAACAATGTCCTGCCAGATCGCACCCAGGTGGGGATGGAGATCGTCCAACGTCCGCCCGATCCGTGTATCGTGCATCTGATCGGCCTTGACGTCCAGTGTATCCTCCAACACCGTCTCGGCCATCCATTCTTTCACCTTGTATAACGGTCGAGGAGCCATCAATCGGTTCAATCCCAAGATCTCGATCGTCGTACCATGGCTCACCTCTTCCTTGCCAGGGCAGTGGCGATCAATGATCTCCATCACACGCAAACGCCGGAGGATGGGAAACAGCATTGGAATCGCACCCAATGACTTGGACAACTGGTTGTTAACGTGCTGTTCGAATCGAGCGGCTTGTGAGAAACCCATGGGCACTCCTTTCTGAGTCCCCGTAAGTCTGTCTCATCTCGCCGCGAACGTCAAGCTATTCAACCTTCAATTGAATTCACGCAGGTGTCGAAAGTCCGCTAAGGTGATCGAATACTGAGGAGATAGCAGGTGACTATGTCGAAAGGAAGACTCCCTTGGCTGTACGTCGTCCTGGCCTACGGGCTGGCCTGGCTGTTCTGGATCCCCCTCGCGCTCAGCGGGCGGGACTACTAGGCTTCCCCGCTGCTCCTCATGGTTATGTTCTTGGGCGTGTTTGGCCCGGGCCTGGCCGCGATCATCCTGACCTACGCAAAGGAGCGCAGGGAGGGACGACGCAACTTCTGGCGACGAGCTTTCGGTCCGCGCCGCATCCGACCCCGCTGGTACGTGCTGATTGTGGTCCTCTGGCCGGCGTTCCACCTGGTGAGCATCGCCGTGTGTCGGTTGCTGGGCGCCCCCATGCCAGACCCTCCGCTACTGCGCGAGCTGGCGGCCCAACCGGTGAGCATCCTGGTCGTCCTGGTTCTCTACCTGCTCCAGGCCGGGCCCGAGTAGCTCGGCTGGCGCGGGTACAGGCTGGAGCGCGTCCAGCCGGCCTGGGGGCTAGCGGGTGGATCTTTGATCGTGGGCATCGTCCACGCGCTCTGGCACGTCCCGCTCTTCTGGGTCGTGGGGACCAACCAGATCGAGATGGGGTTCGGGCTCGACTTCCTGCTCTTCATCGCTGCCGGTGTCTCGGTGTCCTTCTACGCCACGTGGTCCTACAATGGGAACGGCCACGGCACGCTGGCGGTGACGCTGCTCCACTGGACAGGCAACTTGTGTGTCGATGGGTGCAGCGACGGGCCCGGCACGGTGGGCTACCGGGTCTACACCCTGGTGATGGTGCTCGGCGCCGTGGTGATCGGGGCACTGTGGGCCCGATCGAACACGACACACCAGTTTGTGCGGTCCGCCCGGATGGGGGCCCGTCAACAGTGCTCGGAGCGTAAGGAGGCGTAATGAAGCAGAAGCGAAAGACATGGCTGCGCGTCGCGGCGGTTACGCCCCTAGTTCTCTTGATTCTCGCGGTCCTGTGGCGCTGGCAGAGCTCAACGCTCGAGCGCGTGGACGCTCGAAAACCCGATTCCATCCCGTCGGGAGACTACACCTACACGGTGGAGTACGCAGACCAGCGCGTCCGCCAGATGATGAAGCGCTACCACCTGCCCAGCGTGGCCGTGGCCTTGATCGACGATCAGGAGGTGGTCTGGGAGGAGGCGTTCGGTCTCGCGAACCTCGAACAGGGGATACCAGCAACGCCTGACACCGTCTACAGGGTTTTCTCCATCTCCAAGGCCTTCACGGCCATCGAGACCATGCGGCTGGTCGAGGAGGGGCTGGTTGATCTAGATGCCCCTATTACGGATTACCTGCAGGATTTCTCGATCCAGAGCCGTTTTCCGGACTCTGAACCGATCACCGTTCGCAGCATCCTGGCCCACCGTTCGGGGCTGCCGCGCAACGAGTGCTACGCGTTGACGCACGGGCCTGGCGACGAATGCGTGCTGAGAGAGATAGTCGAGTCCCTGAAGTACTGCCACCGGGTGTTTCCTGTCGGCCACCGCTATCACTACAGCAACGTCGGGGCGGACACGCTGGGCCGTCTCATTGAGCAAGTGAGGGGTGAGAGCTTTGCGCAGTATATGGAAGGGAGACTACTGGCGGTCACCGGGATGGACGACAGTGCATTTCTTTCGGCTTGGATCCCCGCCGATCGGGACGTGGCCCTGGGCTACGAGCACTACAAGGGTGAGTACTACCCGATGGAGCGGCGTGACATCACCAGTCTCCCGTCAGCGAACCTCTACGCCACTCTGGAGGACATGAGCGCCTTCGCCAGCTTCATTCTCGGAGGCGGGGAAGCCGACGGCGAGCAGATCATCAGATCAGAGACGCTCCGGCTGATGTTTGAGGACCAGTATTCCAACCCGCGAGACCCTGAGCCCATGGGATTGGGATGGAAGACGTCTCGAGTGCTCGGTTCCGAGCTGCTGGTGTGGCACGATGGCGGCCCTGACGACGGCACCGGATCGCTGGTAGCTCTGCTCCCGGAGAGGAAGCTGGGCGTGGTGATCTTCGCCAGCGCGACCAGTTTCGGTGCCAACCTCTCGCTGCCCCTGGCGACCGATCTGTTGGGACTGATGTTGGAGACCAAGCTTGGCCTCAGCCCGCCAGAGGCCGAGAAGCCCGAGCGCGTCGGGGTGGATCCCTCGCAGCTCAACGACTACGGCGGCCGGTACATCGCATTCGGGGAGGCGATGGACGTCTCTCGGCGTGGCCACCGATTGAAGGCGAGCATCCAGGGCATGCGATTCACGCTGGTGCCAGTCGACGAGACCAGGTTCCGCATCAGTCATTGGCTACTTACGCTGGGTCTGGCAGACCTGCTGCAGCTGCCGCTGGACCTGCGGGAGCTAGAGATCGAATTCCTGGTAGGAGACGAAAGCGAGGAAGATCTCATGATCATCCATTTGGGGGACTTTGCCCACGAAGTATGCCCCCGATATCCGGAGGTGACCGAGCCACCGCAGCTCTGGGGTCAGCTGACGGGCACTTATGACCTGGTGAAGCGCCTGCCCTCGGGACGCGCTGGAGGTCAGGTCCTCGGCAGAGATGGGATACAGATAGAGAACGGCGTCCTGAAGATGCCCGGCGTCGTTGGTCCGCTTCTGCCGATCAGCGAGACGGAGATCATCATCATGAGCGGGCCATTCGCTGGGGAGACCATGGTGTACGACCCAGACACAGGCATTCTCACCCATCAGTGGCTGGTCTACAAGCCCGCCGAACCAGAACCCGACGCGCAGGGGCATTCGAAGTAAGTCAATGTAGACATAGAGCGGTGGCCAGTGTCCGACGTAGACAAATCCGTAGACATGGCGTGGGCCATGCAGCCTCTCAGAAAGCCCGTGATCTGCGCGGCGATTGAGGCGCTGGGATTAGCGTCGGGAAGCCGAGGGCTAGATGCCGGGTGCGGGATCGGCCTGCAGACCTTGTTGCTGGCGGAGGCGGTGGGCCAGGCCGGGCACGTCACGGCCCTCGACCTCTCCCCTGAGCTGCTGCTTCACGCCGAGGAGGCGGTGCGAGAGGCGGGCCTGTCAGAGAGGATCTCTCTGCGGCAAGGGGACGTGCGCCAGTTGCCCTTCGATGCGAAGGCGTTCGATTGGGCATGGAGCTCGGACTGCGTGGGGTACGCGCCCATGGAGCCGCTGCCCCTGGTTAGGGAACTGGCGCGGGTGGTGAAGCCGGGCGGGCCAGTGGTCGTCCTGGCCTGGTCCTCGGAAAAGCTGCTCCCCGGCCACCCGCTGCTGGAGGCCCACCTGAACGCTACCGCGTCCGGGATTGCCCCTTTCGTCGCCGGAGAGAACCCCGAGTCCCACGTCTTGCGCGCCCTAGGCTGGTTCCGTGATGCTGGCCTGGAGGCAGCTACGGCCCGCACTTTTGCCGGTGACGCCCAAGCTCCGCTGACGGCTGAGGTTCGCCGCGCCTTGATAGCGCTCTTTGAGATGCGTTGGGCGGGCGTGGCGTCGGAGCTGACACCCGACGACCGGGCAGCCTTCCAGCGCCTCTGCCTGCCCGACTCGCCGGACTTCGTCGTCGACCGTCCGGACTACTACGCCTTCTTCACCTATTCGATGTTCTGCGCTAGAGTCGCTCCATGACACGACCGGGGCTGTTCAAGTCGCGGCGCGCAACCACCAATCCCGACGCCAATTTCCGGCAATGTCGACTGTAACGGTGAGCGACGTCACGACGGGGAAGGAATCATGAGTCATCCCATCAAGCCGAAACCACTGCCGCTGTGGATGGCCCTGCTCTGCTTCGGCGCGCCTGCTGTCATGGGCGTCCTTGGTCTGTACGTGGCTATGCCGGCCCTGTCCCGTGCTGGGATTCCCCTGTTCTGGAACTACATGCTGACGGTCGTGGCGATGTTTCCGCTGCTGTTGGCAGCCGCCCTTGTCGCGTACTGGCTTGAGCGCCATACGCTGTCTTGGAGCGGTCTCAAGCGCAGGTTCCGCATACGCGGTCTCAGCCGGGAGGAATGGCTCTGGACAGCGGGTCTCCTTATCGTCTACGTGGGAGGGCAGCTACTGCTGATGCCAACTGCGGGCCGGTTGGCGTCCGTCCTCCCATTGCCGCTCCCCGACGGGCTTCCCCATGCTCTCGATCCCCGGGTGGCGAAGACGTCTGTTCCCACTGAGTTTCTTGGTGTTGGTCTGCGTGGGAACTGGGTGATAGCACTGGTGTACCTCGCGATGCTGATGCTCAACATCGTAGGCGAGGAGTTCTGGTGGCGAGGGTACGTCCTCCCACGGCAAGAGCTGGTGCACGGCCGATGGACTTGGCTGGTTCACGGGATTCTGTGGACGTTGTTCCACGCGCCATTCTGGTGGAACCTGGTTGCGTTGCTGCCGTCAACGCTATCTGTGTCCTTCGTGGCCTCACGCCTGAAGAACACCACCCCGGGGATCATCGTGCACTTCGTGATGAACGGACTCGGCTACGTCATGATCTTGCTGGGCATCGTGGGGTTGGGGCGTTGAGCGTACGGCATCCACCCCTCGATGCACGTACAGGCTGCGCTGGGAGAGGTCCAGAAGCTGCTCAGACACCGCTGATGATGCGGTGACATCGTCATCCCGACGACCGCCGGGAGCAGGAATCTCGCGAGATCGAGACCCAGCACATAGCGACACTCGGAGATCCCTTGGTTCGCCGAGACCCTCCACGCACGTCGTTCGGTCGCGACGACCGTAGGGTTCGCATCTTGAGACTTGCTCGCGCGCGCTTTGGACTCACTCGGGAGGACATGGATGAGTCAGAAGCAGAGGCATGGACTACGGGAAGCCGACCATCTGGATCTGGCTTCTCATGCTCTCGACCAACCCGGGCAACGGCTTCTTCGAGGAGCTCCTGTGGCGCGGTGTGTACCTGGAGCTCTTCCCGGACACCATCCTGTTCCGGATCGTGTGGCCCAGCATCTGGTTTGGGCTGTGGCACTACGCCCCGGGGGCCATCTCCCCAGACGGCAACCCCCTGGGCTTGATGGGCGGATCGGGCCTCATGGGCTTCTACCTGAGCTTCCTGGCCGAGCGGACGGGCACCCTATGGTGGACTGTCGTCGCGCATACGCTGGGGGGGTTGATTATGATGCTTTGACCAGCGGAAGCCCAGAGGTGCAAGACAAGGCCCGTCTTGCGCCCGTTGCTGATTGACCCTACAATGCTCCTTCACAGGACGGCTGACCCTCCGTTCACTCGGGCAGGTCGCCTCAGCAGCTTCTTTCACAAGGAGGAACGATGAAGAGCTATCGCAAGGAGCTATGGTTCAACGTCCCCAGCCGCCGCGGCTTCATCAACATCACGCCCCAGGTGGAGGACTGCCTGCGGGAGAGCACCATCCAGGAGGGGTTGTGCCTGGTGAACGCCATGCACATCACCGCCTCGGTCTACATCAACGACGACGAGCGAGGCCTGCTGCACGACTACGAGGACTGGCTGGAGGAGCTGGCCCCTCACGCCCCCACCAGCCAGTACCGTCACAACCGGACCGGGGAGGACAACGCTGACGCCCACTTGAAGCGACAGATTATGGGGCGCGAGGTAGTCGTGGCAGTGACGAACGGCCGGTTGGACTTCGGCCCGTGGGAGCGGATTTTCTACGGGGAATTCGACGGTCGGCGGCGGAAAAGGGTGCTGGTCAAGATCATCGGGGAGTAGCTCACGCCAGCTCGTCCAACAGCGCCTTCGCCTCGATCAGGTCCAAGGTGTCGAACCCCTCGCTGAACCAGTCATAGATGGGGGCCAGCAGCTCGCGGGCCTCCTCGCACCGGCCCTGCGACCCCCACAGCCGCGCCAGGCGCACCGCCGCCCGCAGCTCAAACATACGGGCCTCCTGCTCCCGGGCGATCTCGAGCGCCCGCTGGAAGCAAGCCTCCGCCTCCCCGGCGTCCGCCGTCCTTCGTCCTTCGTCCTTCGTCGGTCGTCTCGTACCGCTCGTTCCTCGTTCATCGCCCAGCGCTAACAACAGCTCCCCGCGTATGCGCCAGACATCCGGGTGCGTCGCCTGCACGCCTGTGCGCTCGATCCAGGCCTGAGCTTGATCGATGGCTCTCAAGCCCATCTCGACCTGGCCTGCCCGGGCACACACCTCAGCCTGAAGCAACATCAGTCCCGCGTAGCCCCCACCGGAGCCTGCAGCCTGCCAGTTGGACCCGGCCTCCACCATCCGGGCCAAGCCCTGTTCAGGTCCTGGTTCGGCCGCGCCCGCATCGGCCTGCCCACACTGGGCCTGCACCTGCCCAGCCAGCGTCTCAGCCCAGGCTCGGTAGACCAAACTGACGCCACTCAGCGGCCGCAGGGCTTCGGCGTGGCGCAGGGCAGCCTCCGCATCGCGGCCCACTACAGCGGCGACCATGGCCGCAATATAGTGGGCAAAAGCGACGCTCGACGGCTGCTCCAGCGCCTCGGCCTGCGCCACTGCCTGCCGGAAGCAGGCCCGACCCTGCTCCGGGTAACCCAGCGTCCACTGTACAGCGCCCAACATAGCCTGGGCCATCACGCCCGGGTCCGCTGCCACCAGCCCGCCCAGGGGACGGTTGGCTTCCGCGTCGTATAGCGCCACAGCGCGATCCAGGTGCT
>Ga0207796_1000688_pt1 | contig 12779 bp, 8 predicted proteins | sample Pon1CUnioCityCA_6_FD_187274 | JGI IMG/M metagenome (GOLD analysis project Ga0207796, IMG submission 187274) | Marine sediment microbial community from Union City, CA, USA - Pond 1C Sediment 1 (SPAdes) | ecosystem: Environmental > Aquatic > Marine > Intertidal zone > Salt pond sediment ...
TAGACCCTGTTTGAACTCACACCTTGGCAGAGATTCAATAAAGAAGTGACCATAGCGTTTGGTGAGAACGCGTTTATCCAGCACGATGACCACCCCTCGATCCGTTTGAGTGCGAATCAGGCGCCCAAACCCCTGCCTGAAACGGAGAATTGCCTCTGGTAGGGCATACTGATAAAAAGGATCTTCAAAGGTCTCCGACCTGGCAGCAATGATCGGGTCGGATGGGACATCAAAGGGCAACTTCACAATCACAAGAACCGATAATGCCTCCCCTGGAACGTCCACACCTTCCCAAAAGGCACGGGTTCCCAACAGCACAGCACGATCCGTTTCACGGAAGGTCTCCAGAAGCATATTCGCCGAAGCACCTTCTCCCTGCTCATAGACCTGGATATCATACTGTGAGAGATAAGGCGAGATTTTATTAGAAGTGCGCTGAAGCTGGGCATAGGATGTGAATAACGCCAGCATGCGTCCACCAGAAGCCTTTGCCACATTGGCAATTGCTTCTTCCACTGCGCGTTGATGACCGTTGTAGTTGGAGGGTTCCGGCACATCCGTCGCAACATAGACCAATGCGGCTGTCTCGTAATCAAAGGGAGAGCCAACCACCAGCTCATCCGCATCCTCCCCGTTGAGACGTCGTTTGAGATAATCAAATTCACCGTTCGCTGTGAGTGTAGCGGATGTGAGGATCACAGATTCCTTCTGGTACCAGAGATGCTTTTCCATCAAGCGCCCGATATGGAGCGGGGCGGCATTCAGGCTGATCTCCATATATTTTGGATTAATCTCAGTCCAATAGATAACATCCAGATCTGGTTCCAAGGTCAAACCGTTCAAGTTATGCGCAATCTCCTCCAAACGAGAGAACATATTTCCCAGGCTCCCCCACATATCCTCAGCCTCTTCATTGTCCTGCTCAGCCAACTCCTGCATGGGTGTTCGCAGCTCCCGCAAGATAGCCATTAAGGATTCAAGCGTTTCATGGGCTTGTTCCCATGCAATTTCAACATCGATCCATATGGGTAAGGTGCGTGTTGCCGGTAGAATGCGCACCTGTTGCGGGTAAGTACCCAAAGGATGCCCATCGCGCTGTTCATACAGGAAGGCATCCAGCGCCTGGTAATACTGGTTCATCTGGCTGTCCAGGCGGAAGGCAAGGTCCGATGCTTTCTGAACAATTTGTGTTAGTGATGCCATTTTTGCTGGCGGCAGCAAATCCTCACATAAATCCACAAATCGCCCAAGAACACCCGATTTTTTACCCCCAATTTCTCGAATCAGTCGCGTGATATCGATGGCACGCACCTGGAAGGACATCGCGCTTGTGGTGGCAGATTCCAGGTGATGCGCCTCATCCACAATCAGGTAATCAAAGGGTGGCAAAACCCGGTTTCCTGTTGCCGCGTCTGCCAATAATAGGGCATGGTTAACAATCAATAAATGGGCATTTTCCGCCGCAATTTTGGCACGATAGAATGGGCACCGCCCTCCTGTCCGTTTCAGGCACACCTCGAGACGGCAGCCCTCATCCTCAGCGGAGAGCCTTGACCAGACCATCCTTTCAACATTGCCATTTAAATTGATCTCTGTCCGGTCGCCTGTCCGGCTTTCTAACAACCAGACCAGGACCTTCCCTAGAACGCGTATCTCATGAACATTTTCAGGCTTTCTACGCCGCATCAGGGCTAAACGGCGTGGGCATAGGTAATTGGATCGTCCTTTTAGGACGGCTGCCCGTACCGGAATTTCCAGCGCTTTGCGCATGTCCGGGATGTCTTTTTTGATCAGTTGATCCTGGAGGTTAATCGTATTTGTGGAGATGACCACACGGGTGTTATTTTTCAACGCCCAATAAGCCGCAGGGATCAAATAGGCAAATGATTTCCCCGTCCCGGTACCCGCCTCAACCATTAAATGTAAAGAATCGCTGAGGGCTTTGGTCACTGAGCGCAGCATGTCCACCTGTTGGGGACGATATTCATATTCATCAAAACAGGCGGCAAACTTTCCGCCCAGGTCTAAAACGCTGGCGACATCATCGATATCAAGGGTTGTTTTTCCAGGCTCAGCACCAACCTGCTGATCTTCATCAATTATGGGCTTATCAAAAAGCGGACCATGAGTGCCGCCAGCAGCTTTCCGTGCTTTAACGGGTTCCTTGACCCGCTGGCGCAGAACCTGTTGAAACGGCCAGTTGCCCTGCCAGTCTAGGGGCTCTCCCATACGGACAATTTCCGCCAACAGGTCCAGGGGTAGTGCATGCGCTTTTTCAAGCAGCTCTATAAATACGGCATGTGTTGCCCTGGCGTCGTCCAAAGCCCGGTGTGTGGCAGGCAATAAAACACCCAACTGCTGAGCCAGGGCTGAAAGGTTGTATCGGCTGGCAGTCGGCATCAGAACAGCCGCGAGCTCATAGGTATCAATGTCGATATTGTTCCTGAGTGAACCTGCCCTTTGTAAAAAGGTCAGGTCAAAACTGATATTGTGCCCAACAACCGGGGCACCCCCCACAAAGGCGATAAACTCACCCATCACATCCGGCAGGTCTGGTGCGTGCATGACCATGCTGTTCGTGATGCCAGTTAATTGGCTGATAAAAGATGGGATCGGTTTTCGGGGATTCACCAGGGTATCCCAAGTGTCCTCTACCCGGCGGCCGTTGAATTTGACCGCACCGATCTCGATGATGACATCCTCATCCGGGTTCAAACCAGTAGTTTCGATATCTACAGCAACGATTGAAGGCATAACCTCGATTATACCTGTAAACCTTATCTATAAATCCCAAAGCCAATGCTTGTAGGGCAATCGTAAAGTCCAAATGTTGTAGAGGCAACGCATGCGTCACCTCTACGCCCATTCATGAAAAGGCACTTAATCAGAAATCTTATCGTTTTCTTTTTAATCAACTTCGGGCTGAAGATGCCAGATATTTGCTCCGATGAAATTCAATAAAGAATTCACTAACTTTGCGATTGCCCTGCCAATGCTTGGATTCTACTTGCCCAAATTTGTCATTTCCCAAATCGCATTCGCTTTTTTCCCTAAAAAATCACTATTGAAACTAAAGGTCCCCATAAATTCTTTGAAAGTTAGGAATCTGAAAGTCAAAAGATTCCTGGGATTTTTCTATTAGTGAAAGAAGGTAGATGCTGCACTTTTTGCCAAGCGCATTAAAACGCGTTTAACATGACACAAGAATCAGCATCCTTTTGCTGATGTTGCTTGAAAATATTAGGTTCAATTAAGAGTCTTTTTGATCTATTCTTTAATGACCAGGCTCTGCTTAATGTCTGTCAGGGATTCATTGATCTGGAATATCAGAATGAGAAGCTCCGAATAAATTCTGGTGACCAAAGCTCCTAAAACAAAGGATAATATTCCCGCAACAATCCCTCCCAAAAATCCCAGGATAATCGCGCCAAAACTACCATCAGAGATCCCCATGATCAATAAACTGATGAAGATCACCACGCCGCTGATGGCACTGGCAATCAACCCAATCCAGAAAAGGATCTTGATGATGATCGGTGTGATCATCCGCTCAAAGTTTAAAAAGGACTTAAATTTCATTTTTTCCTCCAATAGAGATAAGGTTGGGTGAATTGATTTATTTTGCCTATTAATTTTAATCTTATCATCAATTTTTACGGTTTTATGAATGATAAATGGATAAAATATTCTGCAAAAACAGTGCTGATCAAAATTCAATGAATCAAAAACCTTGACTCTCCCCTTACTGGAGGTTGTATACTTGTGATACTAAAGGCCTTTAGTAAGGAACTCAACAGCGTTTATGTTAAAGATTGGTGAATTCTCAAAAATAGCGCAGGTCAGTATCAAGACATTAAGGTATTATGACCAGATTGGCTTGCTCAAGCCTGAACACATCGACCGTTACAGCGGTTATCGATATTACGGCATAATCCAGCTAGTGCGGCTAAACCGCATCCTGGCACTCAAAGACCTGGATTTCTCCCTTGATCAGATCCGGGATCTGCTGAGACAAAACCTTCCCGTAGCAAGCTTGGAAGTCATGCTCCAAAACAAGGCTGATGAACTCCGCCAGCACATCCAGAATGAACACGGAAGACTCCTGAGGGTAGAAAATCGTTTGCAAAACTTAAAGTCTGGCTTCGACGCACACCTCAGTCCGATTGTGCTCAAGTCAACGCCCCAACAACTTGCCATAACGGTCAGGCAAGTGTTGCCCACTTCGCAAAGCTTAAAAGAATGGCGGTCTGTACAGCTTGAAAAGATCGAGCGAAAGTTGGCAGCGCTTAACCAACCGGTGACCGGTCCAAGCCTGTTGATATACCACCAGGATGAATTCAGGGAGACAAACCTGGATGTCGAGGTCGGGATGATCCTGCCAGGACCAATCAAACCGCTCCATAGGACCTTGAAGGAACATCCCTTGCGTTTGGCATCCCTGGATGAAGTCAATCAAATGGCTAGCATTGTCACAACCCAAACCACAGGTCCCTTATCAAGAGCGTACACGAGCATCGTCCAATGGACCCAGGCAAACGGCTTTCGCCCCATTGGGCCCTGGCGTGAGCTAACCTTTAATGAAGATCCACAAGGGGCACAGGTTATTGAGATTCAACGTCCTGTCATGAACGCACTCAAATACTATCAACAATTGGAGGAACAAAAAATGGAACCAGAAATAAAGACAAGAGATGCCTTTACCATCGTAGGCTTACGCTACTTTGGTAAAAATGAACACGGTGAGATCCATGAACTGTGGGGACAATTTAATCAACGCATGGAGGAAATGGACGGATTGGAATATGCCACACATGAAGCAGCGATTGGTCTCTGTATCACACCGGAAAATACCCCGGAGGATGGAACCTTTGAATATGTCGCCGGTTTACCTGTCACCGACGTCAAAGATGTGCCAAAAGATTTTGTCGTCAGGCATGTACCGGAGAACACTTATGCTGTCTTCGCACATAAGGGAGACCTGGCAAGCCTGCCTCTCACCTATGAGTACATTTACGAAACCTGGCTGCCCCAATCCAGCTACAAACTCGCAGCCAAGGTCGATTTTGAGTATTACAACGAAGACTTCAATGATTTTGAACCAGACTCCGTCTTTTATATCTACGTCCCAATAGAGAAAGCCTAAATAAACCCATCACCAAATGCCCCCTCAGGTTTGTTCCTTTGGGGGCATAATTACTTTAAATGCCGGATTTCATTTGAATAGTATTTCGAAAAAACAGGTTATGAAATTACTCTACCCTCCTTTCTGAAATGCTTTGACAAATAACAATAGCCCGGCATTGCCTCTGGTAAGATTCTTTTGTAGATGATATCAATACGGAAGGAAGAGATTATGAAGATAACAATTTTTGGTTCCACCGGGAAGACAGGGCAAATCCTTGTTCGGAAAGCTTTGGAACGCGGTCATGGGGTTATCGCCTTTGCCCGCACTCCCAATAAACTTGCGGTAGAACATCAAGAATTGCATATCGTCCAGGGTGATATTCGTGAAGGAAAGCAGGTTGCACAAGCAATAAGCGGTGCAGATGGTGTCATCAATGCTGTCGGACCAACACCTGACAGCCCACCGGATTTATTGGAAAAAGCCGCCAAAAACATCATCTCCACCATGAAACAGAACGGTGTGAGGCGTCTGATCTGGGCAACGGGCGCGGCTGTGCGTGCCCCGCAGGATGAACCCACGCTGATGCACAAGTCGATTGAATTTCTTCTCAAATTGATCTCCCCCAAGGTCCTGGAAAACTCTTTAAAGGGGGCTGAAATCATCCAGAACAGCGGCTTGGATTGGACCATCGCCCGGGCACCTATGCTGACGGATGAACCCAAGTCAGGTAGCTATTATGCCGGTTTCGTTGGCTCGGAATTGGGCAGAAGCCTTTCAAGGCAAAATTTCGCGGATTTCATGCTGGACCTTGTGGAAGGTGATGACTGGCTCCAGGAAATGCCTGCAGCCAGCGATCGCAAAAAATTCAATTTCTCATCAATAATAATTTAATTCATGGGGATAAGTGGAGTGGGATGTGTTCCCATCGCATTGAAATCCATTCGCTGGAAGACCTGACGCCAGAAGTCATTGATTGGATGCGAAAAGCCTACGAAGATGCAGGATAAGCTTTTGCAGATTATTCTCAATAATTGGGCAAAGAAAATTTGCTAAAGGCTAAATAAGGCTCACCGTTTTCCATACCGACCTGCTGTATAATAAATCCCAATGATCCAATCATCACCAGGAGCTGCAGGATGATCAAACGATGGCTGCCCATCTTCCTCTTCAGCCTTTTTATCCTCGCAACATGTGCGGGTGTTGTTGGCTTGATAAGCTTAAAGCAACCCTTCCAAATACAGGATTTGCTCACTTTCAACGACACCAATGGGGATCAACTGCAGGGAACCTATATTCCGGGCACCGAACCCATCGGTGTGATTATGCTGGAGGGTTTTGGCAGTGATCAAATCGCCATGCGCCCAGCGGCTAGTGTCTTCCTGGAAGCCGGCGCACATATCCTCACTTTTGATTTCTCAGGACATGGCCGCTCAGCAGGTGCGCTAGGGTTTGATAATGCCGCCACTGACCGTTTAGCATATCAAGCCATGGCTGCCAAGGAAACCTTTAAAAGCATCTCCGGTTTAGAAAACGATCAAATTTTGTATTTTGGGCACAGTCTGGGTGGACGGGTGGCTTTGCAATCTGCAGTTTTAGATCCAGCACCACCGAGGGCGCTCATCCTGCTGGGGACACAGGTTAACCTTGGCACGAATATCCAGGCTGAATTTTTCACCGGCACCAGTGATTCTGATCTTGATTGGGTGCAGTCCCTTTCCTCCCAGGTACCCGAAACGGATATTTTTCTCCTATCCGGAAGTTGGGATGACATCCTCACCCCCCAGGCAGCCCAGGCGCTTTACGAGAAATTGACCTTAAATGAAAGCGGGGCCAACGCATCATTTGTAAGAGAATTAACGATTATCCCAGCCCTGGTTCACAATTACGAAATTTACAGCACCCGACTGCTCAGGAAAATGGCTGAGCAATTAGAAGACCACGATCTTGTCAAATTTCCTAACCAAATCAGTTTGTCAAACGTCTATTTCTTTTGGGCGCTAACCCTCATCGGATTAACTGGTGCTTTGAGCATGGCACCTGGATGCCTTTCACGAATAAGGCCTCTCCCCACTCAGCCCCCCTTAACCACCACCATCATCCGCCTGCGCCGCTTTCTATGGGGGAAATTCATTTTCTGGCTGCCTGCGCTCCCGGTTTCAGCTTTGCTGGCAGGATTATTCTTTTTCGTTCCCCTTTATCTGCCTGTCTTCAACATGATCTATATCGGCTTTATCGGCGGTTATGGTCTATTGATGCTAATTTTATACCTCATCGGCAAAACACCTGGGACGGATGGAAAGTGGCAGATTAGACGGGAAAAAACCTCATTAACTTTTTCATTTAAGGATCTCAATCTCTGGTTGGGGGGTCTCATTTGGGTTGTTATTCTCGCCACCATGATCCTGTTCACCCGCACTGGTTTCTTTTATGTGATCGCAGCCAATCAACGGCTCTTGTGGCTGTTGATTTTCAGCCCGATCACCGCCTTGGGATTCTGGATTGGTGAACGCGAAACCAAAATGGTCGAAGTCTTCAGGCATGAATCCGGTAGAACATTGAGCTGGGTTCCTCTGGTTTTATCTTTGATTGGCTTGATGCCCTTTTTCATTTACACGGTTTTCATGGGAATCCTTGGTTCAATTTCCGGGATGATCGGGGGATTACAAAGCTTACTCATCCTTGGAATCGTGCTGTTGACCGGTAAGGTGTTGAGCCACTTCATCCACAGAGACTGGATAATTGCCATTTTACAAGCCGTCTTGCTCTATGCTCTGGTCCTGCCTCAAGGAGTCTTATTTGCTATCTAATCCGTGTTCACTGAATTTCCCTGATGATGTGATTTAAAAAATCCACAAACTCAAAGAGAATTTTAAATGGTTGACCTGTTCAAAGTTATGTTCAATTAGGTAGGCTATTCAATTAGTTGATATAGGAGGAAAATTATGAAGGTTGGAGTTGTATTTCCACAAACAGAATTCCCCAGCGATCCCGCAGCTATCCAGGATTTTGCACAGGCTGTCGAGGATCTGGGTTTTAACCACATTCTTGCGTATGACCATGTTTTAGGGGCAGACCCTGATCGGGAAGGCGGCTGGTCTGGACCTTATACCTATACCGATCCCTTCCAGGAACCATTGATCCTCTATAGCTTCCTGACGGGGATCACCCAACGGCTGGAGTTTGTTACCGGTATCATCATCCTGCCCCAGCGTCAAACAGTTCTCTTCGCCAAACAGGCCGCCACACTGGACGTGCTTTGCAGCGGTAGGCTGCGGCTTGGCGTAGCCATCGGTTGGAATGAAGTGGAGTATATTAGCTTGAATAAGGACTTTCACAACCGGGGAGACCGCATTGAAGAACAAATTCATGTACTCAGACAGCTCTGGACGCACGAGCTTGTCACTTTCAAAGGGGAATGGCACAATATCCCCAATGCCGGCCTAAATCCCCTGCCCGTCCAGCGGCCTATCCCCCTCTGGTTTGGCGGTCATGCTGACCCGGTATTGCGCCGCACCGCTAAGCTGGGAGATGGATGGCTGCCCAACTACAAAAGCGCCTCACAAGCCGCCGAACCATTGGAAACGCTTCACAAATATCTCGAGGAAGAAAACCGATCGATTGACGATATTGGCATTGAACCCAGGCTGCGCTATGGTGAAGGCGATCCTGAAGAATGGCAAATGCTGGCAGCGGGTTGGCAGTCAGCCGGTGCCACACACCTGACCGTCATCACCATGGGCGCAGGATTCTCCACACCTGAGGAGCATATACAAGCTGCTGAACAATATGCGCAAGCACTGGAGATATAACAGAATTCAACCCAATCATGGTTTCTGAGAGATATTAGCCAAAATTGCCCGAAAAATGAATTAAAATTCATTTACTTGCAAATCCAATTGGATACTAGATTTATGAGGTGAGAAATGGAAAAGAAAATATTGATAGCCTATGGCACCGCCGCAGGTTCAACAGGAGAAGTCGCCCAGGCTGTTGCTGATGAGATGCGCAATGCTGGTGCTGAAGTTGACGTCAAACCAGTGGAAGAGGTCAAGGACATTGAATGCTACAATGCGGTCGTGGTTGGAACGGCTGTGCGCATGTTTCGAATCCTTGGCAAAACCAAGCGTTTCTTAAGGAAGCAGCGCAAGGCATTACAGAAAATACCGGTTGCCTATTTTTTAGTCTGCCTGACCATGGGAGAGGAAACCCCAGAGAATATCGAGAAAGCTAGCGCCTACGCGAAACCGATGATCAACACCAAGCAACCAGTCAGCCTTGGTTTATTTGGTGGGTGTATTGATCATGAAAAATTGAACGATTTCTTTGGTAGATCTATGAAAAGCATTCCAGAGCAAGATCACCGGGATTGGGAAAAAATCAGGGATTGGAGTCGGGAAACGCTGGAAAAACTGGCCGGCGTCAAGTAAAGACTGATTCAATAGAGGAAATTAAATTACCAGCGGGTGACACTCACAGTCACCCGCTGGCGGCTTTCGGAAGGAGCCTCTAAACCAAAAGGAGAGAAAAAAGAAAATCTTACCTTTTCTTCTTTGAGATTGGGAAAAGTCCCAATTGTTAGGTACCAGTATAATAGATCAAATTTGATTTCTGCTTAAGAAATTGTTAAGGATTGCAATATTAAGGTTAAGGATTCATCGGAGGAATACCCCATGGCACAAGAGAATCACGATTACATTCAGAAAATTCTACAGCACATTAATATATTAGCTGAGCAAATAGGACCCCGACCTGCTACCCAACCCAAAGAAAAGGAAGCTGCAGGGTACGTCTTTAATGAATTGGTTCGAATGGGTTACCGTCCTCAATCAAAATCCTTCAAAAGCGCCAAATCGATTTATCACCCGCATCTGCTTGCATCTTTGATGACCTTGTCAGCCTTTGTCATTTATCCCTTAGCGGGACGGGTTTCAGCCGCAATAGCGGCTGCTTTAAGCATCATAGCACTGGTTTCTGACCTGCTGGAACTTGCTTTTATCACCAACCCTTTTCGCTGGATCATCCCAAAAGGTTTGAGCCAAAATGTCCATGCCACCCTTGAACCAAGGGGAGAACACGCCCAAGATTTGATCCTGGTGGGTCACCTGGATACTCACCAGGCGGGAAAGATTTTTTCAAGCCGGGGCTGGGTGAATTTTTTCCAAACTTTTACGACCATCGCCTTTGTGACATTTAGCGCCCAGGTAGCATTTTTCCTGGCAGGCATACTGGCACAATGGACTTGGTTATGGATCGCCAGCATTCCCAGCGCTATTTCAGCCCTGATCCTGTTTGCCATTTGCTACGAGGCAGACCGGGCACCTTTCAGCCCGGGCGCAAATGACAATGCCAGTGCGGTCGCCATGGTGCTGGCTTTTGCTGAAAGTCTAAAACATAAACCCTTCCAACACACACGTGTATGGTTCCTCTTCACTGGCTGCGAAGAAGTCCAGCATTACGGCATGATACACTTCATCAAAAGTCACAAAAAGTATTTCCGCCATCCAAAATTCCTCATTTTTGAAATGGTGGGTGTCGCAGGACCCTCCTGGGAGACCAAGGAAGGGATTGTCATTCCTTTCAAGCCGGATAAAAAACTGGTGGGGATGGTAGAAAAGATTGCTGAAGCGCATCCAGAATTAGGCGCTTATCCCAGTTTTATTATCGGCGGCAACAGTGAAATGGCTGACGCTGTCCGTGCCGGGTATCCCGCCATCACCTTCTTCGGCCTCACCCCGGATGGGTGTGCGCCTTACTGGCATCAGCTGGCGGACACTGCTGATAAAATAGACCCGGATGTGCTTGACCGCACCTATCGATTTTCAGAACGCTTTATTACAGACATCGATAAGATGCACACATGACATGGGATATTAAGAGGGGGTCATTCTAAAAAAAAAGTAAAATTTACCAACTAAAAAGACTCTAAGACTAGGAGCATTTCCCTTCCTTAGCAATTAGCCACTTCTTAAGCTCCCCAGGCTCTATTGACTCATTTTCAGGATCGCAGCAACCTTCTCCGGAGTAAGATCCTTATGCTCACCCAAAACTGTACCGCGCTGCTCAAAACGTTTTTGAACCAGTTCGGCAGCCTCATAGGGATCGATTTTATAATCTGTTAATTTTGTGGGCATCTTCAACCGGTTGAAGAAAGCACTCATTTCTTCCAGGGCTTCCCGGATAAGGGCTTCTCCCTCACCACTCAACCCGAGGACACGCCGGGCATATTGGGTTAGTTTCGCAGCCTTTGTTTGCCGTTGATACCACAACAAATGCGGCATGACCACAGCTAGGGACTCAGCATGTGCCAAACCGTAAAACGCCGTCAGCTCATGCCCGATCATGTGGGTCGCAAAATCCTCGGGGACACCTTTATTGATCAGCTTATTGAGGGCATTGGTCGCTGCCCACATCAAGTTCGCACGGTTATCATAATCAGGTGGGGTCTTCTGGGCTCCTTCGCCGATTTCATGCAGGGTGAGTAAGATCCCTTCTGCGTACCTATCCTGGATCCTGCCGTCTACTGGGTAAGTAGCATACTGTTCCAAGACATGCATATATGCATCCACAATTCCATTGCGAACTTGCTCCTCTGGCAAAGAATAGGTTGTCATGGGGTCCAGAATAGAGAAGGTGGGGAAAATCGCCTCGCTCCTGAAGGCAAGTTTCTCCTGGGTGGCACGCCGTGAGATCACTGAAACGCCGTTCATCTCTGAACCGGTTGCCGGCAGGGTCAGGACTGTGCCGATGGGCAGCACATCCCCATCCTTCAACACCTTGTCACCGCGGACAATATCCCACGGATCCCCATCACGATAGGGGATAGCTGAAGCAACGAACTTGGAACCATCAATCACGCTGCCGCCCCCAACCGCCAGGATGTAATCCACATCCTCTTGACGACCCAGCTCAACTGCCTTGATCAGGGTATCGAAATCCGGGTTGGGCTCAATCCCCCCAAATTCAAAAACATCCCAACCAGCCAGGGCGTCCATCACCTGCTCATATACACCGTTTCGTTTGATCGAACCGCCGCCATAACATATCAAGATCTTCGCAGCATTGGGAATAAGATCCTTTAATTTTCCAATCTGTCCCTTGCCAAAAACGATGCGGGTGGGATTGTAGAACACGAAGTTTTCCACGATATAAATCCTCCTCGTCAATTTACAGTGTTTTACACTCTTAATCTACCACAAATCACGGGTGTTATTGGTTATCAATTCACGCATGGGACAAATCTCAACGCCCCCATCCTCCAGGATCTGGCGTACCTGGCGGGCATTGTCCACCGCACTCGGATTGTCGCCATGCAAACACAAGGTATCAATGGGCACAGCATTCCCATCAATGTTGATCCCTTCCCGCACCAAACGCAGGGCATTCTCCCCCACCGCCTTTGGATCGGTGATCACAGCGCCGGGTTGCGTGCGCGGCATTAATCGGCCATCTGGCAGGTAGGCACGGTCCGGGAAACCCTCATTGGCCACAGCCAGGCCGAGAGATTCTCCAGCCTGGTTCAATTCTGAACCAGCCAGCCCGACCAGGATCATCGTTTCATCAAAATCCAACACAGCGTCTGTAATTGCATAGGCAACCGCCGAATCCTGGGCGGCAGCATTGTACAAGGCTCCATGGGGTTTCACATGTTCCAGAT
>Ga0207796_1000689_pt1 | contig 12771 bp, 9 predicted proteins | sample Pon1CUnioCityCA_6_FD_187274 | JGI IMG/M metagenome (GOLD analysis project Ga0207796, IMG submission 187274) | Marine sediment microbial community from Union City, CA, USA - Pond 1C Sediment 1 (SPAdes) | ecosystem: Environmental > Aquatic > Marine > Intertidal zone > Salt pond sediment ...
CACTCATCCGATGAGGCAACACCAGATCCACCAAGCCGATGATCGTACCCTCTGACAACATGGGCACTACGGCTATCGAATCAATACCAGCCCTTTCCGTCAATGCTGCCATCAATGCCGTAAGCTGCTTTTTATGACCTTTCTGCAAAGGCAACCCGAGCGCCATTTCCCGCATCAATTGTTGGATTTGGCCCCTCCCAGTGAGGATCTGAGCCTCCCCCTGGGTGATCAATTCTTGAAATAAACTGTCTTCCTCCAGCCAGATGCACATCCGTTCCGGCACGGCAATGCCAAGCAGCTCTGAAATACCTTGACGAAGGCCTTGATCAGGAGAGATCAGTTCAACATTCAGCTGATTCTTGTCTGAATCCAGCAAATAGACATGGGCATTGATGGCATTGAATAACTCTTTGGTACCTGCACCAAATGCAGCCAGGATCTCTTGAATGCCTTTCCCTTCATTGGCCAAGCTGTTGAGATTATTGATCAAGGCAAGCTCATCCATCTGCCTGCTCATGATCTTTTCCGCCTGGATCCGATCGGAAATATCCCGCACTGCTGCCTGGATGATGAATTCCTCCTCCAGGTTAACCCGGCTCAAATGAACCGTGGTCTGGAACTCCTCTCCGGTCAGTTTCTTATGGGTCCAATGGAAGAAATGGGATTCTTCTTCAACTGCGATCTGGATCATCTTGATGGCTTTATCTTTGGAGAGTTGACCGTCTGGCTGGAACTCAGGGGATAAGTCCCAGGGCATTAACTCCTTGAATTGCTCTTCGCTTCCAACCTTGAATAACTCCAATATGGCCGCATTTCCGGACCCAAAAGCCCAGTCGGGAGGGGCAAGGGTCATCAAGGCACTATGAGAATTCTCAAATAGATTCCGATATCGATTCTCACTGGCTTCCAGCGCTTTGGAAGCCTGAATGTTCTCGGTGATATCGACTGCGATTTGCATCTTGGCCAATCGCTGATCCGTCCAGTGGATGACCCGGTCATAATTCTTATACCAGCGGCCAGTCTTTGGGTTCTGGGATTCCCAAACAACTACCTCTCCTGGGAGCCCCTGAGGGTCCAGCAGGCGGTCCAGATTGCAATCCACACAGCGCTCTTTTTGATCCCGAAACACCTGATAGCAGGTCTTTCCGGTAAAGTCGCCGCCAAAATCCTGGATCATGCGCTTGTTCATGTAGAGGATCTCATAATTTTCAAAATCAGCTACATAAACGTGGGCATCCATCCCTTCTAATACCTTGGTTAAGGATTGGTGAGCTGCTACTAGCTTCTCTTCATTTTTTTTCCTGAGGGATATATCCCTGGCAATACCCAGAACCACGGGTTTATCATCGATTTTGACGGGGAAAGTGCTGATCTCAACAGGCAGCTGCGAACTATCCTTCCTGGTCAGAACAAACTCATCCGGACCGGTGGATTTCCCCAGCACATTGAGAGCCAGCAGCTTGCTGGCCTTGGGGAGCTGGTCATGAGAGACCAAGCCCGCTTTGAGAAAGTTCTTGCCAACCAGCTCTGAGCGATCAAAGCCGGTGATCCTTTCAGCAACTTTGTTGCCGGTGATAAAGTTTCCCTTGAGATCAGAGATGTAATAACCATCAGGGGCATATTCAAAGAAGGTTTCGAACCGGTTCTCACTTTGTTCCAGGTCTTCTTTGATCCTGGATTTTTCCAGGGCCAAGGCAACCTGAAAAACATACGATTCCACAAGATCGGCAAGTAATTTTTTGCCCGGGGTAAGGGTAAAGATGTAGAAACATCCCACCAACTCCCGCCTACCTTCCAGGCCGATAGTATAAATATCCTCGATACCTACCGTTTCAATCAATTTTCTACTGATATTGGCAGGCACCTGGCTGATGGCAAAGTCCTCTAATCCAACGGGGTGTTTGTACAGGCTACGGGTATAGTAGGTATCTTTGAATCGAACATCAATTGCAAAAAGCCGATGATGGTACTGTCCGCCAATAAACTTCCAGGCCCGATCAATGAGCCGGTTCTCGATACCATAAATTCCTTCCAGCTGCAGGGTGTCTTCGTCATACAACGACAGGGGAATGACCAGACAATCCCCCAATTTCCTCTGCAGGCTCTGGGCAGCGAATTCAAGGGTCTCATCCCAGGTCTCCAGGGTTAATAATGTTCTACCTTGATCCGCCAGCCATTCTAAATCAGCTGCAGAGGTCCCTGCAAAGCCTCTGGACTCCACGAGTGCTGCCCGTTCCAGGAGGGTGATCACTTGATAAGACCCCATTCCGCCTTGATCTGGCAATCCCTCACCGGAGAGCAAGACAGGGAGGGTGATTCCAGAAGGGGATTGAAGGTCAACATTTAAAGGCGCAGGGTGCTTTGCCAGATCAGTAATGAAAGTTTCAAAATCAGGGATTTGGTCCGGGGGAAGAAGGCTCAGAAAATCGCTGCCGACCAGGACCTCCGTACTCTCCAGGCCTAGCATTTCCAGGGCTGATGGATTCACATGCGCAATCACAGCTTCTTGACCCAATACAATCACTGGAGCTGCGATGTGATCAACCAGTTGCCAGGAGGTATCAACCTTCATCATTACACCTTTAAATCAACCTTCACCATGCCTCACAGCCCATTTGCTGCCAGGTACCCTTAATTCTATATCACCCGGCCTGGAAATATAAAGATTTTAGTTTGCTGTTCTGTTAGTTTGTAGTGCTCAATCAGAAGTTTTTGATGTGAACTGTAAGGCGGGAATTGAGCCCTTGAGGTTAGGAATATGGTATAAAAATACAAGCAAACCACCATAAAGGATGAGTTTATGAATAAGACCACCAGATCTCTTTTCATCATCGGGCTTGTCGTTATTCTGGCCGCAGGATGCCGCGCAGCGCCATCCACACCAACGCCCTTCCCGGATGATGGAGAGGAAGACCCCTTTATCGGTGTGCCCAATCCTGCCTCATTCTACTGCCAGGAAATGGGATATGAACTTAAGCTGCGGGAAACCGACCAGGGCACGGAAGGCATCTGCGTCTTCCCCAACGGGGCGGAATGCGAGGAATGGGAATTCCTGGCCGGGGGCTGCTCAATTGAATGGAGCTTCTGCCAGCGCCAGGGCTACAATATCAAGGCTGGAGATGATATGGCAATCTGCACCTTTCCGGACGGCAGCACCTGTCCGGAATATGATTTCTTTATCGGTGAATGCCTGCCGCCTGAGGAATAATCTCAACAGCTCACAGATCTTTATCAAAAAAGACACAACAGCCCTCATTGCCTGTTGTGTCTTCCTTTTCACTCAAGAACAAGCTAGTCCTCCCAGGAGTTAAGTCATCATGTCCTCCATCCCTGAAGGTGAATTGAACAAGATCATCCAATCAGCAAGCCGGCTGGGCATAGAGCTCGATCAAGCAGATGCCCTGCAGTGGCTGACCGCTGTCTCCACAGCCCAGGGGGAAGGTGACGTGGTCTTCGATGACCGGGCTGGCGTCTTTGGCCATCGGATCTCTATGCTGGATTTCAGCCCCGAGGACCTGGCTCATTTCAGAAAGCTGGGCCGGTTGGTCGAATTCACTGATATCCCTGGAAAAGTGGAAACAGCCCTGGCCCTTTCAGGGTCCGCAGCCCAATCCAAGATCCAGCTTTATCCCGGGGATGCGGATTATTTTGAACGGGTAAACATCCTGGCCGAAACCCGGGAAGACGCCTGTCAGATCCTGGCCGAGATCATTCGTGAAAAAGCGCTTAAAAGCCTTGTCGGTCCCACTTTCCAGTTGATGGAAGTCCGCTTTGGTTCCTTTCCTGTTGATCTGGTCATCGACGGCCAACCCAACAGTGCTGGCAGCTCCATCAGCTGGTCACCAGAGCAGATCAAATCCGGGGTCATCCAGGGAGTGAAACCAGACGGGAAACCCTATACAATCCGCTGGAATGACGCCGCCAATGATCCCGGTTGGTGTAAATTGGACTGGGTGGTTGCTGACCCCCTCCGGGAAGAGTTGGTGAATGCCAGCAATATGCTTGACGTCACCTGGGAAGCCCCTGACGGGTCGATCACGCCTTTGGATGGGTTCTTAGACCCTTACTTCCAGGAAATTTATTTAGATGGGGAATCCATCCCCATCTTTTCCAAGCTTTCGCAGCATGTTTCAGCTGACGCCCTTGATAATTATGTCCATGCCCTGGAAAAAGAAGTCAACAAATACATCACCAAAGAGGTCAATTACGGTAAAGCTGCCAAGCGCATGTATAATATCTTTCGGCTCACAGGACGCTATAGTGAAGCAGGGTTGATCCGGGAGCTTTTTGATGAACCCACCTCGATGCTTTACCAGGTTTGGGCGGTGATCCGCACCCTGGATGAGTGCAGCCAGCCTGGATCGAGCATTGCGGTAGAGGACGTCAAGAACCAAACTGACCAACTGATCATGGAGGTCATCCGTCTACTGGAAGGGGGTGAAGAAGAAGAGGTAGTCAAACTCCTGCTGGAATTCAGGGATGCTCTCAGTGAGCAGCACGCCGGGCATGAACCAACTTTCCGAGTTGAGGCTGCCCGGGACCAGGTCATCAATATCGTCAACAACTTCTTTTACGAGAAGCTAACCACTGTCCCAGAGATCAAGCACTACATGGACCAAATCAGTCAGTGAGGGCATGATTTCTATCCGGTGCTTGCTTTTCCAATAAAAAACGCTATAATTAGAGACAATTAAAGTAAAGCGATGACCGGGACGAGTACAGGCTTCGATCCTCAACAGGGAATGGAAGTCAGCGACTGAGAGCTTTCAAGAGCGAAGAGCCTCGAAAACCCCCCGGGAGCGGCAGCTGGAAACGAACACCCGGAGTATAGCAGCCCGCCTGGCCCCGTTAGCGGCCCAATGAGATAAGCCTGACCTAACTGCGGGCTTAAATCTGGGTGGAACCGTGAGAAGACTCTTGCCCCAGTTGGCAGGGGTTTTTTATTTTTTTGGAGGTGATGTATGGCAAAAGACAATTATCTGGGATCCTATCTGTGGAAGATCAGACACTCCACTGCCCATGTCATGGCGCAGGCTGTCCGGGATCTCTTCGCGCCCGGCGAGGCAAAGATCGCCATTGGGCCCCCAATTGCCGATGGGTTCTACTACGACTTCGATCTCCCCCGGCCACTCACTCCAGAAGATCTGGAAGAGATCGAAAAGAAAATGCGGGCGGTGCTCTCCCAGGATCATCATTTTATCCGCCGGGAGCTGTCCGCCGATGAAGCCCGGGATCTGTTTAATGACCAGCCTTATAAGCTGGACTTGATCGACGGCCTGGAGTCCGGAGGGCTGGACGAATACGGCGAGCCGCTCGATGAGCAGCCGGTGATCTCTACCTACACCCACGATGATTTTGAAGACCTCTGCAGGGGACCGCATGTGGAAAGCACAAAAGTGATCAACCCGGATGCTGTCAAACTGCTCAATGTAGCGGGAGCTTACTGGCGCGGTGACGAGCGTAATCCCATGCTTCAGCGCATTTACGGCACTGCCTGGGAGACAGCAACTGAGCTGGAAGAATATCTGGACAAATTGGAAGAAGCCAAACGCCGCGACCACCGCAGACTGGGCAAGGAACTTGATCTGTACAGCACCAACCCTGAAGTGGGCAGCGGCCTGGTGCTCTGGCATCCCAATGGGGCTTATGTGCGCTATAAAGCAGAGCAGTTCTGCATAGAAGAACACCTCAAGAATGGCTACGAACTTGTGGTATCACCGCATATTGGCAAAGCCAACTTATGGGAGACCAGCGGTCACCTGACCTGGTATGAAGAGAATATGTATTCCTCCCTGGATATCGATCAGGAATCTTATTATCTGAAACCAATGAACTGTCCCTTCCACATCATGATCTACAAGAACTCCCTGTACAGCTATCGGGACCTGCCGCTGCGCTGGGCAGAATGGGGCACGGTGTACCGCTATGAACGCAGCGGCGTACTGCACGGCATGATGCGGGTGCGCGGATTCACACAGGACGACGCCCATATCTTTTGCAGCCCAGATCAGATGCCTGAGGAAATAGACCGCGTGCTGAATTTCTGTCTGCACATCCTGCGGGGTTTTGGCATCCGCGAATTTCATGCCTATCTGGCCACCAAGGACCCCGACAAATCGGCAGATGAACTCGATCTGTGGGAGGACGCCACTGAAGCTCTACGGGCGGCGCTGGAGCGAGCAGAACTCCCTTATGATGTTGATGAAGGCGGGGCCGCGTTTTACGGGCCAAAAATTGACCTCAAGATGATCGATGCCCTGGACCGGGAATGGCAGCTGAGCACCATCCAGTTTGATTTCAACCTCCCGGAACGCTTTGACCTGGTCTACATCGGGGAGGATGGGAAACAGCACCGGCCCTACATGATCCATCGGGCCCTGCTGGGCTCAATGGAACGCTTTATGGGAGTACTGGTGGAACACTATGGGGGAGCGTTCCCGCTCTGGCTGGCACCGACCCAGGCTGTCCTGATCCCGATCACGGACCGCAACCTGGAGTATGTTAACGAAGTCGCGGATCAACTGCGAGCTGCAGGGATCCGGGTCGAGGTTGATGACAGCAGTGACCGGATGGGCGCAAAAATCCGCGACGCCGAGAAACTGAAGATCCCTTATATGCTGGTTGTAGGAGATCGTGAGCAGGAAGCATCTACAGTCGCTCCCAGATTGCGCTCCGGAGAACAGCTTGATCCGCTCTCCGTCGACGATCTGCTGGCCCGTATGAAAGAGGAGATCGATTCTCACGCTCAGGTCTGATAAAGAGGGTTGGGAGAGGGCCGCACGGCCTTCTCCCAGCCCCATACTCGTTGACGCGATTCGCTTTTGTATGGTATTATCGAATTCTACAATCATCTGAACAAAAGGAGAGAACAATAGGAGACATTAACTACCGGGCGAATAATCGTATCAGGGCTCGCGAGGTTCGCCTTATTGATCCCGATGGGGAAAACATAGGAGTAGTACCACTGGAAGAAGCCCGAAAGATTGCTGCGGAAGCCGAACTGGACCTGGTTGAGGTTGCGCCTAATGCCAATCCACCTGTCTGTAAGGTGATGGATCTGGGGAAATTCCTCTACGAACAGGAAAAGAAACGGCAAAAAGCCCGCAAATCCCAAAAAATCGTTGAAGTCAAGGAAATTCGCTTAAGGCCAAAAACCACCGCCCATCACACGCAATTCAAAGTCCGTGATGCCCGGCGCTGGCTGGAAAACAACAAAAAAGTGAATGTCCGGATTCAATTCCGCGGCCGAGAAGTACACTACCCTGAAATCGCCATGGACATGCTGAAAGAGATCGCTGAAGAGTTGAGCGACGTTGGCGTTGTGGAACAAAGACCTTCTCGAGAGGGCTATTCCATGCTCATGGTTTTGGCCCCCCTGAAAGAATAGCCCCCTCATTCAATCACCACAGGCAAGGCCTGGGCTTCCTCAGCGCTGGAAGCACCGGGTTTTGGGTATCCAAATCCAGCTGGTTATGGTATATTAACCGGGCTGTTAAATTAGTATTGCAGCTGTTGAGTGCAGCAACAGGTGCCCGGAAGGGCAACCGGCGCTCAGGGGACTGCAGGAGAGTGTAATATGGCACGAGTGAAAACAGGAACGAACCGCCGCAGGCGGCATAAAAAAATTATTCGCATGGCGAAAGGAAAATACGGCACCCGGAGTCGCCTTTACCGCCGGGCCAATGAAGCCATGCTGAAAAGTCTCTGGTATGAATACCGGGACAGAAGGACAAGGAAGCGCGACCTGCGCCGCTTGTGGATCACCAGGATCAATGCAGCCTCCAGGATGAACGGCTTGAATTACAGTCGGTTGATATACGGTTTGAAACAAGCCAATATCAACCTCAACCGTAAAATGTTGGCGGATATGGCTGTCCGGCATCCAGAAGCTTTTGCCCAGGTTGTTGATCAGGCCAAGGCTGCCATCAGCTAAAATTGATGAACCCCATATAAAGGACAGGCACGCCTGTCCTTTTTGCTTTTAATGCTACAATCGATTTTGAAGTCATCCACCAGCATTTCGATCCTGCCTGGTATCTGGAAAGCTTCTTTTATGAATACAACCCTCCGCAGCCTGAACACCCCAACCGGGGTAGAAATAAAACTGATTGAAGGAGACATCACCCTCTCTGATGCTGAAGCGATCACCAACCCGGCAAACAGCCAGCTGATGCATGGGGGTGGTTTGGCTGGACTGCTGGCCCGCAAGGCTGGTCCCGACTTCCAGACCGAAAGCTCGCAATGGGTACAAGAAAAGGGTCCGGTAAGCCACGAATCGCCTGCATACACAAGCGCCGGCGATCTACCTTTCCAATTCGTCATTCACGCAGTTGGGCCGGTTTGGGGTTCAGGGGATGAAGAGGAGAAATTAGCGGCTGCTGTCAGAGGCTCCTTAGCCCTCGCAGATCAGCTCCAGCTGAAATCTTTGGCCCTGCCAGCCATTTCAACCGGCATATTCCGGTTTCCAGTGAAGAAAGCTGCCCGGGTCATCCTGACCGCGGCCCGTGATTTCTCCCTGGAGAAAGAGCTTTCTGCCCTCCAGGAGGTCCAAATCGTGGTTTATGGAACCCAGCCTGCAGAGATCTTTCAGCATGTTTGGGACGAAATGCGATCATGATCACCTCAAGAAGGAACCAAAAAATCAAACAGATCCAGAAGTTAAATGCAGGATCCAAACACCGATCACAGGCTGGATTGTTCCCCGCAGAGGGCATCCGGACCTTAGAAGAGGCCCAGCAGAGCGCCATCAAACCGGAATGGGTGCTGTTCACAGAGGACCTGGATCAACGGGCCTCCCGGCTGCTGGAAAACTACCGGGCAGAGGGCATCCCCTGTGAAACGGTCACACCTGAGGTGATGGAAGCAGCCAGCGACACCAGGACACCCCAGGGTGTGCTGGGTGTTTTCTCACTGATCTCACTGCCACTGCCCCCTTCCCCAAACCTGCTGGTGATAGTGGACACCATGCGCGATCCTGGAAACCTGGGCACACTGATGAGAACCAGCCTTGCAGCCCATGCAGATGGACTGCTGTTATCTCCAGGTTCAGTGGATCCTTTTTCACCTAAAGTTGTCCGTTCCGCCCTGGGAGCGCACTTTAAATTACCTGTCCACACCCTCAGCTGGTCAGAAATCGCTGCCTTGACACAGGATTTGACCCTCCTGCTGGCAGACATGGATCAGGGAGACAGCCTTTGGGAAACAGACCTGACCGGCCGCGTTGGGATCATTTTGGGAAATGAAGCTCACGGACCCGGGACGGAGGCCAGAGCTTTAAGGTCTCGATCGGTGCACATCCCTATCAGCTCCAGTATCGAATCCCTGAATACCGCAGTAGCGGGAGCGGTGCTGCTATTTGAAATCAACCGTCAGCGCAAAAACACCCCTTCTCAAACCAGCCCATGATGTCAAAAACCGCCCTGCCACACAATCAGATCATCCAGGGAGACGCAATAGAGGTCATGAATTCCCTGCCGGAAGCTTCCGTGGACTTGATCTTTGCGGACCCTCCCTACAATATGCAGATCCCAGGGAATCTGTGGAGGCCTGATTTCAGCAAAGTAGAGGCCGTGGATGATGAGTGGGATAAATTTGAAGATTACCAGGCCTATGACCAATTCACAACAGCCTGGATCAAAGCAGCCCGCCGCCTGCTCAAACCCACTGGTGCCTTGTGGGTGATTGGCACCTACCACAATATTTACCGGGTTGGAAAAACCCTGCAGGATGCAGGATTTTGGATCATCAATGAAGTCATTTGGGAAAAAACCAATCCCATGCCCAACTTCATGGGTGTGCGTTTCACCAATGCCCATGAGACCTTGGTCTGGGTTAAGAAAGATCGCGAAGCGAAATACACCATTAATTACCACGCCATGAAAGCTTTCAACGATGGCAAACAAATGCGCAGCACCTGGAGGCTGCCCATCTGCAAGGGCGGAGAACGCATCCGACTGCAGGGGGAACGGGTGCACTCGACCCAAAAGCCGCTTGCCTTATTGTATAGAGTGATCCTGGCTTCCACTTATCCGGGCGATGTGGTCCTGGACCCCTTCTTCGGGACTGGGACAACCGGCGCCGCAGCCAAAATCCTGCACCGGAACTGGATTGGCATTGAGAAAAATCCCCAGTACATCCAGATCGCCCACAATCGCATCGCAAACACTGAAATCGAAGATTACCAAAAGGATGTATTCGATCTCAAAGACCATAAACGACTGGCACCCCGGGTCCCCTTTTCACGACTGCTGGAAGCAGGATATATCACACCCGGACAGCATTTGTACTTCAAAGAAGACCCCCTGCGATATGCGTCCGTCAAACCTAACGGGGGTCTGATCTATAATGGTTTTACAGGATCGATCCATCAAACAGCCAGGCATATTATGGATGGGAAAAGAGCGAATGGCTGGTTGTATTGGCATGTGAGAACGAAAGAGGGAAAGTTTAAATCCATTGACACCATCCGGGAAGAATACCGGGATAACCAGCCCGGCCAACAAGACCCGGGCCAGAAAACAGGCTGATCACAGAGCGACAAGACTATGAAAATTCGATCCGTTACTTATTTCGACAATCCGGGCTTTCCCCTGGATGGTGAATTCCTCTCCAGGTCAGAGCGATTTCAACAGGCAGCCCTGGCCAGTTTTGAAAACACAGGAATCAAGCTGCAAACCATTCGGTTTGCCTCGCCGCCCTTTCCAACCATTCTCAAAGACCTCCCCCCAGACAAGCTCATAGATTATGCGCTTACGCTTGAAGGAGCCTTAGTAGAGCAGGGTTTTGCTTACCTATCACTCGGCCCCGCCCTTCCCAGTGTGCCCGCCAGTTTCAACCTCGTACCGGACCTGATCGAAGCCACCCAGGCCACATTCTGCTCCGGGATCATGACCCCCGATGGTGGGAGCCTGTCGCTGCCTGCCGTACGAGCCTGCGGCGAAATCATTCACCGCTTGACCCCCCTGGATCCCAGTGGGTTTGCCAACTTGTACTTTGCCGCCCTTGGCAATGTGCCAGCTGGATCTCCATTTTTCCCGGCAGCTTACCACACTGGAGGCCCTCCCGGCTTTGCGATCGCAGTGGAAGGGGCAGATCTGGCTGTAAAGGCTTTTACCGGTGCCCCCTCCCTCAAAGCCGCCCGGCACCTGCTCCTGAAAAAGATCGTTGAAATGGGGGAAAAAATCACAGCGATTGGACAAAAGTTGGCCAGGGAAACTGGCGCTGCCTACCAGGGCATTGATTTTTCACTGGCGCCTTTCCCGGAACCTGGCCTTTCGACAGGGGAAGCTTTCGAAAAATTAGGACTGGACCAATTCGGAGAACACGGTTCGCTGGCAGCGGCTGCGTTCCTGGCTGACACAATAGACCGGGGATCCTTCATCCGCACGGGATTCAGCGGACTGATGCTGCCCCTGCTTGAGGACGCGGTCCTGGCAGCCCGGGCCGCAGAGGGGACCCTGGGTATCAAGGATCTCTTACTGTATTCCGCTGTCTGCGGCACAGGATTGGATACCCTGCCGCTGCCGGGAGATATCAGCGCAGACCAGATCAGCAGTGTGCTGCTCGATTTAGCTGCCCTCTCTCTGCGTTTGGATAAACCCCTGACCGCCAGACTGATGCCTATCCCTGGCAAGCAAGCGGGGGACACCACTGAGTTTGATTTCGAGTTCTTTGCCAACAGCAAGATCCTGGCAGTTGAATCATCAGGAATTGGGGGATTGTTGGGCGGCGAGGAAACCATTGACCTGCGGCCCCGCGGGGACCTTTAGCTGTTTCACAATTGGAGTGTGTACCACCGTGAATCATAAGGCCGAGCCTCTGGCTCGGCCGCTATCCTTAAGGAATCAGGTTCCCTGGAATTCAATTTCAGTACTATTAGAAATCATTAAAAAGGGCGGCGCAAAGCGACGCCCCTATGAAATCACCTCATACCTCTCGGACCTCCGTCCGCACGACTTCCAGGCGGGCTTGTGCTAAACCAGGCAGGGCACCCAGGCTGAAAAAAGGCCCCTGCCCCTCAATAGCCAGGGAAGCCGAGACGTTACCCTGTAAAACAGCCTCGAGAGGATCATAACTGTTCCGAAATCCCGTCAGAAAACCGCCACAAAAAGCATCTCCCACCCCTTGGGGATTGATCACCCTGGCGGGATAAGCGGGGATTTCCCATTTCCGTCCGCTGGCTGATTCATACAAGTACTGCCCGGCTGCCCCTCTCTTGATGACCACCAGCTCGCAGCCAAAATTTCCCAGGTCTTCAGCGATTTCCCACAGATCCACTGCTTTCCCCTTGTACAAACTGCGCAGGTCCTCTTCGGATGGTAATACAGCTGTCAAGCCTGGGAGTAAGGAAGGGAAATCCCCGAAGAAATCTGGCACCATATAAGAAGAGCAGGGATCAAGGGTGAGGGTTGTAAATCCTTTATTCCGCAGCACAGCTGGAAGCAGCTGGTGGGAAAGATAATCCAGGGGGCAGAAATGGGCCCCTGTGGCAACTTGATATGCAGGGGGCAAATCTGATTCCCGGATGGCGGTCTCGGGCAATTTCTGCCGGCTGGATTTCCGAGGCTTCTGAGGGTCATAACCTATGAGCGCTGCTGGCAGCGCTATCTGACGACGGGAAATGCAGCTTGTCATATTGATCAGGGGCTGAACCTGATCCCCTTCCAGGATCGTACAGCTGCGCAGATCCACGGATCGCGGCAGCACAACCACTCCACGGGTATCAATGTCATGGGAGGCAATCTTCTCCAACCAGGACTGGGGATAATCCTC
>Ga0207796_1000690_pt1 | contig 12730 bp, 5 predicted proteins | sample Pon1CUnioCityCA_6_FD_187274 | JGI IMG/M metagenome (GOLD analysis project Ga0207796, IMG submission 187274) | Marine sediment microbial community from Union City, CA, USA - Pond 1C Sediment 1 (SPAdes) | ecosystem: Environmental > Aquatic > Marine > Intertidal zone > Salt pond sediment ...
CCCGCAGGATAGCTGGGGCCCGACCGAGGCGGATGATCTGCTGGCACGCGATGGACGGGAGTGGTTGCTGGGATGCGGCCCGCATCGGTAGCTGCGGGCCGCACCGGTAGCGGGGGGTGCAGGATGAGTGGGCCTAGCTTATGGTCTATGGAGGAATGTGATGGATGCTGAAATCGTGATTCTGCCCGATCCGGACGCACTGGCCCACGAGGCTGCACGGCGCTTTGTCGCCCTTGCCCGTGAGGCTGCCGGGTCCCGCGGGCGCTTTAGCGTGGCCCTGTCCGGTGGCTCTACCCCGGGCAGGCTGTATCGTTTGTTGGCTGAGGAACCCTATCGCGATCAGATCCCGTGGGAAGATGTGCACCTGTTCTGGGGGGATGAGCGCTGCGTGCCTGAGGGCGAGGCGGACACCAACTTTTCCCTCGCCGACGAGGCGCTGATCTCCCGGGTGCCGGTCCCGCCCGAGAACGTCCACCTTGTGCGCGGAGATCTGGCGCCAGAGAGGGCTGCGCGGGCCTATGATCTGGAGGTGCAGGACTTTTTCTGCGGGCCGCATGCACGGTTCGACCTGATCCTACTGGGCCTGGGAGAGGACGGACACACTGCTTCCCTCTTTCCTGGCTCGCCAGCATTGGCCGAAAGGAAGAGGCTGGTCGCAGCGGCGACTGCAGAGTACAAGGATCGCCCCACGCAACGGGTGACTCTTACCCTGGCGGCCATCAATTCCGCGCGGCAGGTCCTATTCCTGGTGAGCGGTAGCGCCAAGGCGGCCATCGTCCAGGCCGCTCTGGAGGGTGCAGGCAAAGATCTCCCGGCCCGGCAGGTACAACCTGTAGCAGGGCGGCTTACGTGGTTGTTGGACGCCGAGGCCGCGCGCTTGATAGCGACCTAGCTTCTCTGGGCCTGTTTTGCCAATCTGCTAGAAACAGGGTATAATCAAGATAGATACCTTGCCCAAGGGGGTATCTCAAAGGATAGGGATAGCGACGGTTCCCGAGGGAAGCCTGTGGGCATGTCAAGATCGGGTGCTCCAGGCCAGGGCCAGGGGTAGGTGCTGCGAGAACAGGGCAGGTGGCGGTGGCTAGGGTAACGATCGAACGCTTTATGAAGATACCGCTGGCCGAAAAGCTGACCAGCGAACAGATCCAGACCCTGTTGCCCCACGTCGAGGCGGTATCGCTGCCCGAGGGTGAGTTTCTTTTTGAGCAGGGCGACCCTGCTGTGTACATCTATTATGTCGAGCAGGGCATGGTGGCGGAGGTGGAGCAGGTTCCTGTCCATCCACCTCCCGCGACTTCCCAGCGTGTGCCAGGTGAGCTGCCTGTAACCAAAGAGGTCATAGTCCGCTACGCTGGTGAGGGCGAATACCTGGGGCGCTATGCCCTGGTGACAGGCCAGCCCTTTCAAGTATCCACCGTCGCCGAGATGGATAGCGTCCTTCTGGCAATCCCCCTGCGCTACATGCAGCCGTTCCTCTTTGCACACGACGACTGGCGGACCTGGTTCTTCCGCAGCGATATCGCGACGCGGCTGCGCTCTGTGCCCTTGTTCATGGGCCTTAACGATTGGGATATCTACCGCCTGGCCGATGCAGTGGAAGTGACATCGCATGCGACAGGAGAGGTCATCTTTGATGTCGGCGACGAGGCCGAGTGCCTGTACGTCGTGGATCAGGGACAGGTGATCGAACCCCTGCCGCCACCCAAGGCACCGCAAGAGCAATGGCCCCGCTATTTTGGCCCCGGCAATTTCTTCGGACACACGAGTCTGAGGCGAGGATTGCAGCGCCAGACAAAGGCCGTCGCCCGGCTGCCGACCCGGCTGTTTCGTGTCTCGGGGGAAACGATAGAGAAACTGCTGGCGGACCGGGCTGATGAGGTCCTTCAGACTCAAGCGCGCGTGGACCTGCCGCATAGACTGCGCGAGATTCCCCAGTTTGCCAATCTGACCAAGGAATACCTGCACCTGCTATCAGGCTATGTCTGCCTGGAACACCACCGCCCCGGCGAGATTGTGGCTCGGCAGGGAGATCCAGCCACTAGCCTGATGATCCTGGTTGAGGGCGAGGCCGTAGTACGCTTGCAGTTTGGAAAGGGACAGCCGCGAACGGTAACCCACTTTAGACCGCGCCGGAAAGGGCCTGGGCCCGGTACCTCTGAGGAGAACTACTTTGGTGCCCATGCTCTTTTGGAGGAAGAGATGCGCGGGGCTACAGTCGAGGTCACCCGCCCGAGTGTCTGGCTGACGCTACATCGCAATGACTTCCGGCATTTCCTCCGCGAGACCCGCCTATCGCCTGCTGATCTGAAGCCGAACTCGTCACCCGACCTGCCCCTGCCGTACAGAGTTCGACGGCACTGGCTGGTGCCCGTCTCCCAAATCGTGCCCCTGATCGTGCTCATGTATCTGGTCCTGCAGTTGATGGCAAGCGACGTGCTTGACGGCGGGCTGGCGGCGCTGGGTGTTGTTCTTCTGGGAGGCATTGCTGGTGCAATCCTCTATTTCGGGCTCGACTGGTTGGACGATTCGCTGGAGGTCACTGCTCAGGCCGTGGTCCAGACCGAGCGAAAGTTGATCTTCAAGCTCGAGCGAGTGGAGATTCCGCTATATTGGATCCAAACGGTGAGTACCTCTGTCAACACCTTGAGCCGGTGGCTCGATCTTGGCAATCTGACTATCGATTCAGCTGGCAAGGCGGGGCGGATCGACTTTAGAATGTGCCCTTCCCCAGAGTCGGCACGAGATCTGATCTTGAAAGCCAAGTCGGAGGGGCCCGGGGGCGGCGCGCCTGCTCCCTCGCCGGAGGGCGAGCTGCCACTGCCCTACAAGGTGCGCCGGCACTGGGTCGTGCCCCTGGGGCAGGTTACACCCCTGGTGGGCCTCCTGTTGGTGATTCTCGTACTCATGGGTCTGGGTGTCCTGAGCGGCGTGTTGTTGCCCGTGGGCTTTTTTCTCTTTATGCTCTTTGGATTTGTGGCCCTCTATCGCTTTGCGGACTGGCTGAATGACACGTACGAAGTGACATCCCGCGCGGTGATCCACACTGAGAAGCAGCTCTTCTTCAGCCAGCAGAGGTACGAAATCCCGCTGCAACAGATCCAGAATGTCAATATCCGCGTGGGCGTGATCGGGCAATACCTCGGATTTGGCAATGTCGATATCGATACAGCAGCTCAGAAGGGACAGATTGATTTTACCACCATCCCTCGGCCTGCCTATGTACAAGAGTTGATCCAAAAAGCCTCGGCACAGGCCAGAAGCGGCCTGAGCGTTCAGCGCGGGGAAAGCATCCGCCAGCAGATCGAGGACCAGCTATATCCCGAACGGCTGAAACCGTCCGTGCCCCCTTCAGTCCTGATCGCGCCGGAGGCCCCGCCTGAAGACGGCACGCAAAAGGCCGCCCGTTTTCGAGCGTTCCGCGACTGGTTCCCGCGGTTTGAGATCCGCGAGGATGGTCAGGTGATCTGGCGAAAGCACTGGATTAACCTGCTCCAGCGTACTGGCCTGCAGTTCGTCCTGATGCTAGTGAGTATCTACCTGGTGCTTGCTTTTGCGTTGGCGTCAGCCACGGCTAGTTTGGCTTTGCCCCGGATCTCGTTGTTTCCCGTCGCCTTGATCGGCTTTTCCGCATGGCTGTTCATGCTCGTCCTCTTCCTGTCGCTGCTGTCCGCCCTGTGGTTCATCTACCAGTATGTGGACTGGCGGAATGATGTGTACATCATCACTGAGGATGAGGTCATTGACGTCGAAAAGGACCTCTTTATGTTCCCCTTCTTCTTCCTCTCCACCGAGAACCGGCGGCAGGCGTCGCTGGCCAATGTGCAATACGTGGACTTGAAGATCCCCAACCCAATCGCCATGATCCTCAAGTACGGCCACGTGATTGTGCAGACAGCTGGCGCGGAGGGGACGCTGGACTTTTTGTGGGTGAGCAAGCCGCGCAACGTCCATACGGAGATCCTTCAGCGGCTGGCGGAATTTGAGGAGCGGAACCGGGAGCGGGAGTTTCAGGAGCGGTGGGGTGACATGCCCCGGTGGTTTGAGACCTACCGGGATATCGTTGACCAGACAGGACAGCGCGATCAGTTGTAGGGCGCTCCTGCCGCTAGTCTGCCGAGCCTAGCGCGCGCTCGATCTCGTCCGCGCACCAGGGTAGGACCTGCGCGCAAGCCCGCACCAATCCCCAACAACCGGCCATCATCATATCACCGTAGGGAACAGCCAGGTAGGGGTTGAGTTCTGACCCTGCCAGCAAGGCTCGCCGCGGGCCGGTGACAGCTACGAAATCGAGGCTGCCGGGCGCCATGTCGAGCACCAGAGCGCCATGCCCGTGCTCGGCGAATAGCTCTTCGTGTGAGATGGTGCCGGCTGCAAGCTGGGCAAGCAGTTCCTCCATTCTCCGCCGGCTCAGCTTGCCGGTGTGGTGCTCGAAGAGGCCAGCAATCGCCCCATCCCGCAGATGGAAGGCCAGGGTATGAAAGTTGCCCACGTTGGCTACAATCGCCTCCCGGTGGCCTCTTGTGGCTGGATCCTCCAGGGCACCCAACACAGCGGCTGGCGCGGTGTCCATGGCTACCAGCGGGCGGTCGTCAGGGGCCGTCGAGGCGGCGGCCTGCAACCGGGTCATGCTGGGCGGGATCTGGGAGCGCTCGAAGGCGAACGCCGCCAGCCCGCCGCCGGTCTGGATGCGCTCCGCCAGGTACTCAAAGCGGAACAACCGGTCGCTATAGTCTGTCGGCGCCGCTCCGTGGTCAAAGACTGCCACGCCCAGCAGGTCGACGCCATCCAGGTCCACGCCAAAGGCAGCAAAGGCGCGGGACAGCGCGTCATAGTCAAAGTCGAGCATGGTCAGGCGGCGCGCGCGGCTCAGGCTCGCGGCTTCGTCCTCGCTCACCACCTGGATGCCCATGGCCTCGACCTGCTCCAGGTCGTCATTGAAGGTGCGCGCCGCATCGGGCGTGGCAAAGAGGCGATAGCCGGCCTTCAGATGGTCCTCGGCGGCCCAGCTACATGGCCCGCCGCCCATGGTCACCCCGTTCAGCAGCAGGTCGGCGCCTGCCCGGGTGGCCTCACGGATCGCGCGGGCCACCTGCCGCGTTGGCGAGGGCATCACCATTTTGAGTGCGTTCTCGGGTTCCTTTTTGGTATCGAACAGCAGCACGTCCTGCGTGCCAGTGCCGACGTCTACAGCCAGGATCTGCATCCAGTCCTCTCCCTTGCAGAGAAAACAAGTAATAATTCGATGATCTTCCAGGAAGCGGCCTTCAGAGAAGGCTTGGAGCTTCCTGGAAGATTCAGTTCTGCAATTTCTATCTGATTCGTCAACAAGGGCTTGCCGCGAGAGTATAACACAGACCCGGGCATCGACCAAATGCCCGGGTCCTGACAATAGCGTGGGTAGCGGGGGCACAGGGACAGCGATGTGCTGCTTGTGTAACCCCCGGTGCACGTCGTATCTAGGTCAAGAGCAGTTCGATGGCCTCCACTTGCCCGGACCGCACCATCTCGGCGTACGGTGCACGGACAATGCCGTCGGAAAACTCTATCTGTCCCTGGCCTGGGATATGCAACAGTGTGCTATGCTTGCGCAGAACATGGGCTTTTTCGTCCAGCCAGGTGTCCAAGCGAGATGGATTGTTGATCGTGACTGGTGTGCGTCCCAGAAAAGTGAAGGTGACTTTGCCCTCGGCGTCAAAGAGCCAGCCCGGGAGGGCAGGCCTGAATGCCAGGCAGAGTTCTCCATTCTCCACAAAGAACGGCTTTGGTCCAGCCATCATCGTGGTCCATATGCTCAGGAATTCGGCTGTGGCTCCGGTCAGGCGGGCGATAAACCCGGCACCGTGCAGCGACTCGTCGGGGTGGGCGCTACTGACGAGAAAGGACGAATTCTCCAGCGGGCTGCGACCATAAACAGCTGGATCCTGGAAGCAGACCAGCGCATGCTTCGCATCCTCAAAGAATTCCTCGTAAAGCCCTGCTTTCAAGACCTCTAGCAGGTACTTGTACTCCATGTGCAGAAAGACAGATTCGTTTTCCAGCCAACCAGGCGTAAAGGCTCGGGCGCGGCCGATCTCGTGGGACTGATCTTTCAGCGGAGCATTGACCTTGTACATGCCCAGCTCGCGGTCGAATAGGTCGCTCTCCTGGATCCTGCCATAAAGGCTGCGTGCGGAAGCCACATCCGGCTGGACCTTGAGGGCATGGACCGGCCCTTCCAGAAACAGAGGAAGTGCCGTGGGCATGAATCCTTTGGCCTTGACGTAGGGTCTGCCCTGCTCGTCGTGCTGTGGCTCCCCATCGTTGCCAGTGATCAGGTCAAAATCTGTTACCGTGTAGGCAAAGTAGGTCGGTGGGATGCCGGGCGACGTGCTTGCGTTCATCTCGACCGCGCGCTGAAGGCCAGCGCTCACCTTTGCCTCAAAGGCCTCGAGGATCGGCCTCAACTCGCCAAGGGCCAGCGTCTTTGTGGTTCCGTCAAAACCCAGGCGGATCCGCGCTCGGTACCCTTCGCGGGCTGTGGCTACCACATCCCAGTATTGAAAGTCCCGATCCGGATCTTCCGATTTGTACCATGATTGCAGCGCCCCGTCGACACTTTGCAGGAGCTCGACCTGCTCGATGGGCAGATCGATCCTGTACTCGTTCTTTTCCGCTATCGATTCCAGGAGCAGCTTCAGCAAGCGCTTTAACTCGTACGTCTCGCACGTCGATGAGCCGAACAGGCCTGGCAACCCGTTGAGGGCATCGTACCAACCCGGCTTGCCCGCCTCCATCTCGACGCCCATGCCCATGGGATCGAGGGTGGCGAACTTTAGTAGGGCCAGGCCCATTAGCTTGGCAAAGACTGTGGTGCGATACACTTTGCCCTTTCCGTGAGCCGTCCGCACCAGGTTTGGGGACTCGGTGCGACCAGCGATCAGGGCCGCTTTCTCCTCGTCCTCCACCACCGCCCCATACTGGCGCACCCGGCCTTCGCCAGCGAGCACGTACTTACGGGCGCGGGGCTGGACGACAGCCGGGCTGTCAAAGAAGGCTACTATTGCTTGGTCGAACAGCAGATGGTCCTTTCGTTCGGGGTATACAGCCAGGTAGGTCTCGATCAGATCGAGGTTGTAGAGCCAGTGGTCGATCCAGTAACCCTCGCCGACTGCGGCCTGGAAGTGCTGTTCCGCGTGGCTCAGGGCCTCGGCAACCAGGACTTCGGGACTGACCTTCAGCCCGATCTCGCGGTCGGCGAGGGTTCGTAGCAGCTGACCCGGCGTGAAGGTCTGGGCCAGCACCGGCTCCAGCTCCTCTGGTCGCTCGACCAGGGCCAGCACAGCCGCGCGCTGTTGGGCTGGCAAGGTGAAGCGGCTGCCCTCGACCACCAGCGGATTATAGCCGTCGGCCTGGATCAGGCCCAGGAAGGATAGGACGTTGAAAGCGCCCACCTCTGGCTCGAGCAGGACGTCACAGCGCCGGTTCTGGTTCACGTCGCGGTAGTTGGCGTTGCCCTGGGAGTACGGTTCGGCGGCGACGGTGAAGTAGTTGTAGTCGCGCTCCAGGTCGCCGTGCTTGCGCGAATAGACATGGTACACTGATGATTTCTGCTCACTCCCCAGGAGGAGCGGCCAGCCGCCACGGAGCACGTTGTCAAGGAATGTCTGGCGGGTGTAGGCATCGAGCCGGGGCGATGACGTGTGGGTGGAGACGACGTCGGTGAGCTGGTCGACTATTTGGCTGGATTCCTGCATCTTTTGCCGCACATACTCTGGCTGCGCCAGACGCGCCCGCTCGCGGTGGACCTGCTCGACATTGCCCGCATGGCCGATGATGCTGTACAGGGTCGTCGATTCCCCTGGCTCCAGGACTGCGGCTGCTCCGAAGAACCCGCAGGGCGTCCGGCCGGTGGTGATCTGCTTGCGCTGGCTCAAGTCAGCCAGTGGCTGGGCGACAAAGCCGTCCGGTGTGCTAAGGGAAGTATTCTGATCAAAGACGACAACCGGATCGACAAAGGGCAAAAGGCTCTGTCCAGAGCCCTCAAAAGCCAGGTAGAAATGCCCTGCCTGGATCTCGCTGACCTCGGCCGAATCGCCGGCGCTGGCTTGGAATCGGTAGAAGGGCAGTTCCTCTTCCAGGCCAAAGACCGCCATATAGGCCTCGCTCGTGCGGCCCATCTCTTTCAGGCCCCAGTTGTCCACACCGAAAGGCATGACTCGGGCCATACCATCCAGGATCTCGAGGGTTAGCGGTTCTCTGCCCGCGTTGGTCACCGTTACCTGGCGCACCAGCCCGGCAAAGGGTTCGTCAGTCAGAGTGAAGTAAAGAACCTGGCTCTGGATGCCGTGGAGTTGGCTGGTGGCTTGCAGCTCCAGTTCATTCATGCCGATGCACATCTGTGTATCTTCGCCTGCGTTGCCCGGGGCGAATGGCTCATAGAATACCTCGTCCCCACCGCGCTTGAGCTTCATGAAAGTGCGAAAGCCAGTGTAGGGCGTGACCTGGTAGGCCTTGTTGGCCGGTTCGAACTCCATGATGGGATTGTCTTTGTTCTCGACCCCGAAACTGGCGATGGCCTGGCTTCGGTTTACGTAGAACACCCATAGCGGGATGCCCAGCAGCCCGGCGATGCCAGGCAGAAAGCTGGCGAATGGCCGCTTGGTCGCATAGTCCTGGATCACAAACCGTCCCCGCTCGTCAAAAGTGAAATCGCTCATTGCTCTCCTCTACTTTCAGGTGCCTGTTGTTGGCAATCAACCACCATTCGCTCGGCCATCCATCTCATACAACTCGGTCAGGTAGCGATTCGCCGCGGTGGTCCAGGTAAAGTCGTGCCCGTGACGGTCCCTCGCCTGCATTGCTGTTGCGAGCAGCTTTTGCCAGCGATCAGGATGCTGATGGTAGGTCTCGAGGGCTCGCCCAATCGCGTGGAGCATCTCCTCGGACTTGGTGGAACTGAAGACAAAACCATTTCCCGTCTTGGATGGGGATGCCAGGTCCTGGACGACGTCCGCCAGCCCTCCGGTCTGCCTGACAATGGGGATGGTCCCGTAGCGCAGGGCCATCATGTGGGGCAGCCCGCAGGGTTCGAATAGTGAGGGCATCAGTAGCATGTCAGCGCCGGCGTAGTGCAGGGGTTCCGGCGCGGTTCTCCACGAGTCCGAAAAGGCGATCCACTCGGGATGTGCGGCGGCCAGCTTTTTCAAGGGTTTGGCATAACGTTCCTCACCCCAGGCGACGATGACGAATTGTACTGGCCAATCTGGGTTCCACCGCTGCAGTCCCTCGATGATCAGATCAAACCCCTTCTGCTCTGTCAACCTGGACCGCACCGCAATGATGGGGATCTCGCCGCTCACCTCAAGCTTTGTCTTCAGAAGCCGGTTGCATCTCTCTTGCAGATAGCGCTTGAGGTCTTGCTTCTTTGAGCGGATCTCCGGGTCGGCAGCGTGGTACGCCCAGCCTGCGATGCTTTGCCGCCGGGCGGGTGTGTAGGTTGAAATCCAGTCCTCATCGACGAATCGCCAATCCTCTCCCTCTCCGATCCGTGCCGGATCGTACGAGTCATCGATGCCATTCCTGATCCCGATCAGGTTCACCCTGTACTTGGCCCATACACCGTCCAGCCCGCCACTACATTTAAAGTGCTTTCGGGTGCCATCCATGGTGACAAAGCTCTCGGCATTGCCACTGCTGACCTCTCGCGCGTATCCTTCGCTGACCGTGTTAACTCGATCGGAGAAGACGATGCCGGCCTTCACAAAGTTGATGTGTCCTCGGTGCCGCACCTGCCCTGTGTGGAATAGACGCTTCGGAAGGCCCGCATACTCGAGAAGCTCTGGGCCAAACCATCCTCCCTGGTAGACGACATCGCTCATGTTGTGGATAGTGAAGACGACTCGCACATCTTTCATAGAAGCGGTGCCGGCCAGCTCACGCTCTAGGTAGACAGGAAGCAGACCTGTGGGCCAGTCGTGGCAGTGGATGATGTCGGGTTTCCAGCCACCCTCACTGAAGCTCCGGATCAGCTCCAGTGCCCCCCGGCAGAAGAACGCATACAACTTGCCTGCATCTACAGAGTGGTCCTCAAGGGTCGGGTACACGGGTGCACCGACTTGACCAGCTTTGGCAAAGTACTCGAATGGATCACCGCCCACCAGGTAGGTGTGCTGGTCGGCCCGGTAGACAACCGACTCCACTGGTTCGATGCCGACCGGGACTTGCAGATCAGCCACCGGCTCGAGTCTGTATCGGGGTGCGCGGATGATAGAGCTGTAGCAGGGTAGCACAAGGCGTACATCGTAGCCTTCCGCCCGCAGAGTTCTCGACAGCGCGCCGACTACATCGCTGGTTCCCCCGGCTGTGGCGTAGGGCTTGGCTTCAACCGCAACCATCAAGATCTTTTTCATCAGAATGTGTCCTGTCGGGTTCGGATTCAAATCAGTGCACAACGCTCATACAGTGCTCAGAAGAGGCAGACTGAGCGGGGTAGCAAGAGGTCATTGCTGGCCTCCTGCTACCCCATGCAGATTCCACAGTGTGTGGCTACCTCACTGCAGGTCCGTGACTGTCAAAGCCTCTTCTTCAGGGCTTCTGAAAGCCTATCGGTATTCGACGACTATTCTAGCTCGTAGGACCCAATGTCGCACGCCAAGCCCTGCGGTCGAATCACGCCGCGCTGATCCGTTGCCGGGCAGACGCTGTCGTCGCCCGCGTCAATGGCCGGGCTACCTGCCAGCAGCGCGTGGGTCCAGGTTGGGCCTCCGTTGTCGGCCAGGGGACCGATCCCGGCATCTGGATCGATCAGGTCGCTCGCCACCGGGTTGCAACTGTCATCCTGGACCAGATTGTGACCGCCGGAGACCAGGCTAACGGTGCCCGACGCGTGCCACTCGCACGCGTACCACTGATTCCCGGTGATGATCGTGTTGGTGAGTTTGAGCTCCGGCACGACGCTGCTATATGATCCCAGGAAGATCGCCGACAATGCCCACTCGGGTGCGATGTTGTTGGCAATTGTCGAGTTGAGGATCTCCATCACGCCGTCGGTGTGGAAGATAGCGCCGCCATGCCAGCCGAGCGCGGTGTTACCGCTGATCGTGCTGTTGACGATTGTGGCGTTACCCAGCATTCGGATGCCGCCTCCAGTGTTTCCAGCGGTGTTGCCGCTGATCGTGCTCCTGGCAATGCTGGTGGTAGAGCCCGGGAAGGCATAGATACCACCGCCGTCTATGAGATTGGTGCTATTGCCGCTCACCATGCTGTCAAGCAGCGTCAGGGTGGCACCTTCGCCGTTATAGATTCCCCCGCCGCCCTTCCAGAAGTCGGTGTCCGGGTTAAAGCTCCCAGTGTCAGCTATGCTGTTTGCTACCACACAGTTGCTCAGGTGCAGCGTTCCATTGTTGAGTATACCTCCGGCCAGATCCCAACCATAGCCATCGGTCAGGACCAGATCGTGGATGCTCACGCTGAGGCCTGGATCGACGATCAGGACACGATCGGCATGATTGCCACTGACGATCAGGCCAGGTGCGTCTGACGCGTCAACGGTCACATCCTTGCTCGGCACCAGCGGCCCGGACGTGAGCATGATGGTACCGCCGGCCAGGCCGGGGTCGAAGAGGATGGTGCCACCGATGGCAATGTCCTGCAGTGCCTGGCGCAGCGAGCCGCTGCCGCTGTCGTTGAGGTTCGTGACAGTGATCTCGGTCGGCGGGGGTACTAGTTCCAGGCGTACCTGGTCGAGTCGCATCGCACCAGAAGTTGTGCCACCTTCAGGCAGCATGAAGCCGTAGCCCCAAACCTCATTCAGCCCGAGCCCATCGTGGGGCGCGCCAGCTGGCTGGTCTGCGCTGCGGGTGAAGGACGTGAAGGGGAGGACGACCTGCTGCCAGCCGCTAAAGTTGTCGGCGAACGTGGCCTCAAACCGCTCGGCTGTGTCCGGCGCCTGGTAGACCCGCAGGTAGTCCACCACCATCTCCTGGGGGAAGACCGTATCCTCGCCCACCGGGCCGCCAAAGTTGCCGCCCACGGCGACATTCATGAGGATGTAGAAGGGGTGGTTGAATACCCACTCGTTAGGCTCTACATCGGCTGGTTCGGCCTGGTGGTAGAGCAGGCCGTCCACGTACCACTTGATGTCGTCCTCCTGCCATTCGATGGCAAAGGTGTGGTAGTCCTCATAGACAGGTGCGTCAAAGGTGTAGGTGTTTCCAAAACTGGCGCCACCGGAGTAGCCGGGCCCGTGTATGGTGCCAAAGACCTCGTAGGGTTCTCGGCCTACGAACTCCATGATGTCGATCTCGCCGGTTTGCGGCCAACCGACCTCGCCGATATCGGTACCCAGGCTCCAGAATGCGGGCCACAGGCCAGCGCCTTGCGGTACGCGGATTCGGGCTTCGATACGGCCATAGGCAAACTCTGACTTGTACAACGAGATCAAACGGGCGGAGGTGTACTCACATGGACCGTAGTAGCACATCAATGAGCCATCGGCCTCCCTGGCTGTGATCACCAGGTTGCCGTCGCCGTCTGTGGCGGCATTCTCAGTACTGGTCGTGTAGTACTGCAGCTCGTCGTTCCCCCAGCCGGGGATGCCATTCACCGTGCCATCGCCAATCTCATACGACCAGTTAGCCGAGTTGGGCGGTGTGCCAGCCGGATCGTCGAACTCGTCGCTCCACACCAGGCTCCAGTGGCCGTGTCCAGGGTTGCGGTTGTCCTTGAGCTGCACCGTGATCGCGTCGCCGCT